>OGQB01003266.1_pt1 | contig 10675 bp, 5 predicted proteins | sample 1553071 | NCBI WGS metagenome assembly OGQB01 (sample SAMEA2580284, study PRJEB22360) | human gut metagenome | biome: human gut; feature: human-associated habitat; material: faeces | place: Denmark | collected 2008/2010
TTATTTCTTCCCCTGTATACCTCACTCTCGTAGCCACATTCTTGCCATTAAGCTTAACGCAAATATCCCTATCTTCTGTTGTATAAGTACCTAGCTTTTTACCAATTACCAGTTCTTTGGTACAATCATTCCATTTAAAAGGAATAACATTATACTTACCTTCTTTATATTCTATAGTTTCACCATCATCTTCATATAAATTAAAAATAGCATCTTCACCTGTAAACACATGAATTTCAAGTGGAATATCAGTATTGATATTCTTTTCTACAGACATATAATAAGGAATAATAGAGCCCGCCTTTACAAACAAAGGCATTGTGCTCAAAGGAGCCTCTGCCATAACTGTGATGCCTCCTTGATATTTCTTTCCGGTCCAAAAATCAAACCAAGTATGTCCTTCCGGTAAATACACAGAACGCGAAGTAGCTCCTGCCTCTAAAATAGGACAAACTAAAAGAGCAGGGCCATACATAAATTGATCTTTACAATCCAGCACTTTTTCATCCTGAGGAAAATCAAAAGCGAGTAAACGCATAGGAGTATAATGTTCACGAGTTACTCTATCAGACAAAGTATAAATATAGGGAAGAAGTCTATAGCGTAACTTAATGAAATCGGTACATATACGTTGTACCTCAGGACCATATGCCCATAACTCATTCGGAGCTTTCGTATCTCCCGGATAACGACGTCCATGAGCACGAAAAATCGGACAGAATGTTCCATATTGGAACCAGCGTATAAACAATTCTTGATAATCCTTTTTAGAGGGATCTCCTCCCGAATAACCACCAATATCCGTAGTCCAATAAGGAATTCCGGTTGCTGTAAAGTTCAGACCTGCTGCAACTTGTTTTTGAAGTTCCTCAAATGTTGTTGGAATATCCCCAGACCATACTGCAGTTCCCCACTTTTGCTGAGAAGCCCACGCACAACGAGTCAACATATAAGGACGAAGATTTGGACGAGCTTTTGTTATTCCATCATAAAAATGAGACGCATGCACCAATGGATATATATTCCGCACTCTACGAGCCTCTCCTGCATACGTACGAAGTGGTAAAAATGAAGCTATATGATCCGGTTCCGGTCCATCCAAAAACCAACCATCAATATTCAAGTCTACTAAAGGAACTACTTTATCCCAATACATTTTGGCTGCTCCCGGATTAAAAGTATCATATATATAGCCATCAATGGCTCTGGCTCCTTCCAAAATATATCCTCTTTCTGACATTTCATTGTAATTAGGAATACCAGGTTTAAAACTAGGCCACATTGTCAAGACAACTTTCAAATCATACATATTATGAAGACTATCTACCATTGCGGGAACATCCGGAAAAATAGTCTCATCAAATTTATGCGAACCGGTTCCATATTTACCCCAATAATGATAGTCTATAAAAATGGTGCTTGCCGGAATGTTTTCTTCCTTCATTCTCTTGGCCACCTCCATCACTTCTTTTTGTGTTGCATAACGATTACGGCTCTGATGATAGCCTAAAGCCCAAGCTGGTAACATTGGAGCAACTCCTGTCAAAGAACGATAGGCTGCTACCAACTTATCCATTCCATCACCAACAAAAAGATAATAATTAACAATCCTACCATAATCTGAAACAAAACTCATACCTGCATTATTATCTGCATATATAGTTCGGGAAGGATTGTCCCAAAACAGTCCCCATTTTCCTGTAGAATAAATAACCGGTACTGCAGCTTGGGTATTAAACTGAACTAATTCTCGTTTAGCATTTCGCAAATTCATCAAATTATCTCTAAACTGTCCTAATCCGTATAACGCTTCTTCATCTTGTAACTGAAATCTACAATATGCACTTACAGAATCTCCATGCACATTCATTCTTGCTTTTTCCGGCCATTCTTTCAACAAAAGTTTTCCGGATTTATCAAGAAGGCTAATATAACCAGCTTTTTTATTCACCGTTACGGAGAAACAAGAAGAACGTAATATAATTTCTCTTCGAGTATCTTCTACATCAAACTCGGCAATATCAGGCTGTTGCGTGACGGCAAAACTCTTATTATTTTCAATCTCCAGTTCCGAACCAAACATCACATGCACACTCCCAATATCATAAGGTTGTAAAAATAAAGTTCCACCTGAAGTCTGAACCCACAAAGCTTGCTTTTCTTTTTTCCAAGACAGTACAGTCTGCGCCTGCCCTTCCTTCTCTACAACTTGCAGCTTATTAGGACGCACCACATCGTGATAATTTGTACCTATGAAAACATCACTAACCATTCCTTTACTTCCCTTTTCTGCCAAAATCCTAATACGATTAAAATCAAAGTCACCAGATAAAACAGATACAGCATTTTCCAAATCAGGCACAGCAGCTGCCGTCGGACTATAAAAGATATATGCCCTATCTGTCTTTTCAGAGTAATCAATACGCACAACTATCAATTGCGGAGTCTGAGATACCCCTGCTTCAACTAATATTTTTTTATCATTATCTTTTTCAAAAGATAAACCCAAATGAGAATTTCCTTTTTCTTTCAATACCAAAAAACTACACCAAATAGTTTTATTTGCATCATTCAATTGTACATCTTTATATATACTTATATCTTGTAAAGAAGCATCCATATGCCAACACCTCTCCGGCACAGTAATCGTTGGCATATTCAGCCCCCCCTTGCTTTCTTTTACAACAGTTACATCTCCTTTCCAAGGACCTTTAAAGAAAACATGTTTCTGTGCATTTACAACAGAAAACGAATAAAATAAAAGACTGATAATTAAAATAATATTTTTCATAATAGATCATTAATTATATTTACAAACAACTCCATTCTCCATAAGAGAAATATACCCCAATAATGCACCCCAATGATAGAATTTATCACTTCTTACAACATCATCCCCTATACCAGTAAGAGCATTATAATTTTCAAAAACATAGCCATGTGATAACCAAGACTTCAATAACAAATTCTTAGATTTTTCAGCAAAAAGGCGTTTCACTTCCCGAAACTCATAGTTATTCAGCCCCATATAAACCAAAAAATTCAATGGAGCCCATATACGTCCCCTCCAATACTCATTATCCTTAAAAGCCGGATCATTTTTCGGAACAGATGGAATCACATACTTTCCCCAAAATTCATTAGTATTCAATAAATGCTCTTTTACCATTCGTTCAGCTTGATTTTGTGTAGGTGCTTTTGCCAACAATGGATAAAAGCAAGTAGGCGAGGTACGATAATTAAAATCCATGGTCCTAGTAGAACGATTGTAATAAAAACCTGTCTTTTCATCCCATAAGCCTTTCAAATTAGCACGATAATAATCCGCACGCTCCCTAAGCTCCATAGCATCTTTCTTATAATTAAGTTCCTCTGCTATCAATGCCAAATAATCACAATCCATTACATACAATGAAGATATACCCACATCCTGTTGCTCCAATAAGTGTTTCTGCTTATTAAAAGATACTCCATCATACATAGGTGAATTGTCCAGGCCCGACTCCAAAACAGCTCCATAATGACAATTCGTATCAAATTCAGATCTAAAATAAGTAACCTTTTCATAAGGGTTACTTCCCAAACATAATAGACCTTTATCCTCCCTATTCTTACTCCACCAACGATTCCAAGTCAACAATTCTTTATAAAGTAACTCCAAAAACCACTTCTCTTTATATTGTTTATACAACATCCAAACAACCAAAGAACCGACAGGTGGCTGAGAGCGGTCTCTTGATTTAAAGCCATTACTATAAAAGCAATTGGGTATAAAACCACATTCAGTTATTGCTTTGGTTATCTCCACAGCATTTGCATAAGCCAATTCCTTACTACCAACAGCCAGCATCATCGCTGCAAAATAAGTATCCCAACAAAACAACGTAAAACCACCGAAATCTTCACTGGCAAACCATTCAGAACTCCAAATCCGGCTGACAGGGGTTATCACTTTCCTAATACTGGGATCATATATATTATCCCATGCCAAAACACTTTGCATGGCATTGTAGCAATCGTAATTCTCACCAAACCTTTTTTTATTAGTTGTAACAAATTCTTGCGCCTGTCTCTTTACAAAAGCTGTTGCTTTCTCCAGACTCATAGCCTCTCCGCAACAAAGTGCAATCGGAGAATTCAAAGAAACAATAAACTCCTTGCCTTTTTTCTCCAGAAGTTCACCTTCTATATATGTTTCTATTTCAACAGCCCTATCGCGTGATGCCAAAACAAAACTTCGAGTATTTACAACCAGTGTATTACCACGTTTCCAAAGAATTTCAGGAATTACTGCCAATCTCCCTCCTTTTTTTGTTTCAGCCAATGGTGTAATCAAAATCACATTTTTAAGTCCTATGGCAGCACTTTCCACTTGCAATTTGTAACCACGCCAATTCACTGTTATTTTAGTATAGGTTCCATCAAAAGAATGAGGCCCGGGCTGCAATATAGGCGCCCCTTTACTTCGGTCACCAATTCTAAATTTCTTCACTCGGCTCCCATCAGAATCAATCATGTTGAGATCAACAGCAAAGCCATAAGGAAGAAACACGTGCGTCAATACGCTACGAGTATCCCAAGTATTCCACCCAGAAGCCAATTTTTTCTGTAAATTTTCGTAGAGTTTCTCCGGACAATTAGCAGACAAAACCTCAAAAGAAGAAATTGCCAAGCCTAATATAAGCAAAACAAGCAAAAAAATCCTTTTCATATTCATAGTGTTATGATTAAGTTAGTTACACACAATCTCAATACCCCATGTAGAGAACCACAAGAGCTTTTCTACCTGTGCAAAATAAAGAACTTAATCTTAAAATATAGGATTATCTTCTATTAAAGGAATATTAAAAAAGCGCTTAATCATTACAATTAAACGCTTTATTATTAAAATATTATCACTTACACCTCTTGGCATAAGAAAGCATCTAGTTTTATGTCATTGAAAGCTATTTGTACAAATTACATAAAGGTACTTTATACTCTTCTCCCAAAGAGTCTTTATACTCCTTACAAAAACGGTCATAAACACTTTTCACAATACCTTTTTTACCTTGTGCAAAAAGGACAGAGCATTTGGCAACTAAAGCTTCCTCACTCAAAGGATCATGCAAAAACAATATATCAGCAATGCGTAGTACCGTATCATAATTATTACGCTGCACATTCAACAAATTTCTCAGCAAATCAATGGAAAGACTGGAATAAGAATCTTTGAATTCATCCAACCAATCAACAATTGTATTTGAAAGCAACGGACCATACAATAATATCTCCAGTATTTGATTTAGCAGCTTATCATCTCCATGTTCTTCATTTTTTTCTTTAAATTGACGAATACACTCCAATGCCATCCGATAATCACAAAAAACACCTTCCCCCCATCTGATGCACAAGAATCCCATATCACTGATAATCTCTACATCACCTACTTTTTCTAACAGTACACGCAACTTACGCAAAGTTACATTTCGATTATTACGAGCAGCCTCTTCTTCTTTATCTGACCATAAAATATCTGTAACTTTTTTAGTCAAAATACCTTGTTTATTCTTTTCTGTATAAAGGACAAGCAATACAAGTAAACTTTTCAACCGAGGTGTAAAAGCACCAGTTATATCATTACCGTCTTTATCACGGACATTAAATGTACCTAATAACGAGATTGCCGAACGGCTGCGATCAAAGAACTTTTCTACCTCCACTGTTTCTTCTACTGATTCACTAAAATGAAAAGTTTCTACTGGAGTATCGCTGCTTTTTATATCTTCAGAAATCGCCCTATTTTTACCACACTTTATTCGGTAGATAAAGAAAAACGCCCCTCCTAGCAACACTATACCACACAACCACCACAACCATACAGGTGTTAAACTTTTATCTGCAACCTGCATAATTTCATTATCATTCAACAAAGGAGTATTGATAGAATAAATAGCTACATCATGTGTGCGATCGCTCAAAATCTTATCCATTACCAAATACAACTTGCGATGAGCAGGTGATGAATAAAAACTAAAATCACAATCTTGATAGACTAAATCATTATGAATAGGCTTAGAAACCTCCACCCAAACAGAGTCATTCATAAAAACTTTCCATAGACTGCCTCCATCTTTCATGCTAACTGCATAAAAAGAGCTATCTGAAGGTTCAAAATACATGGAAGATGCCATCATTAATATATCTGTAGACTGCCTTTTCTTCCACACACAACGCGACTTTCCTGTTTTCAAATTAATAGCACATAATTCATAGTAAAAATGAGCATTAAACTCTTGCTTTCCCTGTCTATTTCCACGACCGCCAAAAAGATACAACTCATCTCCCACTATAGCAGCAGCAGATGAATAACGAGGAGAAATCGCAGGAGAATAAGTAACTCCTTCAATTTGCTTCGTACCAACTTTCAATCTGTACAGATCATTTCTATATTGATAAAAACCATATCCTCCAAAAAAATAGAATGAAGAATCACTTGAATTAAAGGTACGTGCATGATTATAATAACGAGGCTCGTCCAAATGCCTTTCACTCAGGCTCCAAGTTCTTTCATCAACAGATAAGAAAGAAACAAGTTTTTCATGTAAAGAGTAAGAAAACAATTGATTTGTTAAAGTGTCATATACCAAATGGTCCGTATATTCCATCACCGGATATCCCTTCTCTACAGTGATTTTATCCATATTACCCGAAATCCCATTTAATATATCTACTTTATCTTGTCGAACTAAATAAAACAGAGCATCACGAGCATTAAAAGCGACGTCCAAACGTCCTGAAGCCTTCTCTGCATATATTTTCCGCCATTCAATATGGTCATCAATCAACCATGAGGGATAGGAAGCCATCGCCCTGGCTCCTTTAACTTCGTCAAGACAGACTTCACCATTATGCTTCCACAATTTCCAATGTCTGATTAAATCCCCATCACTAGTAATTTTTATATCCCTAATATTCATAGGAGCCACATCTGACGAGAAATAAGGAGATTTTCCAAACAAAACTGTGATATCCTCAGTACCCTGCAAAGGTACTATCATCGTAGTATCTTTATCATCATATTTCAAATCGATTTGATTATTCTTTATATTAAGATGCAAAGAAACTGGAATCCATTTATTTTTTTTTATATTAGTATCAATAGAGAACATTCCTTCATTAAAAACTAAAGCCGGGAAGTTCCGATTATTGTCACCTGCCGCAAAAACAAAATGAAGGAATTGGTTTTCATTCGTACATAAATGAAGAATAGCTCCAAAATCAGGCTCATTACGAACCCACATTTGAAAATCTATAGTAAACTCATTCTTCACACGAAAAGGAGAATTTTCATCAAGAGCCAAAGAAGTGCGTTCATTGCCCGGTGCAGAATGAGACTTAAAATAGAGGCCATAATCTGTAGAGGCCAGCACTTTCAAATCTCCCAAAGCAAAGAAACATAATATCCAAATCAACAAATTATTTCTCATAGCATATTGTTAAAAAACACTTTGCAAAGGTAACAAAAAAATCCCCGCAACAAATAAAGGACATAAGATTTTAAAAACAAGATCCTATTAAACTGATATTATGTGCAAATTAATAACAATTTAACCTGGAAGGTAAGTTTCCCTATCTATTTTTGTCACAAAGAACTAAACATTATCTTATTTATTAAAATGAAATAGTATTATGAAAAAAAGATGTTTAAATTACACAGTGGTTAAGTCCTTAATAACCTTTCTTCTATTAGTACATTTTCTATCAGCCTCTACATTTGTAAAAGCTAAAGTACAATTACCCTCCATACTTAGCAGTAATATGGTATTGCAACAACATACAAATGTAAAACTTTGGGGTAAAGCTCAAAAGAATTCTCCCATCACTATAAAAACATCATGGGATAACAAAACGTATAAAACAGCAGCAGACAAACAAGGAAAATGGTTGTTAAATATCTCTACACCAGTAGCTGGAGGTCCTTATGAAATTACTTTCAACGACGGAGAGCTCTTAACTTTAAAAAATATATTAATAGGTGAAGTCTGGTTTTGTTCCGGACAATCGAATATGGAAATGCCAATGAGCGGCTTTGACCGCCAACCGACTCAAGGTACAAACGACGTCATTGCCAAAGCAAAAGCCTCTACTCCAATCCGTATCTACAATACAGATTCTAAGGATGGAAAATGGATACGTCAATTTAGCAAAACACCAGAAGAGGATTGTAAAGGTGAATGGTTAGAAAACACTCCTGTCAACGTTTCCCATACAAGTGCAACTGCTTACTTTTTTGCCCGATATCTACAAGAAGTCTTAGAAGTACCGGTCGGTATCATTATATCTTCACTTGGTGGCTCAAAAGTAGAAGCATGGATGAGCCGGGAAGCTATTACACCATTTAAAAGTATCGATTTATCCATACTCAATAATAATGAACCAATAAAAAACATTACAGCTACTCCATGTGTACTTTACAATAGCAAAATAGCACCATTCACTAATTTTACTATTAAAGGCTTTCTTTGGTATCAAGGCGAAAGTAATCGCGACAATGTTGATTTATATAAAGATCTGATGCCCGTCTTTGTCAAAGACATACGTAACAAATGGAATATAGGGGAATTTCCTTTTTACTTTGTAGAGATTGCTCCTTTCAATTATGAAGGAGCAAATGGTACCTCAGCCGCCCGTATGCGCGAAGTCCAACAACAAAATATGAAAGACATTCCTAATAGCGGGATGGTCACTACTTTGGATATAGGGCATCCCGTCTTTATCCACCCGACAAATAAAGAAACTGTTGGTAGCCGTCTGGCTCTTTGGGCCCTTGCCCAAACCTATGGGCAAAAAGGATTCGGCTATGCCACTCCCATTTACAAATCTATGGAAATATCAGGAAATAAAATATACATTAATATAGATAATGCACAACGCGGACTTTGTCCGATGTGGACCCCGCTCGAAGGATTTGAGATTGCCGGTGAAGATAAAATTTTCTATCCAGCTCATGCCGAAATAGAAACCAAAACAACCCGCCTTGCCGTATCATGCGATAAAGTGCAGCATCCGATAGCAGTTCGATACGCTTACAAAAATTATGCAAAAGCAAGTGTATTCAGTACCTATGGTATTCCTGTAGCTCCATTTAGAACAGATAATTGGTAAACACAGATAAAATAAACATGAAAAAACGAATAAAACTCTTATCAATATACTTACTGTGTACAAAGGTACACAGTAAGTGTCAGCCTCCAATACGGAATTTCTAACTAAGAACACATATCCAGATATGGCACAAGCCCAACAATATCTCGATTATATGTATGAAGAGGTATCCGTAAGTCTCTATGGAACAAATAGCAGTAGTGACAGTGAATTAAATGAATCATTACGAAAACATAACAATCCAGTGTCATTCAATATTGCATACACTGGATTACGTTACCACTCATCGAAAAATCTTTGAAACATTGAAAATAGCTATGATATGAAGGATATTTTCCTCCAAGAGTTGTGATTTACTCTCATTTTAGTATCTTTGAAACATTGGAAACAACCGAGTGACGGCCTTGTATTTCCGGACGATAGTTGTGATTTGCTCTCATTTTAGTATCTTTGGAACATTGGAAACAACACGGTACATCCATTGTTCAGGGTAGGCGTAGTTGTGATTTGCTCTCATTTTAGTATCTTTGAAACATTGGAAACAACTTTGCGACGACTGTAACTATAAGAGGCTCCGTTGTGATTTGCTCTCATTTTAGTATCTTTGAAACATTGGAAACAACTGCTCCTCGCGGTGGTGTGATGACTTTCACGTTGTGATTTGCTCTCATTTTAGTATCTTTGGAACATTGGAAACAACTCGGAAACAGAATAAGAAACAAATTCAGAGGTTGTGATTTGCTCTCATTTTAGTATCTTTGGAACATTGGAAACAACCAATAATGCGTTAAATATTGGGCTGAATAGTTGTGATTTGCTCTCATTTTAGTATCTTTGGAACATTGGAAACAACGAATAATGCTAACAACCCAAAACAAATATCGTTGTGATTTGCTCTCATTTTAGTATCTTTGGAACATTGGAAACAACTGCTGTTATTCATTGACGAGCCCACCATACGTTGTGATTTGCTCTCATTTTAGTATCTTTGGAACATTGGAAACAACATGACAGGGTGAGACTATCCGATAAGGACAGTTGTGATTTGCTCTCATTTTAGTATCTTTGGAACATTGGAAACAACAACAAGAGCTCAAGTTCTTGCCTCAAGCTGTTGTGATTTGCTCTCATTTTAGTATCTTTGGAACATTGGAAACAACAGGGATACCGTAAAATTCGTAAAGAAATATGTTGTGATTTGCTCTCATTTTAGTATCTTTGGAACATTGGAAACAACATACAAAAATACCCCCTGTTAACAGTTTAGTTGTGATTTGCTCTCATTTTAGTATCTTTGGAACATTGGAAACAACATATAATAGGAAGATAGACAAGACAAATGGTTGTGATTTGCTCTCATTTTAGTATCTTTGGAACATTGGAAACAACTGATTATCAACAACAATCTAATATACATATAGTTACATAAGATATTAGAAATTTAAAAAGACGTCGTTTCCAAGAAAAAAATCCCGCTATATGGCGGGGTTTTTTTTTCAGAAAAGTTCTAATTTCTGACGTATGCGGA
>OGQB01003275.1_pt1 | contig 10657 bp, 8 predicted proteins | sample 1553071 | NCBI WGS metagenome assembly OGQB01 (sample SAMEA2580284, study PRJEB22360) | human gut metagenome | biome: human gut; feature: human-associated habitat; material: faeces | place: Denmark | collected 2008/2010
CGTAGCGGTTAGATTCGGAAGCCACAAACTGATAGAGCTTTTCTTCTTTGTCTTTTACAAGAAATGTCGTATCCAGAAGCCGCCGCACACAGCGTTTGAACAGATACGCATCCTCGTCGCTCATATTGCTTATAAAACTTAAATCCTGCATATAAATTTACCTCATTGTATTTGTAAAGCGGACATTCACAATCCGCTTCTCTGCGTTCAAAAAAATGCCCTGTAAATATTTTCGTACCCTGTGATCCACAATTCTGACATCTTTATTTTCTCGAGATCACCACATTGCTGATATCGGCAATTTTCGTGCTCACTTTTTCGTCCTTGATGCGGACTTCGTATGGAAATTCTGCATTTTTCGCATAAAGCATCGCCGCTGCGATCATCAGTGCCTCTTCTTTTGTCTGCACACCCTTTTCTTTCAGCTCCATGCTCACATCCAATCCAAGTGCCTCATCCAGATATGCTCCGACACGGGCCGGAGCATATCGGTTCGGTGCACTGCGGAACAGATTCTCCGTCCGTTTCTGCATCTCTTCTTCCGACATCGCATTGGTGTTTAATGCGATATTCTGACCTTCGTTGCGGATACGCCGATTCTGCTCGAATGATTTGTAACCAACGTATTTCTGGTTGATAACACGAGTGCATTTTTCCACTTTTTCCATCGCCGCATCCTGCTCTTCTTTTGAAATCCTGGAAACACGGTCCAGGAAATCGCCGAGAAGATTCTCCAGTCTGACACGGCTGCTCGCCATCTGCATGATCCTCGTATTTGCCAGATTATAATAACTGTTGATGCGAGTATCAATCAGTTCCATATTTTCTTCGTATTCCACACTCAGGAAATACTGGAGTTCCGCCATGTAACGGTCCACACGGGAAATTGCCTGCTCTTTCGGGCAACGCAGACGTTTTCCACATTCTTCGACCATTTTCTCATACATATCCCCATAACGCAGATCCTCGATCCGGTCACGGATGAAAGAAAGCTGGGTCGGGATCAGTCCGTTGTTTTTTACGAAGAAATATTCACTGAAAAACCGGTCCAACATTTCATTTTTCATAATGAACTGCCCGAAACTGTTCATGTCCTGAAATTCGATGACTGTTTTCATGATATCCGATATACTGTCTTTTAAATCAGCCAGCTCATTGCGAAGCTCGGTTTCATTTTCCATCATCGGCACCAGAATGTTTGAGTACGGACGTTCTTTTCGCACCGAGCCTTCTTCCGATGCGGATTTCATGATCTCATACATTGAGAGAATGCGGTTTGACATCGTACCTTCATTTTTCTTTTCAGTCAGTTTATCCAGAAAATCAATCACTCTTCGGCAATCCGTCGAAAGATTTACAACATATTCTCCGCTGCGTCCGATCTGCCGTGGCTTGATCCATCCACATTCACGGAAAATGGCCAGAATCTCAGCCGCCTGAAGCTGCACCGCCTCATTCTCATCATCCGCTTCTTCGATCAGTCGCTGAATCTCTTCGTTTTTCAGATACAGCGTGATACTGTCCTTTGCATCCGACTCGTAGAGAACCGGAAGTTCCTTCGAACGGTCGATCAAAATCCGGATACAGTCATAATAAATCCTGCGGTACTTAAACGTAAGCGGTTTAAAAAACGACTCGTTCTTTATGTAATCAAAAAAATTCATAGTTTATTTATCTCCTAAGCTGCTGCGGCATTTGCATTGATCTGGTCGATCACTTTCCGGATTCCCATCCATATGTTCAGATCCGTAAAAATGTCCACGACACTTCCCTGATCCGTAAATGGTGCCTCCTGAAGCACCGACAGATCTTTCATCATGCCATTTTGCACAATGTATTCCACGATCTGATTTACGAAATAAATCTGCCTGCTGTCCAGGCTGTTTTCATCCAGATATTCTGAAAATGCTTCTTTTGCAGCGTTCATATCCAAGCCGACAATTTCACGGACAAATTCTCCGAGCGGCTTCTGCCCGTACTCCGTCTCATACTCTTCTTTTGTCCCCAGTTCTCCCCAGAGGATCTTTTCCAGAAGCTGTACATCCGCCGCTGTCAGTGGCTGATTATTCTTCAGCCTGGCAATCGCCTCATTATCCTGATGCCTGCGGACATAATATTCTGCTTTCGCTTTATAATTTTTCAGGTCATCATTTTCCAGCTCTGACTCTTTCCATTCCATCGCCAGAAGTTCATCCGCAAAATCGGTATCATACCGCTTTCCTTCTTTTTCTTTGATATATTTGATCAGTTCCCGCAGATTTTCACGGATATGTTCAAATTCATCCACACCGGCCGTCTCCAGATAATCCGTGTGCAGGATCTGATTCAGCAGTTTTTCCTGTGCTTTGATCTGCGGAATATTGGCAACACCTGCCACCGCACGCACCTTTTTCAGAAGATCCTTTCTCGCTTTTCCATATTTATTTCCCATCAGATAAGCAAGCTCAATCCCATAAAGCAGTGCGTCAAAACGAACGGCGGACGCCTCTTCCTGATCCGGCATGATCAGCGGTGCAACCTCCTCCTGAACGGTCAGCGTATCCTCGTAACGGATATTCTGATAATTCTCCGGATTGGAATAATATTCCACATATTTCAAATGCTGACGCACCGCAAAATTATCCCGGCTCAGTTCCTGTACTTTTCCCTGCATACTCTCAACCAGGTTTTTGCGATAGGCGATCAGTCTTTCTGTCTGATATTGTAAATCCTGCAATTTATACGAAATCTGAAATTTCAGGTTAAAAATCGCACTCTGCAAAGGCAGCCGGACTGCTGTCTCTTTTCCCTTCTGCATCCGGAAAAACTCGAAATTCCCACAAAAATCAAAAATATAGAATTTCTGCTTATCCTCACCATCCAAAAGTCCCGGACAGAGCCTCGTTCCACGCCCGATCATCTGCCAGAACTTTGCCTTGCTCATTACCTTTTTAAAAAAGACCAGATTTAAAATTTCCGGCACATCGATTCCCGTATCCAGCATATCAACGGAAATGGCGATCTGCGGCAGTTTATCCGGCTCCGAAAACTGATCGATCAGGCTCTGGGAATGGCTGATACGATTGTCGATCACTTTTGCATAACCCGGCAGATGTGAATATTCTTTATTGAACACCTCAAATATTTTTTCCGCATGAGCATGATTTTTCGCAAAAATAATCGTCTTGCCGAGCTTTTCTCCGTAGTCTGTATGGATTCCATATGTCATCAGAATGTCCAGCACCTGTCTGATCGTATCGTCATTAAAGATCCAGGTATTCAGTGCTGAGGACTGGATCCGCTCCACAACCTGTCCGTTTTCATCCACAAAGGTGTTCTCGTATGCTTCTTTATCTTCGTCCGAAAGCTCATCGTACGCAATGCCCTCTTCCAGAAATTTCAGCTTTGTTTCCACCGAAAGGAAATCCACCAGATAACCGTCTTTTACCGCCTGTGCCAGCTCATAACCGTAAGTCGGCACGCCCTTCTCCAGCTCAAAAATGCTATAGGTATTTTTATCGATCTCATCTTTCGGCGTCGCAGTAAGACCAACAAGCGGTGCATCAAAATACGTGAAAATGTCTTTGTATTTATTGTAGATCGAACGATGTGCCTCGTCACAGATCACAAGGTCAAAATGGCCGCTCGTAAATAATTTTCCGTCTTCGTCCCGTGTGGCATCAATGCAGTTGATCATCGTCTGATAAGTTGAAAAAATACAGTGTGCATGCAGATTGCTTTTCTCCTCACACAGATTTGCCACCGAAAGATCCGGTAGCATATTGACAAAGCTTCGTTTTGCCTGTGTGACAAGGGAAGTGCGGTCTGCAAGAAACAAAATATTTTTCACCCAGCCGTTTTGCAGAAGCACATCGCAAAGTGCAATGACTGTCCTTGTCTTTCCCGATCCAGTCGCCATGACAAGCAGTGCTTTTCTTCTGTTCTTTTTATCAAAGCTCTCGCATACTGCCTTGATCGCCTCTTCCTGATAATACCTTCCGGCGATTTTTTTATCAATCCGGACACTGCCAAGATCGCCCCGCATGGTTTTTAAATTAAACCATTTTTCGAGATCTCTTCTGGAATAAATGCAGGAAACCTGCCGCTCCGGATACTGTCCGTCCACAATCCTCGTCTCAAATCCGTTCGTAAGGAAAATGACCGGTCTGCGTCCATACTGCCGCTCCAGAGAATCCGCATATAACTCTGCCTGCTGCCGTCCGCTCGCCACATCTGCACAGGTCTTTTTCGCCTCGATCACCGCCAGCGGCCGGTGTGCATCGTCATAAAGCACATAATCCGCAAAACCGCTGCCTGATTTATTGGGCATGCCATAGACTTCGACTTCATTCAGCCAGCTCTTTCCTTCCATCCATCCGGCATCAATCAGCATCGTATCGATATATTGTTTGCGGGTTGCATACTCCGACAGCTCCAGCGGCTTCGGAACATACGTCTGCTTCTGCTCCTCACGCCTGGAAGTCAGTTCTGCCTTCAATGCTTTATTTTCTGCGATCAAAGCCTCCAGATCAATATCCGGAAAGGCCGTCTCCGCTGCCAGGATCTCCTGATTCTGCTCCGGAAGACCTGCATCAAACTGCCCCTCCTGATAATCATCCGCATAACAATAAGCTAGAAAATCCAGAAATATATAAAGATTCTCAAGGCACAGCTTCGCCTGATCCAGCGTCAGCTTTCTTCCCGTATGTGCCACCTGATTTGCCACCCTGCGAATAAAATCCATTCTCCGCAAAATGTCTGCATCCACAATTCCTTTAAACTCTTCCGTATTCAGCAGGCTGACCAGCTTGTCCTGATATGGCATTACCAGCATATCGTCAACCGAATACATCCATTTGACGGCAAATTCCATCGCCCGCCGGCAGTTCATCACACTCGCCTCCGGGTCGATCATCAGGATCTTTTCCGCTGCCACCGCAACATCCGCAAACGCTGCAAACTGCGGAATATCCTTCAGGAAGTCAAAGTTCGTCACGCCGCCACCCCCTCTTGTTGTATTTTCGTGAAATGTCTTCTGATATTTTAACACGAAGTGGTTTTTCTCACAAGAAAGTTATGAAAGGAATCCGACAAATCCCGTAAATCCAGCCTGAAAACACATATTTCACAAAAAAGGACAGGTTCAGTTCCTGTTCACAAAAGAAAAACATTGTACAGATGGCAGATTCCTATTATAATGGTATTTAACTTAAGAGCTTACCGTTTTGAAAATACATACGCTAAAGGAGGAACGCTTATGATTTTATGCTGCAAACACTGCGGAAATTGCAGAGAAACCAATCATCTTGCAGAAAACTGCGATTATTGTGGAAATGAAATGGTTCAACTGTTATCAGATGAAGAGCTAAGCCAGATCGTTCCAACAGAATTGCCTCAGATTATCGAAGCGATGCGTGCAGGTTATCGATATGGCAATCCGGATTATGATGAAAAATTATGGTACAGTCGTGCAAAAAAGGAAGAAATACAACGGGCGGAAAACGAAAAAAAAGAGCTGGATTATCGCGAAAAACACCACATGGTAACAACCGGATTTCAGTTTGAAGGTTATGAAATCGTATCTTACCTGGGGATTGTCGCCGGCGAAGTAGTTCTTGGCACCGGATTTCTCTCGGAATTTACTTTTTCATTTGCTGATTTCTTTGGCGTGCAATCCGGGATGTTCGAGGAAAAGCTTGAGACGGCAAGGCACGCTGCCATGAATAAACTGATCAAAAAATCAGCTGCATTGGGTGGAAATGCAGTCATTGGCATTGACATTGACTACAATATGTTTTCCAATAATGTAATCGGAGTCATTGCAAACGGAACATCTGTTGTAATCAGAAAGATCTGATGAATCGCTTATAATAGCCGCTTAAGATTCTGCTGATAATTTGACACAAAAGTCGTTTTGTGCTATGATACAGACAGTTCATATTTAAATACAAAAAGGTGCTACCATGACGGTTCGCCTGATGTTTATTAGGTTAAAAATAACCGCTTAGTTTGCAGACTGGGGCGGTTATTTTTTTGTCTTTTCCGCCATTTACAAGAAATATAGCCTGATTTTTTGTGAATATTCAGCCAGAAGTCCGTGTTTTAGCCCATTATATATTAACAAACTTTTTATTATTTTGATTTGTCAACGGATACAACAAAGTCTGCGAATTGGTTTTGTAACTCAAGTGGTGGCTGATATATATTAAAATCTAATACATCTTTCTGATTAATGCTTGCTTGATTAACTGCTTTTTTTGCATGGTTAACAATCTGATCATATATATACTGACTACATAACAATTTACAAATGTATACTGGATTATAGTGTTCCGGGTCAAAATGCATTCTCATCATATTAGATTCATACACAGTATCTTCCAGAAGACCTTTTATATGTGCACATTTTCCTAAATATTCAATACTATTCACTCGATTAATAACAATATCATCTTCCAAAAGCAGATATCTTTGCTGCTCCATTCCAGAACATTTTAATCTTTTTAATGAGCCAAAGTCAGTAACCCTTCCGTTATAAAATCCATCTATTCTCAAAATTGGAGTCCCTGTTCCATCTGCAACATAATCTGATTGTGGTTTATATAATCCATTTTGTGGCTCAATTGTAACAGCATCTTTTATTTTTAATCTTTTCCATTTCAAAGGATTAACATATGGATCTCCAAACAATTCTACAAATCGGGATTGAATGAGCTCGTCTAACTTTTGAAGTTCCTGTTTTCTTGTTTGAATTATAACATAAATTTTTTCCAACATTTGTGCATATTCATGTTGTTTATCAAAACCAACATCAGGAATCAAAATTTCTTCAAGTATTTTTTTACTTATAGCCTTAAACGTACTTCCAGTTCCTTTGCTTTTTAATTCTGCATTCTTTCCTTTCAAAAACCAATATACAAATTCTAATGATACTTTACTCTTGTCCGGAGTTATCGCTGCCAAACCTCTTCCAATACAGCATTTTTCCTTAGCATAATTCAACGCACCAATAGGTGCTCTTACTGAGATAAGTATATCTTCTGATTGTGCAATCTTTGTTGGAGCATTACACCAAACTCTAGTTACTGGATATCTCTCACCAAAATCTGCATTTCCTTGAAAAAATGGTATACCTTCTCCATTTTCATTATAGCTTGAAGAATCTGGAGACTGTCCCATATTTATTTTACAAACATCCTTTAACGCTACATATTTCATTTACATTTTCTCCCACAAATATGAATTTTCTCGTCTTTTACCTTAAACAAAGGTATCTCTGTTTTACTGTTTCTTGTTTCCATGTACATATTTCTCTCAGAATAACATTTTTCAGTTTCTTGTGCAAGCCGTTTCCTTTGATTTGTTGCAGTTTCTTATTATTTATGTTGTCTTTTTAATATTTTTCATTTTCTATTGATTCAAAAAGAGTTATATGTTAGTATGATAGCAAAGCATATTTTCTTAACGTTCTTGGCATCATGCCGTCTATTAATCTATTTCACATTTCGAAAATTCATGCTTTTCTTTCAAATTAATAAAAAAGCAGGAGTTTCAAATGTTGAGCGATTAGCAGACTGCATATCCACCACACTTTTGTATACTCCTGCCAAAGGAGCTACTTCTATGGTGCAAAATGAAATGCTGAAAGCAAACCGGATGTACAAAGACACTGTATTCCGTATGCTGTTCTCTGACAGAAAAAATTTATTGTCTCTTTATAACGCAATCAGCGGTTCGCATTATGATAATCCGGATAAACTTGAGATTGTAACACTGGAAAATGCCATTTATATGGGTATAAAAAATGACCTGGCTTTTATCGTTGATACTGATTTATTTCTATATGAACATCAGTCTACTTACAATCCAAATATGCCGCTGCGTGATTTATTCTATATTTCCAGTGAATACCAGAAATTAGTAGATCACAAATCTCTCTATTCTTCTGTATTACAGAAAATACCGGCACCGCAATTTATTGTATTTTACAATGGTCTGGAAAAGAAAAAGGACTACTGGGTAAACCATTTATCCGAAGCTTTCGAAAACCAATCCGGTGATCCAAAGCTGGAACTGGAAGTTCTGACACTGAATATCAATGAGGGACATAATAAAGAACTGATGGAACAATGCCAAACTTTAAAGGAATATGCACAGATTTAAAAAAATATACATAACCATTCAGCACAGGTCGAAGCACTTGCTGCTGAGACCGTAAGAACATGATTCAGGTGTGCAAAAATCCCATTGCGAAGCAATTTCGGATGGATTTTTGCATTGTAACTGTGAAAGTATTGAACAGTTACTAAATCTTGTACGCAAATACACGAAAGATTTTGAATTAAACGAAGCGGTTGAACTGGCTGTCAATGAATGTATACATGACAACATTCTTTCCGACTTTCTTCGTGTAAACAAAGCAGAGGTGATCTCCATGAGTATATTTGAATATGATAAAGAACTGGAAGAACGCAAACTCCGTAAGGCGGAATATGAGGCTGGGGTAGCTGATGGTATCAAAACAGCTACCGAAAATATTAAAAGGGAAGATGCTCTTTCCTTAGTTGATCTTGGCTTGTCTGTTGAGCAAATTGCTACTGCTTTAAAAACCATTCAAAAATGGATTGAGCAAAACCCACAAAGTTAATTTTACACTCGTGGGATTTGCTCTGTTGATATTCTATATTTTAGCTGTGTGGAGCGTGAAAATCACTTTGCTACACGGTAATCTCAATCTGGTTATCTTCGATTCCCACTACGCAGCTCTCGTAATATCCGTCTCCGGTTATCCGTGGACCGCTGATGATTTCATAGCCATCTTCTTTTAATTTTACCGTCAACTCATCTACTTTTTCTTTGCTTCCGACGCTGAATGCAATGTGAATATATCCGGTCTGTGTCAGGGTTTTCGGAGAATCCTGCATCTGCGGCTTATTCATAATTTCCAGTCTTGCCCCATCGTCAAAGGAAAGGAAGTAAGAGCGAAAGTCTGTTTTCGGATTGTGATAACCAGCGTTTGCTCTGGCATTCAGATAGGTTTCAAAAAATGTTTTTGTTTTTTCGAGATCTTTTACATACATTGCGATATGTTCTATTTTCATGCCATCTCATCTCCTAACATTTTTTCAAGTTCTGCCATGCTCTCCTGTACTTCTTTTTCCAGTGCCCGTAAATTTGCCATAATCTCAGATGTTGGCGGATATTCTACCGGAATGTATTCTATTTCTTTGTATTTGTTGATGGAAAGGTCATAGGCATTGTCTACGATTTCCTGTTTTTCTACAAAAAATGACTGGTCAGTTCGTTTACGGTCATTTTCTGCTTCCAGATTTTTAAATCTTGCGATGATATCCGGAATATCGTTTTCTTTGACTTCAGAACGTTTGTCATCCAGGCTGCGTCCATCTGCTTTCATATCATAGAACCACACTTTGTCTGTTCCGCCATGCCCGGTTTTCGTAAAGATCAGGATCGCTGTAGAAACTCCGGCATATGGTTTGAACACACCAGACGGCATGGAAATCACTGCTTCCAGTCGCTGTTCTTCCACGATTGCTTTCCGGATATCTTTATGGGCTTTGGACGAACCGAAAAGTACGCCATCCGGTACGATGCACGCACATCTTCCGCCTGTTTTCAACATTCTTACAAACAGTGTCAGGAAAAGGAGTTCTGTCTTTTTGGTTTTGCAGACTTTCAGAAGATCTGCCGATACAATATCATAATCCAGGCTTCCTTTGAATGGTGGATTTGCCAGGATCAGGCTGTATTTTTCTTTATCTTCGTTCTGGTCGGAAAGACTGTCTCGATATTCGATATTTGGATTGCTGACACCGTGTGTCATCATGTTCATTGCTCCGATACGCAGCATCGTTCTGTCCATATCGTAGCCGTGGAACATATGATTCATATAGTGTTCCTTGTTTTTTGCATTAAACAGAACTTCTGCTTTTTTCTTCTTTCGAAGGTATTCACTGGACTCTACCAGGAATCCGGAGGTACCGCAGGCCGGGTCGCAGATCAGGTCATCGGCTTTTGGATCCATCATTTCTACCATCATTTTTATGATATGACGCGGTGTACGGAACTGTCCGTTTACACCGGCAGTTGCCAGTTTTGAAAGCAGATACTCGTAAATATCTCCCCGGACATCTTCACTTCTTAACTGCTCCATTTTTTCGTAGATTTCATCCATGGCGGTCACGATCTTATCCAGCATGACCGGTGTCGGCACTTTAAAGATCGCATCTCCCATATATTTTGCATAGGCACTCTCTTTATCTCCATGAAGATTTTTGATAAACGGGAACACATTTTCCTGCATATTTGCATACATTTTCTGAGCCGGAAAATCGTGAAATACACTCCACTTGAGCTGATTCCCCGGAACTTTTCTGTCTCCGATTGTTACGTTTTCTTCAAATATGCTTTTATATGGCAGACCAAGCATAATGCTTTCTTTCATATGTACGTTATCCGAATCATCCAGATCGCGGATAAACATAAGATAGGTCATCTGTTCGATCACATCGAGCGGATTTGTCAGTCCGCCTGTCCAGAAAATTTCCCATAAACCGTCTACTTTATTTTTTAATTCCCCTGTAACCATATTTTTTGTTTTCCTTCCTTTTCATTCTATATATTGTCAAGCGGATATTCGCAATCCGCTTTGCTACTT
>OGQB01003284.1_pt1 | contig 10640 bp, 9 predicted proteins | sample 1553071 | NCBI WGS metagenome assembly OGQB01 (sample SAMEA2580284, study PRJEB22360) | human gut metagenome | biome: human gut; feature: human-associated habitat; material: faeces | place: Denmark | collected 2008/2010
GGCTGCTTCCTGCTGATGAACACGGGAGAAAAGCCGGTTTCTTCGACACACGGTCTTGTTACCACGATTGCATGGGGCATCGGGGACAAGATTACGTATGCGCTCGAGGGATCCATTTTTGTCGGCGGAGCCGCAATCCAGTGGCTGCGCGATGAGATGAAGCTGATCGAGTCCTCGGCGGATTCCGAGTACATGGCGCAGAAGGTGAACGACACGAACGGCTGCTACGTCGTGCCGGCGTTTACCGGCCTTGGCGCACCGTACTGGGATCAGTATGCGAGAGGAACCATTCTCGGCCTGACGCGCGGCGTCAACAAATACCATGTGATCCGCGCAACGCTCGAATCCATTACGTATCAGGTAGATGATGTGTTAAAAGCCATGGAGGCAGATTCCGGTATGAAGCTCTCTGCGCTGCGTGTGGACGGCGGAGCAAGCGCCAACAACTTCCTGATGCAGTGCCAGGCGGACATCAGCCAGGCGCCGGTGGAGCGGCCGTGCTGCATCGAGACGACCGCGATGGGAGCAGCTTATCTTGCGGGACTCGCCGTCGGCTACTGGCCGGATCAGGAGACGGTAAAACAGAACGGAGCCATTGACCGTACGTTTGAGCCGGAGCTCTCGAAAGAGGAGCGCGATGAGAAGATGAACGGATGGCACAAAGCAGTCAGTTACGCCGAAGGATGGGCGAAATAGAAAAAGATTTTGGAAATGCAGAAAAGGAACGGTTTCGTAATGAAAACCGTTCCTTTTCGCGTACTGTGACTTCTTGTCTACTGATGTTAAAGAATGTCGATATGTTCGCCGTTTAAAGCTTTGTTCATGCTTCGCACGGCACAGAATTTACCGCACATCGAGCAGGTATCTTCCTGTTCCGGCGAGCGGTCAGCGCGGATGGCTTTTGCGGTCTCCGGGTCCAGTGCACAGTCCCACTGTGCTTCCCAGTCGAGCACGCGGCGGGCGTCTCCCATCTTGTCGTCAATATCACGCGCATGCGGCACGCCTTTGGCAATGTCGGCAGCGTGTGCGGCGATTTTGCTTGCGATGATGCCCTGCTTTACGTCATCGAGGTTCGGAAGAGCCAGATGCTCTGCCGGCGTTACGTAGCAGAGGAAAGCAGCGCCGTTCATAGCGGCAATTGCGCCTCCGATGGCAGCGGTGATGTGGTCATAGCCCGGTGCGATATCGGTTACGAGAGGTCCGAGAACATAGAACGGAGCGCCCATGCAGATGGTCTGCTGTACTTTCATGTTGGCCGCAATCTGATCCATCGGAACGTGGCCCGGTCCCTCAACCATAACCTGAACGTCTTTCTCCCAGGCACGTTTGGTGAGTTCGCCGAGGCGCACCAGCTCCTCAATCTGGCAGACATCCGTTGCGTCGGCAAGGCAGCCAGGACGGCAGGCGTCGCCGAGAGAAATGGTCACATCGTATTCACGGCAGATATCGAGAATCTCATCGTAATACTCGTAGAACGGATTCTCCTCGCCGGTCATGCACATCCAGGCGAACACGAGGGAGCCGCCGCGGGAAACAATATTCATTTTCCGTTTGTGTTTGCGGATCTGATCGATGGTTTTTCTGGTGATGCCGCAGTGCAGGGTGACGAAATCGACACCGTCCTCGGCATGGAGGCGGATGACGTCAATAAAATCTTTGGCGGTCAGCGTATCCAGGTCTCTCTGGTAATGGATCACACTGTCATATACCGGCACGGTGCCGATCATGGCCGGACATTCGGAGGTCAGTTTCCGCCGGAACGGCTGCGTATTGCCGTGGCTCGACAGGTCCATGATGGCTTCCGCGCCCATATTGACCGCGGAGAGTACCTTCTGCATCTCTACATCGTAATCTTTACAGTCTTTCGAAACACCGAGATTTACATTGATTTTCGTGCGCAGCATCGAGCCGATGCCCTCCGGATCGATGCAGGTGTGCAGCTTATTGGCCGGAATGGCAACCTTTCCGCTGGCAACGAGCGGCATCAGGTCTTCCACGGCCATATACTCTTTTTCTGCGACTTTTTTCAGCTCCGGTGTTACAATGCCGCGGCGTGCGGCGTCCATCTGTGTTGCGTAATTGCGTTCCATCTGTTGTTCTCCTTTATTTTCAAAATTAGATCCGGTAAGCGTGGTTCAGCGGTCCCGAGCCGTGGCCGAGATCCATCATGCTCGCGAGTGCGCCCGAAATATACTCTTTTGCGGCGGAAATGGCATCCGGAAGGGAAAGCCCCTTTGCGAGCCCCGATGCGATGGCGCTGGAGAGTGTACAGCCGGTGCCGTGTGTGTTCGGATTGTCGATGCGTTTTCCGGTGAACCAGGTAAATGTGCCGTTGTGATATAAAAGATCGTTGGCATCATTGATACTGTGGCCGCCCTTTAACAGAACGGCACAGCCGCAGGAATCCCCGATCTCTTTTGCGGCGCGTTCCATATCGCTTTCCGACTGGATTTTGATGCCGGAGAGAACTTCTCCCTCTGGGATATTCGGTGTGATGACTTCGGCCAGAGGAAAGAGCAGTTTTTTCATCAGGTCAGGCACGCCGCCCGAAGCGAGCGCGGAGCCGCTTGTAGCGACGAGGACCGGGTCCACAACGATGTGTTTGGCCTGGTAGAAGCGAAGCCGTTCGGAGATGACTTCGATCAGTGCCGGGGAGGATACCATACCGATTTTGACGGCGTCCGGGAAGATGTCCGTAAAGACGGCGTCAAGCTGTGCGGCCAGAAACTCCGGTGTTACATCGAAAATACCGGAAACTCCGGTGGTATTCTGGGCGGTGAGTGCGGTAATTGCCGACATGGCGTAAACTCCGTTTGTGATCATGGTTTTGATGTCTGCCTGAATGCCGGCGCCTCCGCTGGAATCACTTCCCGCGATTGTTAATGCTGTTTTCATGTTTTTCGCGTCCATGAGAATTACTCCTTTGCATTACTTTTCTTTTTGGACAGGCGACAAAGAAAGTGGTGCCCCCAGTCTGCCGCCTGGTGTGAGGATGAATGGTTACGTAAAATTATTTGTTTTCCAGCATGCGTAGAGTCTGTTCTTTCAGATCCTTCGTTGCGGAAACAATGTCTTTCTGTGCAAAAATGGCACTGATGACGGCGATGCCGCAGATGCCGCTGCCGGAAAGCTCCGTCACGTTATCGCGTGTGATGCCGCCGATGGCGATGACAGGGATGTTAACGGCATTGCAGATAGCAGTCAGCGTTTCGTGGCTGACATCCTCCGCATCCGCCTTGGAACCGGTGTGGAAGACCGCGCCGACGCCGAGGTAATCTGCCCCGCGCTGCTCGGCGAGAATGGCCTGTTCCACGGTCTGCGCCGAAACGCCGATGATCTTGTCCGGGCCAAGCTTAGCACGGACATCGCCGGCCTCCATATCGCTCTGGCCGACGTGAACGCCGTCCGCATCCATCTTAGCTGCGATTTCCACGTTATCGTTGATGACGAAAGGAACATGGTATGCGGCACAGAGTTTTTTCAGTTCCAGTGCCTCTTCCATAAAGTGATCCTGGTCAAGATTTTTTTCGCGGAGCTGGATAAACGTTGCGCCGCCCTGCAGAGCCTTTTCCACCTGGCTGTACAGTGTCTCGCCGTTCAGCCAGCTGCGGTCTGTCACAGCATATAAAAGCAGGCCTTTTTTATCGCACTTCATACTTTGCACCTTTCTCCAGCGTCTCGCCGTCCATGTGGTAGATGGCGTCGATGATGCGGTTCCGGTAGGTGGAGTTGCCGTCTTCCGGTTTCATATGGCTCCAGCCGATCTCGCCGGCAAGTCCCATCGCGCAGACAGCGGCAACAGCAGCTTTTAACGGCTCGTCCGGGTTGGCAACGAGGTAAGCGGTCATCATGCCGGAGAGCTGGCAGCCTGTTCCGGTGATGCTTCCCATCTCGGCGCGTCCGTTGCGGATCACGTAGCAGGTGTCAGCATCGGCAACGAGGTCGATCGCTCCTGTGATGGCGACAACACAGTTGTGGTCTTTCGCAAAGTTTTTTGCAAAAGCAACGGCGCTGTCGAGATTTTCGTCTGTTACTTTATCGGCAACGTCTGCGTCAACACCCTTTGTCGTTCCGCTTCCGAGTGCCAGTGTTTTGATTTCGGAAATATTTCCGCGGATGACGGTGAACGGGATTTTTTCCATCAGTCCGACTGCGGTCGAAGTACGTAAGTGGCTTGCGCCTGCGCCGACTGGATCGAGCAGGATTTTGTGGCCGAGCGAAGCTGCTTTTGCACCGGCACGGTACATGCCGTCGATGCTCGTTCTGTGCAGCGTTCCGATGTTGATGTTCAGACCGCCGCAGATGGAGGTGATATCCTCGACATCCTCCGGTTCATCGGACATGATCGGGCTTGCGCCGCATGCCAGCAGAATATTGGCGACATCGTTTACCGTAACGTAATTTGTGATGTTGTGTACGAGAGGGGTTGTTTTTCTGACATTGTCAAGACAAGTGCCTAACATAATTTTTTGTTCCTCCTGTGTGAGTATTTTTGCAGAAGCAAATTCCCTTGTGATACTGGAAGAACCTGTTGATGATGTGTTCATAGAGATTAAAAAAGCAGATATACGTGGAGGTATATCTGCAGAAAATGTGCATATCGTATCTCCCTACGTTGGCATTACCCAAATCAGGTTCAGGGTCTAGGAGATGCATCCTACTCTCAGCCCGCTTCGCACGCGAGCTCCCCTTTGCTTTCTGCAGACAATTATATACGTATAAAAACAATTGTGCAAGAGAAAAACGGAAGATTTTAAAAAATTTCAGAAAAATAAAAAAGACATGCAAAATATTGGAAATGTAATGTTATTTGGGTTGAAAGAGAAAATAATATCAGCGTAAAATGAAGTATAAAATATGCGTGGAAGTCATGGACGTGATGATGCCGCCTCCATTCCGATTTTCGCCATGACCGCCAACGCCTTTGTTGAAGACCGGCAGGCCGCAAAAGAGGCCGGCATGAACGTGCATATCGCAAAGCCGATTGATGCGGAATTACTGAAAAAGAAAATTGCAGAGTATTGCAGGTGAAAAGAAGTGCCCCTGCCCGGCATCTGATGTGTGCCGGGCAGGGGATTTTGATGTGCGAATCTTATTTTTCTTCCTCCGGGTACGTATAGCCCCAGGTTCTGCGGAAGGAGGTCATCAGATCCATGACGTCCTTCGTGTAGTCGAGGTGCATGGCAGATGCATCTCCATTGATGGCGCGTTCCATGTCGGCGAGCTCATAGGCGAGTGCATCGGCGTTGTCACCGGCTTTGATGATTTCGGATTCGCCGGTGGAAGCGTCTGTGATTTTTGCTTCCCAGGCACGCGGGTACTCCATGATCTCGATAAATCCGTTCTCACAGGAAACCATGCCGCGTTTCGGCTGTTTGGAGTGGAGAGAGAGCATCACACTTGCCATCTGTCCTTCCTGATTGGTGAGAAGGAGGCCGGCCTGCTCGTCCACACCGGTCGGAGCGGGCTTTACCTGGGAAAGGAGCTGATCCGGCTTGGAGTCGAAGAACCAGCGGATGAAGGAGAGTGCGTATACGCCGATATCAAGCATCGCGCCGCCTGCGAGATTCCGGTTGAAGAAGCGGTTCTTCATGTTGTACTCTTTGAAACTGCCGAAGTTCATCGTGATCAGATTGACTCTGCCGAGACGGCCGGAGTCGAGAATTTTTTTCAGCTCTTTGTAGATCGGCATATGGTAAATCGTCATTGCCTCTCCGATGATGACACCTTTTTCTTTCGCAAGCGCTATGGCCTCGTCGAGCTCGTCACTGTTCAGTGTAATCGATTTCTCAACGAGAATGTGTTTTCCATTGGCAATCGCCTCTTTCATAAAGCCAAGATGCGTGTTGTGCGGCGTCGTGATATAAATGACATCGACCTCCGGATCGGTAAACATCTCATGGAAATCATCGTAAACTTTTCCAATTCCATATTTCTCCGCAAAAGCAGCCGCCTTCTCATGGGTCCGATTGCCGACCGCGTAAATATTCTTTCCGTTTTTCTGTAGTGCGACCGCCATTTCATTTGCAATCACACCGCATCCGAGTACAGCCCATTTGATTTCTTTCATCGTGAGATTCTCCTATCGTATCTATTTCGCCCAGAGCGGTTCTTCGCTTCCGCTGTAGTCAAACCGTCCGTCGTTTTTCTCTTCCAGTGCTTTGATCATATGGTACGTAAATTCATTGTAAGGCGTTGGAATTCCCAGCTCTTTTCCCATGCGGATCAGCGCACCCGAGAACATATCAATTTCCGTATGGCGTCCCGCATCGAGATCCTGGAGCGTCGAGTAGCGCGCCGTCGGCGGAACCGCACTTCCGCGTCCCGAGGAGACATCCGCCTTGCTGATATCAATTCCCTTTGCCTCCGCAATCGCCATCAGTTCTGCGCGGAGTCCGTCGCTGATCGCCTTCATATGCACACTGTCGCGGTAGCAGCCGACCCCGGCACCGAGAATAGCCTGCGGCAGGTTATTGCAGACATTCAGCCGGAATTTGCTCCATATTTCCTCTAAAATACAATCGGTTGCCCGGTAATGCAGCCCTGTGCCGGAGAACAGATCCAGAACAGCCTGCACACGCTCACTGTCGTACGGCGCCGAAACTTCGCCGAAAATGATGCCGAGCGTTGTCTCAGGGTTGAAAACGTAGCCGTCATTCTCTTTATGAGAAGCTACTTTGATAACAGCATGAAGCAGATGCTCCGCACCGGCTTTTTCCGCGATGATCTCCTCACTGTCCACGCCGTTCATCAGACTCATGATCACAGTATTCTCGCCGGTAACGGCAGTAATATCGTCAAGAGCCCCCGGCAGTGCGCCGTATTTGAGCGAGACGATCAGAAAATCCACGCCGTGTGCCTCTTCCGGTGTCCATACCTCCGGGTGATAAACCGTATCGTTAATTTTGCATCCTTTGTTTTTCAGACGCTTCGCCCGTTCCCCGGACGCGATAACGCCAAGCCGGATGTCCTTTTTCTCCGAAAGCCCCCAGATCACATAAGACCCAACCGCTCCGGCGCCCAGAACAGCAACTGATTTTATTTTCATAATAGCCTCCTTTGTAACTGTTTGAATTACCCTTACTATAACAAATTTTGCGGAGATCCTCAATTTGTTTTTCAAAATAGAAAATTTCGGAAAAGGAAGCCTAAATGTGTTGACGGAGCGATAAGGTACATTGTAGAATGAAAAATATAAAAGAAACGCGCAGATGCGGCAAAAGGAGATGACAGAAACACATTACCACATTTCCAAACCGACGGCCTGCTTCATGCTGGATCTGAAAATGTACGAAGACAAAATCCGGACGAAAGAAGAACAGAAGGCAAAAGAAAAACAAGAGAAGAAATAAGAAACGAAGGAGAAACGAAATTCGAACGTTTCTCCTTCGTTTTTTGCACGCATTTTTACCGGGAAATCATATTCTAAGGTTAGAATGAAAAAACAGGAGAATCTGTTGATGAAAGGAAAATGGCTGACAGGTGTGCTTGTACTGGCAATGGCGGCAGTGACGCTGGCGGGATGCGGGGCAAAAGATGAGACAAAAGAAAAAGTGGAGCAGGTGACATTAAATGAGGTTGCCCACTCCATTTTTTACGCCCCGCAGTACGTGGCAATTGAGGAGGGGTATTTCGCGGACGAGGGCATTGATCTGACGCTGATAACAGGATTTGGTGCAGATAAAGTGCTGACGGCGATGATTTCCGGCGATGCGGATATCGGGTTTATGGGGGCGGAGGCAACCGTCTACGCGTACCTCGAGGGAACCGCAGACCCGGTTGTGAACTTCGCGCAGCTGACGCAGCGGGCGGGAAACTTTGTTGTGGGAAGAGAGAAAGACAATTCGTTTACCTGGGAGAAATTGAAAAACAAAGAGGTATTAGGGGGAAGAAAAGGCGGTATGCCGGAAATGGTCTTTGAGTATGTTCTGGCGCAGAAAGGGATTGATAAAAAAGACGTAAACATCAACCAGAGCATCGATTTTGGTTCCACAGCTGCCGCGTTCTCCGGCGGACAGGGGGATTATACGATTGAATTTGAACCGTCTGCGACACTGCTCGAGCAGAAGGGCGACGGCTATGTCGTGGCATCGGTCGGAACGGAATCCGGGTATGTGCCGTATACGTCGTACAGCGTCAAACAGAGTTATCTGAAAACGCACGGCGCAACCGTAGAAAAATTCACGAAGGCACTGCAGAAGGGAATGGACTTCGTGCAGACGCACACACCGGAGGAGATTGCAGAAGTGATTGCGCCGCAGTTTGCAGAAACCGAGCTGGAAACCATCACCGCGATCGTGCGCCGCTACTATGAGCAGGATACGTGGAAAGAAAATCTGATCTTTGAGGAAGAAAGTTTTGATCTTCTGCAGGAAATTCTGGAGCAGGCGGGAGAGCTGGAGAAAAAGGCACCGTACAAGACACTCGTGACAACAAAATACGCCGAAGAGGCCGCCGCCAAAGGCTGATTCCGGCGGAATAGAAAAGCAAAAAAAGACAGAAAAAGACACTTTTCGACATTCGTCGACAAACAGCGACATTTCATTCGAAAAAAATAAAGAAAATTGTAAAAGAAAAGAAGAAAAATAGAGAAAAAGTATTGCAAAAAAGTAAATTTTATTGCATACTATAGGTGTCGCATATATTTTTTACAACACAGGCATACGGAGGCGAACAGACATGAAAGTAGGTTTTATCGGCGGCGGCAACATGGCGAGTGCCATGATTGGCGGAATGATCCAAAAAGGAGTTGTATCTGCAGATGACATTCTGGTATCGGTCCGCACGGAGAAAAGTGTGGAACGCTTGAACAACCAGTTTGGAGTCCAGGCGACTATGGAGAACGAAGCGGTCGTAGCCGGATCCGATCTTGTATTCCTGGCAGTAAAGCCAAACCAAATAAAAAATATAATAAACCTCGTCAAAAACTTCATCTCACCCGAGAAGATTATCGTATCGATTCTTCCCGGTAAGTCTTTACAATGGCTGGGTACAGAAATCGGAAAACCAACAAAGTTAATTCGCACCATGCCAAACACACCAGCACTCGTCGGAGAAGGAATGACCGGCGTCTGTGCCAATGATCTCGTGACGGAGGAAGAGCTGCAGCTCGTTTTAACCCTCCTGAAAAGCTTTGGCCGCGCAGAAGTTGTTCCGGAGTATCTGATGGATACCGTCACAGGTGTCAGCGGAAGCTCGCCGGCGTACGTATTTCTTTTTCTGGAGGCTCTTGCAGATGCGGCCGTAGCCGAAGGAATGCCGAGAAAACAGGCATATGAATTTGCTGCACAGTCTGTCCTTGGAAGCGCCAAAATGCTTCTCGAGACAGGAATGCACCCGGGAGAATTAAAAGACATGGTCTGCTCGCCAGGCGGAACCACCATCGAAGCGGTTGCCGTACTGGAGCGGGAGAACCTGAGAAGTGCTGTTATTGATGCAACACGAGCCTGCATCCGGAAATCAAAGGGAGTGGATTAGAAGGAGCAGCACCGCCGCTTTGACAGAATGACGCTAATGTGAAAGCAGCAAAAACAAAGAATGTATGCACAAAAAAACAAACCAAAACAAGCAAAAAGCAAGCACAAAAAAGAGTAAAAAAACAAACGAGCGGAAAAATCCCGGCAGCCGTGGAAAAGGCACCGGGATTTTTTCTGGTAATTTATAGTTTTTTTCCTTTACTGAGCGTACTGTTGTGATAATCGGAAGAATAGGTTACATCCTTTCCAAACCATACCGGAGGAACAAAGGCGTTTGCGGATGCTTCGTCCGGAAACTCCACCTCTGCGAGGTAAAGGCCTTCATACGGCGCATCAAAGACATCGAGCTCGATCGTCAGATCCGTTCCGGTAAGCGGCAGCAGATAGCGTGTTTTTGAGATGAGAACGCCGTCTGCCTTTTCCCGCAGATGCAGGTAGGATTCCTTTGTGAGCGGAAGATTATACTCTTCACGCACCATCAGCCCTTTTGACTTGTAGGTCAGATAATATTCGTCATCAGAGCGGCGGATGCGGACAACCGGTTCGGTGCAGAGATAACCCTGTTCGATATCGTGAAATGCATACTCTTTCAGATCAAAGGGAATGGTATGGATCAGATATTTGCGTTCGATTTCATATGATTTCATGGCAGACTCCTTTTGGTTTTATATAATGTATGGACACATGACAGCTTTAAATTTGTGTCCCGGGTATCTTACATTTTAATATAGCATAACCCGTGTTCAAATGATACAATACATATAAAAAGCATAAACAAATGCCATAAAGGCTGGACAGCACATGGCATCACCTATCATGGGAAGGAAGGTATACGCACATGAGCAAAGCATGTATATTTCTTGCAGATGGATTTGAAGAGATCGAAGGACTGACAGTTGTAGATATTTTAAGAAGAGCAGGTGTGGAGATCCATATGGTATCCATTACCGGAGAGACAAAAGTGACCGGTTCGCATGGAATTGAGATCAAGTGTGATACCTGTATTGGACAGGAAAACTTTTCAGAAACAGAACTTTTTGTATTGCCGGGAGGTATGCCAGGAACGAAGAATCTGGGAGCATGCAAAGCACTGACAGAGCTTCTGACAGCATCCTTTGAAGCAGGGAAAAAGCTCGCAGCTATCTGTGCAGCACCAAGTGAACT
>OGQB01003286.1_pt1 | contig 10637 bp, 10 predicted proteins | sample 1553071 | NCBI WGS metagenome assembly OGQB01 (sample SAMEA2580284, study PRJEB22360) | human gut metagenome | biome: human gut; feature: human-associated habitat; material: faeces | place: Denmark | collected 2008/2010
CTCAGCGTTTTCACCGATAACGAGGAAATAGCCGACGGCAAGCCGAAGGAAGCTCCCGCCGATAAGGAAGAAAAGCCTCAGAAGAAGGGATTCTTCGCGAAGCTTTTCGGAAAGAAGTAACAAATAAGTAATGTCAACGATTTGTGCAATAGCGACCCCTCCCGCTGCGGGAGGAATATCAGTTATAAGGATATCCGGGGAAAACGCCGCGGATATCGCCGCGAAGGTATTCCGTCCGGTCTCCGGTAAGGAAGTCCGGGAAATGCAGGGCTACCGCGCGGCATACGGACGAATTTTCGACGGAGACGAGCAGCTTGACGACGGAGTGCTGCTGATGTACCGCGCTCCACACAGCTACACCGGCGAGGACACCGCCGAGATATCCTGCCACGGCGGAATTTACGTCACCCGCCGCGTGCTCTCCGCATGCGTGAAGGCGGGAGCGCAGCCGGCGGCTCCCGGGGAGTTCACCAAACGCGCGCTGTTAAACGGAAAGCTCTCGCTGACCCAGGCTGAAGCCGTAGCGGATATCATCAGCGCCCAGGGAGACCAGCTCCTTAACTGCGCCAACGGTCAGCGCGAGGGAGCGCTCTACCGCCGCATGGAAAAGTGCGCCGACAGCATTATGGAGGTATCCAGCCAGATCTCCGCATGGGTAGACTACCCGGACGACGACACTCCGGTAGTAACTCAGGAATGGCTCTGCGAAAAGCTTTCGGCGGTGCGCGGAATGTTCGCCTGCCTGCTCTCCGGCTACGACACCGGACGAATTCTCCGGGAGGGTATCTCCTGCGCGATAGTCGGCAAGCCCAACGCCGGGAAATCCACGCTGATGAACAGCCTTGCAGGTCAGCAGCGGAGCATCGTTTCCGACATTGAGGGAACCACCCGGGATATCGTCGAGGAAACGATAGCCCTCGGCGATATAGTCCTGCGCGTAGCGGACTGCGCGGGTATCCGCGACACCGACGACGCAGTTGAAAAAATCGGCGTGGATATCATGCTGAAAAAGCTTGAAAACGCGGATATAGTCCTCGCGGTGTTCGATGGCTCAAGGGAGCTTTCCGGCGAGGACAGGCGGCTTCTGGAGCTTCTCGACCCGGCTAAGACCGTGGCGGTCGTGAACAAATCCGACCTTCCGCAGAAGCTTGAGATTAATGAAATTTCAGCTAAGCTTGGAGCCCCGGCAGTAATCTCCGCGAAATCTGGTGAAAACTCCGGCGAGCCTGCGAAACTGCTTGAAAAGGCGGTCAGCGAAAAACTGAATCTCGGCAGGCTCGACCCGGACGCAGGATTCCTCGCAAACGAGCGCCAGCGCGACTGCATTATCCGCGCCGACCGTGCGCTGAACTCGGCGCTGGAAGCCGCGCAGCTAGGGGTGACTCCCGACGCGGTAGGCGTTATGCTCGAGGAGGCTCTCGACGCAGTGTACGAGCTTTCCGGAAAGCGCGCCGGCGATGAAGTTATAGACGAAGTATTCAGGCGGTTCTGCGTTGGAAAGTAGCGCCGCAGGAGGGAGTTAACATGAATATACTGATAATCGGCTGCGGACGCGTCGGCAGCGAGCTTGCGGAGCTTCTCGACAAGCGCGGCCACGACGTTTCCGTTATCGACCGCCGCCCGGAGAACTTCGACAGGCTCCCGGGGGATTTCTCCGGGTTCACGACGACCGGAGTTCCCATCGACCAGAACGTGCTCAGAAAAGCTGGAATAGAAAGCTGCGACGCGGTATGCGCCGTCGCCCAGGACGACGACCTGAACATCATGGCGGCTCAGATGGCTAAGGAGATATTCGGAGTGCAGCGTGTGTTCGCGCGTATCTCCGACGTGGACAAGATGGACGTTTTCAAGGGCTTCGGGTTACACACCGTCTGCCCGACAAGGCTTACCGTGCAGTCCGCATGCGCCGCCATCGAGGACGTCAGCAGCGAGACCGAGGTTTTCCTCGAGCGCAATCCGGTGAAATTCACCACGATGAACACCCCCGCCGAGTACGTCGGGAGCATTCCCGGAGACATCGAGCTGGAGCCGGACGAATCGCTGTTCGCGATAATCCGCCCCAACGGTACTTTCCTGCTGTACACCGGGCAGGTCATCACGCTGAGCGCGCAGGACAAGCTCGTATTCGCGAAAAAAATCTGAAATACACAAATACACAACGAACAAAAGAGGCACGACATGTATAAACTTGTAATTTTCGATCTTGACGGAACCCTGCTCAACACCATAGGCGACCTCGCCGCCGCCGGAAACCACACGCTGGAGGTCATGGGATTTCCGCAGCACCCGGAGGAAAGCTACCGGCATTTCGTAGGAAACGGCATTCCGAAGCTTATCGAGAGAATGCTCCCGGCGGGTCACGACAAAGAGACCGAGCAGAAGGCGTACGACATTTTCATGGAGTACTACTCCGCCCACAAGTGCGACCGCACCAAGCCCTACCCCGGCATTCCGGAACTTATAAGGAAGCTCCGCGCGGCTGGAATAAAATGCGCGGCTAATTCCAACAAGGCGCATGAATTCACGCAGGAGCTTATAAAACTCAGCTTCGGCGACGAGTTCGACGACGTTATCGGATTCGGCGCAGGCTTCCCCGCCAAGCCCGACCCCGGAGCCGCGCATGAGCTTATCCGCCGTGCGGGAGTTCAGCCCTCAGAGGCGCTGTACGTCGGCGACAGCAACGTTGATATCCAGACCGGTCACAACGCCGGCATAGACGTCTGCGGAGCACTGTGGGGCTTCCGCGGCTACGAGGAGCTTTCAGCGATGAACCCTACATATCTCGCCAAGGACGCCGCCGAGCTGGAAAAGATCATCATGGGTTGAGTGTGGGCAATTTCAATTAAAATCCAGTTGGCATAGTAGTGAAATTACACAAAAATATAAATACCACAGGGAAATTCTTGTGAAAACTGTAGACAAATCCGTCCGTTCGTGATATACTTATATCAACGGAAACACCACCGTAAAAAGGTGAAGCTACTCAGACGGAGGCGATCCATCATGGCTAAGAAGATAATTACCATCACAAGACAATACGGAAGCGGCGGCAGAGAAATCGGCGAGACCCTCGCAAAGCGGCTGGGCGTAAGCTTCTGGGATAACAAGCTGCTGGACGTGGCGGCAAAGGACAGCGGCATACACAAGACTCACTTCGATGAAAGCGCCGAGCGCCGCACGAACAGCTTCCTGTATCTGCTCTCGACCACCTACGGTCAGGGTGGAGTTCCGTTTGACGACGCGCTGTTCTTTGCACAGCTGAACGCTATTCAGAAGATAGCTTCGAAGGAATCCTGCCTTATCATCGGCAGGTGCGCGGACTATGCCCTCAGGGACTTCAACAACGTGGTCAACATCTACATCACGGCTCCCCTGGAGGACCGCATAAATCGCGCTATAAACGCCTATGGTATCGGCGAGAAGCACGCTGCGGAGTACGTAAAGCGCATGGATAAGCAGCGTATCTCCTACTACAACTACTACACCGACAAGCGCTGGGGCGTTCCGGAGAACTACGAGCTGTGTCTCGACAGTTCCGCGCTCGGCATTGAAGGCTCTGTAGACCTGCTTGAGGATTTCATCAAGAAATATTTTAAGGAATAAGTAAACGTCCGGGGCTGCTTGATTGCAGTCCCGGATTTTGTTTCTAATTAAGAATTAAGTGCAGGCTGTTAGTCTGCACTTTTTTATTAATCAGGGAACTCCGCAAGCTCCCTGATAAACACATCAGCAAACTGCGAAACGTCCCCGCGGGGCGCGGTGTTCGGGTCGTATATCCCGATGACCCGGAAGCCTGCGTTATGCGCAGTCTCCGCGCAGTAGGCGGAGTCCTCCACCACGGTGCATTCAGCTATGGAAGCCCCCAGCCGCTGAGCTGCCTGCAGGAAAATATCCGGCTTGTCCTTGTGCGCTCCCGCTTCGGTGCAGTCAAGGTAGAACCGGAAAAACCTGTCCAGCCCGAATTTCTTCATAAACGGCTCGGACACCCAGCGGTCGGTAGCGCTCGCAATGCACATCACAGCGCCCTCTGAGTAAAGCCGCTCCAGAAGCTCCAGCGCTCCGGGGCGCGGCTGAATGATCTCCGCATACTTCTCCTTCATCGCCAGGCGGACCTGCTGCATTCGCTCATGGTCGTAACGCTCGTCCTCCCGGAAGCTTCCGTACCAGTAGCCCATGCTGTCCGCGAGGGTTCCGTCCAGGTCAAATATGTAGTATTTCATAGTACACTTCCTTTATTCTATTATTCCGTAGGTGAGTTTCAGCAGCAGCACCCTTGTGACCGCTTCGTCGATTCGTTCCTCCGGTATCTCGCCGGATTCCACCGCCGCCGTCAGAGCCTCCGCCGCGGAAGCGTAGTCGGTGCAGCACATGATGTCCGCTCCGGCTTTCAGCGCCGTGACTGCCGCCGCGTTTTCACCACAGTACTCCCCTACTGCGTCCATTGAGAGATCGTCGGTCATCGCCGCGCCGGAGAATCCCTGCTCCCGCAGGAACGCATACATTTTCCCGGACAGCGACCCAGGCAGGCTGTCGTCTATGCAGGTAACGATATTGTGCGACACCATCACCACCGGAGCGCCTGCGGATATCCCCGCCTGGAACGGCTCCAGGTCTAGCTCCGTGATCTCGGAAAGCGGGCGCTCGTCTATTGAAATTCCCGTGTGAGTGTCCAGGTTGTTGCCGTAGCCCGGGAAGTGCTTCAGTGCGCATATCAGCCCGCTCTGCCCGTAGCTTTCCACAGCCGCGCCCACCGCCCGGGAGGTCTGCTGTGGATCGGTGCTGAAAGCGCGGTCGTAGATGAAATCCGTCTCGGAGCGCGGCAGGTCGCACACCGGCGCGAGGTTCATATTAAGCCCCATGGAGCTCATCAGCCCGGATATCTCCTGCGCTTCGGAACTCACCGCGTCCAGCCCATGCGACAGAACCTCAGCCTGTGCCGGGAACGGCTCCGCACGGTACTGCGGGTACTTTGAGATACGCACCACCGTGCCGCCCTCCTCGTCCGCCGCAAACAGCATTCGCAGCTTCGACGCGCTCTGTATCTCCGCGATTTCCGCGGTTATCTCCTCCGGAGTGCTGCCGCGGAAGTCCACGCCGAACATCACGTAACCGCCAAGGTGGTATTTCTGTGCATCGGACAGCGCGTTTTCTCCCGGATACCTTGCTAGTATTACCTGACCCGCTTTCTCGGCGGCGGTCATTCCTGAGAGTATCTCAGCTGCGCGCTGTTCCGGGGTTCCGGAGTCTTCGGCGGGAGATTCCACGGTCACTGATTGTTCAGTTGACTGGATCTGCCCGTCAGCTTCGCTATTTTCGGAAGTTGCTCCAGGTTCCCCGGAGCTGTCAGCGGCTGTAGATTCCGTCACCACGGAGGGCGTTGGCAGACCTGAAACAAGTTCGGTGGACTGGCAGCCGCTCAGCCCGCTTATTATAAGTAATGCTCCCGCCAGGGGAAGCAGCAGTTTCTTCATGGCTGTGCTCCTTTCAGATTTATGGTCACCTCTAAAAATCTGCCATGAAGGAGGTTTTTAGAGTTTCCCTTATATTAATATTGTACAACCTGGCGCGAAAATTGTCAAGCAGCCAGTTATAGATTGAATTTATAGCTAGCTATAAAAATAAAGGATTAGACAAATACCTACCATTGTGATATACTTAGTACAGAAAGAAGAACACGGAGGTGCTGAAATGAAAGAAATCGTGAAAGCCATAAGAACCGACCGAATGTGCAGCTCAGCACGAATGTCACGAATGTGAAGACGATCCCGATAACACGGACGCGAAAGAAAAACCAAAAACTGAACAACCTGAACAACACAAACGAACGAAATTAATTATAATTTGGAGGATAAACACCATGTCAGAGAACAAGAACTACAGATTTGAGACCTTACAGCTCCACGTTGGCCAGGAGCAGCCCGACCCTGCTTCCGACGCACGCGCAGTGCCGATATACGCAACAACTTCCTACGTTTTCAAGAACTCCGCTCACGCAGCCGCACGTTTCGGACTTGCTGACGCGGGCAACATCTACGGCAGACTCACCAACTCCACCCAGGACGTATTCGAGAAGCGCATCGCAGCTCTCGAGGGCGGCGTAGCTGCACTGGCTACCGCTTCCGGCGCTGCCGCTATCACCTACACCATTCAGGCTCTTGCAAAGCAGGGCGAGAACATCGTAGCTGCAAACACCATCTACGGCGGAACCTACAACCTGCTGGAACACACACTTCCGCTGTACGGCATAACCGCAAAATTCGTAGATCCTTATGTTGAAGGCTCCTTCGAGGCGGCTATCGACGAGAACACCAAGGCGCTGTACGTTGAGTCCCTGGGCAACCCGAACTCCAACGTAGCCGACATCGAGACCCTCGCAAAGATCGCTCACAAGCACGGTATCCCGCTGGTAGTTGACAGCACCTTTGCAACTCCTTACCTGCTCCGCCCGATCGAGTACGGCGCTGACATCGTGGTACACTCCGCTACAAAGTTCATCGGGGGACACGGAACAACCATCGGTGGAGTGATCGTTGAAGGTGGAAAATTTGACTGGGAGGCTTCAGGAAAATTCCCGTCACTGACAGAGCCTAATCCGAGCTACCATGGAATCAGCTTCACAAAGGCCTGCGGACCGGCTGCATTTGTTACAAAGATCAGAGCAATCCTCTTAAGAGATACAGGAGCTACAATTTCACCGATCAGCTCATTCATCTTCCTGCAGGGACTTGAGACACTTTCCCTTCGTGTAGAGCGTCATGTAGAGAATGCACTGAAAGTTGTAGAGTATCTGAACAATCATCCACAGGTAGAGAGAGTCCATCATCCATCTGTAGATCCGGATCCGAAGCAGCAGGAACTTTACAAGAAATATTTCCCGAATGGCGGTGGATCAATCTTCACATTCGAGATCAAGGGAGATGCAGCAAAGGCTCAGGAGTTTATCGACAATCTGGAGCTGTTCTCCCTGCTTGCCAATGTAGCTGACGTGAAGTCACTTGTTATCCATCCGGCAACAACAACTCACAGCCAGTGCACAGAGGAAGAGCTTCTGGATCAGGGAATCAAACCAAATACGATCCGTCTTTCTATCGGTACTGAAAATATTGATGATATCATTCAGGATCTGGATGAGGCATTTAAGGCAATTCAGTAAAAATGAAGGCATAAACTGAGAAATGATCCGGCGGGAGTTATACTCCCGCCGTTTATCTTAAGAGCAACAAAATTGAGTGAAAGAGGGCAAAAAATGAAATTATCGAAAAAAAGCAGATATGGACTGCGTGCATTGATCGATCTTGCCGTAAATTCAAGAACTGAGCAGGTTTCACTTGGAAGTATCGCACAGAGAAATGATATTTCGGCACAGTACCTGGAGCATGTATTTTCGGGACTCCGTAAAGCACATATTGTGAAAAGTATCAAGGGGTCACAGGGCGGTTATTTCCTGGAAAAAGCGCCGGAACTGATCACGGTGGCGGAGATTGTGGAAGCACTGGAAGGCAGTTACTATCTTGAAGACGAAGAAGGCGATATGTCAGGTCTCCGGGGAGATCAGGAGGCGATCCAGCATTTGATCATAGACAGGATCAATGAGAAGAACCGGGAAATCCTTGAAGATATTACACTGAAAGATCTCGTGGAAGCATTTGAGGGGTATCAGGATTCCGTAGAGGGAATGTATTACATCTGATGAAGATGGTGGAACAAATAAGCAGGCAGAGGAAGTTCCTGCAGGACGATGGAGGCAGTGAAAATGGCAGAAGAATATAAATTTGAGACACGATGTATTCACGGAAACGGAGGCCTTGTGGAGGGACATCCTTACGGGGCAGTCTCTGTTCCGATTTTTCAGACGGCAACATTTGCACATCCGGGAATTGGAAGAAGTACCGGATACGACTACACCCGTGAGAGCAATCCGACAAGGCATGAGCTTGAAAGTGTGATGTCGACATTGGAAGAAGCGGATGACAGCATTGCCTGCACAAGTGGAATGGCAGCGATTGGATTATGCCTGGAATTATTTGAAGAAGGATCTCATATCCTCTGCACAGAAGACCTGTATGGCGGAACGGTGAGAATGTTTGAGAGTATCGGTGAAAAAAGAGGAGTGACCTTTTCCTATGTAGATACTTCAGATATAGAACTGGTGCGTAAAAGTATCAGAAAAGAAACAAAAGCACTTTATATTGAAACTCCGAGTAACCCGACGATGAAGGTGACAGATTTTGCGGCAATGAGAGAAATTGCAGATGAATATGGGTTATTGATCATTGCAGATAATACATTTCTGACACCATATTTTCAGAAACCGTTGACTCTGGGGGCAGATCTGGTTGTCCACAGCGGTACAAAATTTCTGGGAGGACATAATGATGTCCTTGCAGGCTTTGTATGTATCAAAGGGAAAGGACTTTCTGAAAAGCTTCGGTATACATACAAGACGGTGGGATGTTGTCTGCCGCCATTTGACAGTTTCCTGGTACTGCGTGGGATCAAGACTTTGTCTGTCAGACTGGAGCGTCAGCAGGAAAATGCAAAGAAGATTGCACTGTGGCTGAAAGACCGCCCGGAAGTGAAAGCAGTTTATTATACGGGACTTCCGGAACATCCGGGGTACGAGATCAACCAGAAGCAGGCAAGCGGCTGTGGAAGTATGATCTCATTTAAAGTAGATTCAGAAAAGCGTGCGAGAAAACTTCTTGAGAGTGTAAAGCTGATCTCCTATGCGGAAAGCCTGGGCGGAGTAGAGTCCCTGATCACGTATCCGATGCTTCAGACGCATGGGGATGTGCCGGTTGAGACAAGAGAACGGCTGGGGATCACGGAAGACTTCCTGAGGATGTCAGTGGGAATTGAAAATGCAGAAGATCTGATCGCAGACCTGAAACAGGCACTGGCAGAAGAATAGTAAGGTAAGAGGCAGAAAGTGAGAAGAACATGAGTGAAAGAAATCTGAATTTTGAACAGGGCGTGGACCGAAAGGGAACACGTTGCCTGAAATATGATTTTGCGGTGCAGAGAGGAAGGAGTGCAGATATCCTTCCGCTATGGGTTGCAGATATGGATTTTAAGACAAGTTCCTATATTCAGGATGCACTGCTGCGTCAGGCAGAGCATGGTGTATATGGCTATACAGAGACAGATGAAACATATTTTGATGCAGTACGATCCTGGATGGAACGTCGTCACGGCTGGAAGATCGAACCGGAATGGCTGCTCAAGACACCGGGAGTTGTCTTTGCACTTGCAATGGCAGTGAAGGCATATACAGAACCGGGAGACTATGTGCTGATTCAGGAACCGGTTTATTATCCGTTCCGGGAAGTAATCGAGTCCAATGACAGAGAAGTTGCAAATAATGTACTGTATCAGGATGAGAATGGAAGTTATAAGATTGATTTTGAAGATTTTGAACGGCAGATCGTTGAAAAGAGGATTCGACTGTTCCTTTTGTGCAGTCCGCACAATCCAGTCAGCCGTGTATGGACACGGGAAGAACTGGAAAAGCTGGGAGATATCTGCAAGAAGCATGGAGTGATCGTGGTCAGCGATGAGATTCACTGCGATCTGACCGATCCGGGTTTCGATTACGTGCCGTTCGCCTCGGTGGGTGAGCATTGCGCGATGAATTCGGTGACCTGCATGGCTCCGACCAAAACGTTCAACATCGCAGGACTGAATTCCGCGGCCGTGATGATTCCGAATCCGGTGCTGCGTCATAAGGTGTGGCGAGCTTTGAACACCGATGAGGTGGCGGAGCCGAACGCCTTCGCCATGGACGCCACCCTGGCCGCGTTCAATGAGGGCGAACCGTGGCTGAACGAATTACGAGCCTATCTGGCCGGCAACAAGGCGACCGCGCGTGCGATGTTCGACAAATACAACGCTTCGGTGCCGGCCGACCGGCGCATCATCATGGTCGAAGGACATGCCACCTACCTGTTGTGGGTCGACTGTTCGGCCATCACGCATGACACGGATGCGTTGTGCGATTATCTCAAGCGCGAGCATAAGGTGATGTTCTCCGAGGGTTCCGAATATGGTGGCAACGGTCATGATTTCGTGCGTATCAACGTGGCCTGTCCGCGTGCACGCATGATCGAGGGTCTTGCACGGTTCATCGACGGTCTGCTCGCGTATCGAGCACAATCGTTTCCAAAGATGGACTGATAAACCCTTGGACTGACGCATGACGGATGCGGCAACGGCCTCTTCAAGGACTATGGAAGGACGCAACATGGTGGTGGTGTTTTTCTCCCGCGCCGGCGAAAACTACGAAGTGGGCGAGGTGACGGTCGGCAATACCGCGAAGCTTGCCCAAGAGGTGGCCCGGCGGACCGATTCGCCGATGATTGAAATCGCACGTACCGAGCCTTATCCGGAACGGTACGCCGCGACCTCAGAAATGGTGCAGGAGGAGCAGCGTGTCAACGTGCGTCCGCTGTTCACGCTCAGCGGCGATACCGATGCGCTCGACTCGTCCGATACCGTGTTCCTCGGCTATCCGATTTGGTGCGGCGATATGCCGATGCCCGTGTACGCTTTTCTGGAAAGCCGCGACTGGTCCGGCAAAACCATTTATCCGTTCTGCACGCACGGCAGCAGCGGGCTTGGACGGACTCCGGAACGTATCG
>OGQB01003287.1_pt1 | contig 10635 bp, 7 predicted proteins | sample 1553071 | NCBI WGS metagenome assembly OGQB01 (sample SAMEA2580284, study PRJEB22360) | human gut metagenome | biome: human gut; feature: human-associated habitat; material: faeces | place: Denmark | collected 2008/2010
CGGCGGTCAGGAGAATGTTTTTCTTCATGTTTCGGTTATTATCAGGTTAATATATCGTTTCAAACAGTACAAATTTAAGTCATCTTGCCGGGAAAACAGTCCGCATCCATGCACAAAAAGTATGTTTGACACGCCCTGACGCCTGCGAAAACGTATTTTTCCGTACTTTCAGCCCCTGCGGCCGGATGTGCCGGCCGGGGATGCGGCATTTTTGGACAAACGATAAAAAGCCCTATCTTTGTAAACGTCTAACCGGAACCGAAGTGGAAGATTCGACATTGATAGCAAGGGTGAAAGCCGGCGACCGCGGTGCTTTCAACGAACTTTACGGCATCTACTGGGCGTCGCTCGTCAATTATGCCGGCCTGTTCGTCGGGGACGATGGTGCGGAGGATGTCGTGCAGGACGTCTTCGTGCGCGTGTGGCTCCACCGCGACAACCTGCGCGACGACGGCACGCTGCAGGGCTACCTGCTCCGCTCGGTCTACCACGCTTCGCTCAACGCCCTCAAGAAGGGCGCCAACGCCACGGCCTACCGGTCGTGGGTGGCGCAGCAGATCGAACAGAGCTGTTACGCCCATTACGATCCCGACGACAGCGAGGTGATCCGCAAACTCTACTCGCAGGAGATCGCCGGCCAAATCGACGCGGCGGTCGAGTCGTTGTCGCCCAAGTGCCGCGAAGTGTTCCGCATGAGCCATATCGAAGGACTTTCGAACCGTGAGATCAGCGAACGGCTGGGCATTACGCTTTCGACCGTCGAAAACCATATCTACAATGCCCTGAAGCAGCTCCGACAAAAATTGAGTCATTATAAGATGCTGATTCTCTTGACAATGTATATTCTCGGCAGATAATTTTTCATTTTTGCATAGGTGATTTGCCCCGGCGAGGTGTATTTAGGGTAGAAACCCAATATTCCGAACCGTGAAACAAGACGACACGACCGCCCGTTTCGACGAGAAACAGCTCGCTGCCTACTTCTCCGGCACCGCGACTCCCGAAGAGGAGCAGGCCCTGCTGGCGTGGATTCGCAGCAGCGACGACAACCGCCGTACCTTTGCCGAGCTGCGCGCCGTCTGGCAGCGCGGCCGCATGCAGCGTCCCGATACGCAGCTGCAGGCCCGTTTCGTGCGTTCGCTCAACAGCCTCAACCGGCGGATCGACGCCCTCGGCGCCGACGCCCCGCTCCGCAAGGGCCGCCGTATTCCGCTGCGCCGCTTCGCTGCGGCGGCAGTCATCGTCGTGGGGCTCGCCGCGGCTTTCATGACCTACCGGGTCGCCACCGCACCTTTCGTCCATCGTTTCCACAACGCCGATACCGTGGCCATGCACGTGGCCATGCCCGACGGCACCGACGTCTGGCTCAGCCCCGGTACGACGCTCTCCTACGACGATACGTTCCGCATCGACGGCCGCAATGTCGAACTCGACGGCGAGGCCTATTTCGACGTCACGCACGATGCCGGACAACCCTTCGTCGTCACCGCGCCCGCGTTCCGGGTCCGCGTATTGGGCACGGTCTTCAACGTCCGCTCCTTCAGCGGCGATCCGGTCGCCGAAGCCACGCTGGCCGAAGGCTCCGTGGCCCTGCAGCACGCCGGCGGCCGCAACCTGATCTGCCTGCATCCCGGCCAGCAGGCCGTCTATGACGCCGACGCCGAGTTGCTCGAAGTCAACGAAGTGCCCGTGGGCGACCTGCTGCTGATCCGTTACGGGGTCGTCACCCTCGATGACGTCACGCTGCCCGAAATCGTCGCGCGCATCGAACGGACCTACGGCGTAAGCCTGCGCATCGGGGCGCAGCAGATACCCGGCGAACGCTACAATTTCAGTTTCCAGAAGGACGCTTCGGTCGAGGACGTCGTGGAGCTGCTGCAGTTCGTGTCGGGCTGTCGTTTCGAAATAATTCAGCTGAATCGATAAATAGTAACCCAACCCCAAATCCGCTCAGCCTATGGAACAAGAGTCTTTTGCTATCCTTTAGTCCGAACCCGCCGTTCGGACCGGCCTTAAAACAAACTTCTTCCTTTATTCTAATCTGAAACATAATGAAAAAATCGATTACTTCACTCCTGAAAGGGTGGTGTGCGGCTCTGTTATGCGCCGGCCTGACGCTCCCGTCGTTCGCGGCGGCCGATGCCGACGCCGCTTTCGCCGCGCAGCGCCACGATCTGAAACTGTCGCTGCGCAACGCTCCCCTGCGCGAGGTGGTGACGGCTTTCACCCAACAGACGGGCGTGGTCTTTTCCTATGAAACTTCGCTCGGCGAACGGACCCTTCCCCATGTGGACGTCGCGCTGAACGGCTCGACGCTCGACGAGATGCTGGCTTCGGTATTCGCCGGCACCGGCATTTCCTATAAGATCAAGGACAAGGTGGTTGCTCTGTCCGCGCCTCCGCAGTCCGATGCGCCGGCTGCGCGCAGCGCCGCGCAGCAGCGGAAGCAGACCGTCGCCGGCCGTGTGACCGACGAGCAGGGCGAACCGCTGGCCGGCGTGAGCGTGCTGGTGAAAAATACCCTTACGGGCACCTCCACCGATGCCGACGGCCGCTACCAGATTTCCGTGAAACCGGACGGCGTGATCGACTTTTCGTTCATCGGCTACAAACCGCAGTCGCTGGCCGTCATGAACCGCACGGAAATCAACGTCACGATGGAAGAAGACGCCACGATGATCGGCGAAGTCGTTGCCATCGGTTACGGCTCGCAGCGTAAAGAGGACCTCTCGATGGCCGTCTCCACCGTCAAAGTGGACGACGCGGCCCGCAGCCGCGCCGCCGACCTCGGAACCCTCCTGCAGGGCCGCATGCCGGGCGTTACGATCCAGCAGTCGGGCGACCCGCTGCAGAAAGCGTCGTTCACCGTCCGCGGCCGCGGCTCGAAGGGCAACGACGACGGCACGGACAAGAGCGCCGCATACAGCCGCGACAACGTCGGCCCGACTTCGGGCGACGGCGTGCTGGTCGTTGTGGACGGTGTCCCCGGCGCTCCCTACATGGCCGAAGATATCGAGACGATCACCATCCTGAAAGACGCCGCCTCGGCCGCCATCTACGGTGCTTCGGTAGGTTCGAGCGGTGTAATTCTGATCACCACACGTCAGGCGCAGGCCGGCAAAACCCGCGTCAACGTCAACGTATCGGTCGGCTTCGAACGCGCCATGAACCTCCCGACGATGCTCAACGCACAGCAGTTCTGCGACGTCTGGGGCAAGGCCGTCGAGAACTCGCCGGGCAGCTCGCTGCCCAATCTGGCCAACCCGCAGGTCTATGCAGGCGCCAACGTCACCCGCACCGACTGGCTCGACGAAATCTTCCGCACGGGTCTGACGCAGCACTATGCCGTGTCGATTACCGGCGGCAGCGAGACGCTCTCGTCGATCCTCTCGGTAACCTACGACAAAAAGGAAGGCACCCTGCTCAACACATGGAGCCAAGCGCTGGGTGCGAAACTCCATACGGAATTCAAGCCGGTCAAATGGCTGAAATTGTCGGAGCGCGTAAACTTCGAATACTCCAACGGACAGGGCAACATCAGCACCTCGCACACGGGCCCCATCTACGGCGCCATGTGGTTTCCCGCTTCCGCATCGGTTTATGACCGCGACGCAAACGGCAACATCGTCTACGGAGACGACGGCAAACCGAAATGGGGCGGTATCGCTTCGTCGGCCGACATGGCCAGCGGCGTCGAGGGTCCCAACATCGTGAACCCCGTCGCCCAGCTCGAAACCATGCACCGCCGCTACCCGCGCACCAAGATATTCTCGACCACCTCGCTGGAAATCAAGCCGATCACGTCGCTGACCCTGAAATCGGAGTTCACGGCCGACCTCGACATGCGCGAGGAGGACGAATTCTCGCCCGTCATCGACGTGCCGGGCGGATCGAGCACTTCGAGCCGCGAGCAGTTCAACTACAACAACTTCCACTATCTTTGGGAAACGACGGCTACCTACGCGCAAGTCTTCGGACGCCACCACATCAGCGCCATGGCGGGTTTCACCACCGACTACAAGAAACTACATTTCCGCGACTTCCGCACGCAGGGCTACGGCTCCAACGAAGACCACAATCTGGTATGGGGCGCCGCAGGCTCATGGACCAAGAACCCGAACGAAGATATAGTAGACTACTCGATGGTCTCGTTCCTTGCCCGTCTCGGCTATTCGTTCGACGACCGCTATTTCCTCACCGGAAGCATCCGCCGCGACGCATCGTCGAAACTGCCCGCAGCAAAGAACTACGACTGGTTCCCGGCCATTTCGGGATCGTGGAAACTCTCCTCGGAGAAATTCTTCCAGAATGCAGGTCTCAACAAGGTCTTCGACCTCGTGAAATTCCGTGCAGGCTGGGGTAAGGTCGGCAACGTAGACCTCTACAACCTGCCCAACCCGACCAGCATTCCGCTCTCCATCTACCCGGACGGTTCGCTTATCGGCGGCACGACCCATTACGGAACCTATCTGGCGACCATCCCCAATACGGACGCACGCTGGGAGACCACCGTCCAGACCAGTGCCGGTCTGGACCTGACAATGCTCCACAACACGCTCGAAGTCAGCGTCGATTATTACAACAAGGAAACGAAGGACCTCGTCGATTACCTCACGATTCCGCCGCAGATGGGTGTAGAGAATGCGCCGCTGGGTAATATGGGCCACGTAATCAACAAGGGATGGGAGTTCTCCGTATCCTATCGGAACAGCGCCGCACAAGGCAAGTTCAACTACAATGTCTGGGGCACTTTCTCGACCAACAAAGGTTATGTAGAGGACTACGGCCCCCAGCCCATTGTAATGCACAAATACCCCACATTCAACGGCATTCAGCTTTTTGCTTCAGGAGCAGGACACCCATGGTACTCTTACTATATCTACCGCACGGACGGTATCTTCCGCTCGCAGGACGAGATCGACCGTCATATCAGTAAGGATCCCGACACCGGCGAGGTCAAGATGCTGCAGCCCGATGCCAAGGTCGGCGACCTGCGTTTCATCGACACCAACGGCGACGGCGTAATCAACGACAACGACCGCGTATTATCCCGCTCCTATACTCCGAAACAAACCTACTCTTTTGGAGGATCGCTCGATTGGAAAGGTTTTGACTTCAGTTTTATGTTTCAGGGCGTCGCAGGCAATTATGTCTACAACGGCACGAAACAGTTGGGAATGAACGGTCGTCAAGACTTGGGTAACCTAACAACCGATGTTTACAACACATGGGATTTCAAACCCATGACCAGCAAATATCCGCGACTCGGCCTCAGTGACGACATGAACGGCAACTACCTCAAGGTTTCGGACATCTTCCTCGAAAAGGGCGACTACCTGCGTCTGAAGAACATCACGCTGGGTTACACGCTGCCCAAGCATATCAGCCGCCACATCGGCATGGAGAAGGGTTCGGTCCGCGTCTATCTGAGCATCGACAACGTGGCCACCATCACCGGCTACTCCGGCACCGACCCCGAAGTAGGCAACTACGGTCTGGACAGCGGTATCTATCCCACGTCGCGCTTCTTTAACTTCGGTGTAAACATCAACTTCTAACAACTACGACCATGAAAAAAACCATATTCAGCCTCTGTCTGGCCATAAGCGCTTTCTGCCTTTCGGGTTGTTCCGATTTCCTCGACAGGGAGCCTTACGGCAAAGACGCTACTTGGAAGACCAAAGAGGATGTAGACCAAGCTATCTACGCCCTTTACCACTTCGTCTCGCCCTATTGGAGCGAGGAGATCTGCGGCCGCGGCCATATGTGGCTCGAATGCGCCAGCGACAACATACTGATCGGCCGCGCCCGTCCGTCGGTCGATGAAATCCGCGAATTCCGCATGTCGCCGTCCAACGACAACGACGTCTCGCGTGTTTGGGAGGTGATGTACCAGAATGTCGCCAAGGCCAACAACATCATCAAGATGGTCCCCGACATGAAGCTGGACCAGGGATACAAAAACCAGGCTGTAGGCACCGCCTATTTCTTCCGCGGTTTCTCGATGCTCTGGATGGTTCCCTATTACGGCGACGACACCAACGGCGGGATTCCGATTATCCTCGACACGACTCCCGCCGCCGAAATCGACTCCCCGCGCCCGGCGCACGTACTGCAGAACTACGACCAGATCATCTCCGACATGCGCACGGCAGGCGAGATGCTTCCCTACCTTTCGCAGCTCGACGCCTCGCAGATCGGACTTCCGCACAAGGCCGCAGCTTGGGGATACGCAGCCCGCGCAGCCCTCTATGCAGCGCAGTACGACGCGAAATACTACGACATCGTACTGGAGATGTGCAACAAGATCATGGCGCTTACCGGTTCGGACAAACGCGAACTCTACATCGATCCGTCGAACAAGCTCAACTCGTACGCCAACCTCTGGCGCAAGGAGCAGAACCACTCCAAGGAGTACATCTTCTCGCTGGAAGGCGACTATACCAACGGTGCCCGCTACCACGGCGTAACTTTCGTCAACGCAGGCTGGGGCCTCTACAACACGTGGGGGTATTTCACGCCGAGCAAGAATTTGTGGGATGCGTTCGAAGAGGGCGACCAGCGCCGCGACGTAACGATCCTCTATCCGGGCCAGCACGTCAAATTCGTAGGCCGTGACATCACCTTCGGCGGTTACAACACCGACGGAAGCGTCTCGGACTACACGACCGGCCACGTATCGGCAGGTCTGATCTGCCGCAAGTTCATCTCCCCGTGGGAAGGCGCCGACTGCAAGGGCAAAGAGGTGTCCGCGCTGCGCGACAAACTCTGGAACTCGCTCAACTGCTGCCTGCTGCGCTATGCCGACGTGATGCTGATGAAGGCCGAAGCCCTGATCTGGACCAAAGGCGAGGGCGACGCCGAGGCCAAGCAGCTGCTCAACCAGATCCGCGACCGTGCAGGTCTGCCGCAGAACAGTCAGGCCACCAAGGCCCAGCTGATGAACGAGCGCCGCTGCGAGCTGGCCTTCGAGTTCCAGCCCAGCCGCCATATCGACGTAGTCCGCTGGGGCATCGCCACGACGACCTACGCCAAGCCGCTGTACAGCGTCATTTCGAAGAAGGTCAACGGCCAGATCGTTGCCGAAGAGGTGGAAGTTTATCCGGGCCGCACCTTCAATCCGACTTACAACAAGGTGTTCCCCATTCCGCAGCGGGCATTCACCGGCACGGTCTACCTGAAGCAGAACAAGGGTTATTAAACCATATTTAAGAACAGAAACGATTATGAAAATCAACAAATATATCCTCGGAGCAGGCGCACTGCTCTGCATGATGCTCCCGGCCGCGTCGGCACAGGCACAGGACGTCAAGCTGAAGTGCATGGAGTGGAACATCAAGTCGTTCGAATACGACGACAACTCCAATGCAGTCTATTTCGAAATCGCCGAGGCCATGGAAAAGATCAAGGCTGAAAACCCCGACATCGTCTGCTTCAACGAGTTCGAAACCGCGACCGGACGCATGAGTTCGGTCGAGAAGCTGACCGAATGCGCACAGTCGCTCGGCATGTTCCCGTTCTTCGTCTTCTCCTACAACAAGGACAACGGCGCCTACGGCAACGGCATTCTGTCGAAATACCCGATCGTCAATTCGGCTTCGGTACTGCTGGGCATGTACACCGGCGCCGACCAGCGTTCGGCGGGCTGGGCAGACATTCTGGTTCCGACCGACTCCAAACCCGAAGGGGTGAAGGTGCGCATCGTCTGCACCCACCTCGACGCTTTCGGCGGCGACGAGACCTGCTTGGGTCAGGCCAAAGAGGTCATCGAACACGCGATCGCTCCGGCCGTTGCCGAAAACATCCCCGTGCTGATCATGGGCGATATGAACTGCGGTCCCAGCTCCAGCGCAATCCGCGAGTATGAGAAGACGGGCACCCGGCTCTGCAACAACGACGGCACGTTCGGCGGTTACAGCAAGTTGGACTACTTCATCAGCTTCCCGCAGGGCAAATGGAGCTGCAGCGACTACAAAGTCGTCAAGGGCGACCGGCTCAATGTCATTTCGGACCACTACCCCATCGCAGGCACGGCCGTACTGAAGAATTAAGCGCGTATCAAACAGCTAAAAAAGTACAGAGATGAAAAACACGAAGAGATATTTATCCATTTTTCTGGCGCTCGCCCTTGCCGCCCCGGTCTTCACAGGCTGCGACAACGGTCTGGACGAGTACAAGTCGGGAGAGACGATCGCTCCCCCTTCGGACAAGTTCAAAGCCGAAATCCAGTTCGTATCGCGTCTGACCGACGGAGCGCTGGCCGGCAGCGATGCGGATTACGCCGCCATCGACAACTACATGGTCAATACGCTCGAAGGCCGCGGCAAGTCGTGGCTGACGGTGCTGGACCGCGCCGACGGCGCCAACCTGCCCAAAACGATGCAGACGGCCCTCAACACCAAGCGTTGGACGGCGTTCGCATTCAACCGTATCGCCAACAAGAGCTCCTATCAGGGCAGCATGCTCTATTTCAACGGTCCCACGACCGAGGTCAAGGGCACTCCCTCCGGTTCGGGATGCTACGTCACCGGTTTCGCACCGACACTCAACGGCACCCGCACCGACAAGGACGAGGACGGCAACGTCACGGGCACGACCAACGTATCGTTCGCCATCAGCTTCAACACGGCGCGTTTCGAAAATGCCGACCAGATCAACGCTTTCGGCGGCAAGAACGGCGTACTGAGCGGACTGCACTACAAGAAGCAGAACCTGCTGATGATCGGCACCGTGAAAAACGACCTGCTCGGCGCGCTGCAGTCCGCAGCCGCGAATACGAACGAGGCGATTCAGGTCCGCGAAATCGTGAAAGGCCCGGCCTATACGATCTTCATGCTGGCCGACTCGCGCTTCTGGGGCTATGTCGACGTCGCTTCGACCTCGCTCGGCAACGGCATCGAAGCCTACGGCATCCATGTGATGTGGTAGTACCCCACCGACTCCCTGCAGCAGCGGCGCACCGAAAGTGCGCCGCTGTTTTTGCGATAAATCCGGGAATAATCCATACCTTTGCGGAGGAAACACGAAACGCATGAAAAAAATCAACGTCATAACGCTGGGCTGTTCGAAAAACACCGTGGACAGCGAGCACCTGATGGCCCGGCTCGCCGCGGCGGGTTACGAGGTGCTCTTCGACAGCGACCGCACCGACGCCAAGGTCGTCGTGATCAACACCTGCGGTTTCATCGGCGACGCCAAGCAGGAGTCGATCGACATGATCCTGCGGGCGGCCGCGGCCAAAAACGCCGGAAAGATCGAACGGCTGTTCGTCGTCGGCTGTCTCTCGGAACGCTATGCCGACGAGCTGCGTGCCGAACTGCCCGAAGTGGACGAATTCTTCGGCGCCCGCACGTGGGACGGCATCGTCCGGGCGCTGGGCGCGGCCGAAGACCCGGCGCTGGAGACCGAGCGGCACCTGACCACGCCGAAGCATTACGCCTACCTGAAAATCTCCGAGGGCTGCAACTGGAAATGCGGCTACTGCGCCATTCCGCTCATCCGCGGAGGACATGTCTCCGTCCCGATGGAGAGGCTCGAAGAGGAGGCCCGCAAACTCGCGGCCGGCGGCGTGAAGGAGCTGATCGTGATCGCGCAGGATACGACCTACTACGGACTCGACCTCTACGGCCGGCGGATGCTGGCCGAACTGCTTCGCCGGCTCTGCCGCATCGGAGGCATCGAGTGGATACGCCTGCACTACGCCTATCCCACGGCATTCCCCGACGAGGTGATCGAAGTCATGGCCTCGGAACCCAAAATCTGCAAGTACCTCGACATTCCGTTCCAGCACATCTCCGACGCCCAGCTTTCGGCCATGCAGCGGCGCCACACCAAAGCCGACGCCTATGCGCTGATCGGACGCCTGCGCGAAGCCATCCCCGATCTGGCGCTGCGCACCACGCTCTTGGTCGGCTATCCCGGCGAGACGCAGGCCGATTTCGCCGAGCTGGAAGAGTTCGTGCGCGACGTACGCTTCGAGCGGCTGGGGGTCTTCGCCTATTCGGAGGAGGAAGGCACCTATTCGGCACAGAAATTGCAGGACAACGTTCCGGAAGAGGTCAAACAGCAGCGCGTCGAACGGATCATGGCGCTTCAGAACGAAATATCGCTCGAAAACAACCTGCGTCGCGTCGGCCGGACCGAGCGGGTACTGATCGACTCGCGGCAGGGCGATTACTACGTGGGACGCACGCAGTACGACTCGCCCGAAGTGGATCAGGAGATCCTGATTCCGGCATCGGAAAAGCGGCTTCTGCGCGGTCGTTTCTACGACGTTCGCATCGATTCCGCCGCCGACTACGACCTCTACGGCCGGGCCGCCGGGAAATAAAATTTGCTTTTTAGCGTTCCTTTTCATACCTTTGAGATGTAAAACGGACTTTACCCGTGACCCGATGGCCGAAAAAAGTGTGATAACAAATATCGAGAACCGCATCCGGCAGCTCATGGACGACCACAAACGGTTGTCGGATCAATGTGCGGAACTGACGGCGCAGCGCGACAGCCTGAAAGCCGAAAACCGCACCCTGCAGGAGCGGATCCGCGAACTCGACGGAGAATTGTCACGCATGCAACTGACAGAAGGGCTGGCGGGGGGGAGAGGTAACACGGTGAAAAAGAGGGGCCATCTCCTCT
>OGQB01003308.1_pt1 | contig 10581 bp, 11 predicted proteins | sample 1553071 | NCBI WGS metagenome assembly OGQB01 (sample SAMEA2580284, study PRJEB22360) | human gut metagenome | biome: human gut; feature: human-associated habitat; material: faeces | place: Denmark | collected 2008/2010
ACAGGATGCTGGTCGCGGCGCAGTCCGGCGTGATTTCAAAGTGAGGTGAGGATGGCTGAAGTGTGGGCTGTCATCGATGACAGCGGAAACCCATTCTGCGGATATACGGCGCTCGACGGGTTCGAGGACAACTCGGCCGCCACGGTGCCGACGGAACCGCAGGAAAACGGGGCGCTCTACGCCTACGACAAGGTGCCGAACCCTTCCGAGTGCTCGGTGAGCCTTCTCTTCTCGGGGGACTTCCTCGCGCAGCAGGAGGCCGTGACGAAGCTTGAGGCGTACCGTCTCGGCACGCAGCTCTTCCGCATCCTAACGCCGAGCAAGGTCTACTCCCGCATGGCGCTTGTCTCCTACGGCTACTCTCGATCCGCGGTGAATGGCGCGAACGCGCTCGAAATTCACTGCGACTTCCGCGAGATCGTGTCGGCGCAGGTTGGCGGCGCGACGGTCGTCTGGTCTCCGAAGAGCGCGAATGACGCGGGGAAGACTCAGACCGGGAAAGTGCAAGGGGAAAAAAGACAAGGCATTGTCGCCGACTTGGTGAGTCCGAAATGATTGAAATTCCTCTTCAGAAACTGCCCCATCAGGAGTTCTCGATCGTGCTCGATGGGCAGAACTGCGTGCTCGAGCTCCGGCAGATGGGCTCCTTTCTGTACCTCACGCTGACGGCGGATGAGGTGAAGATCTGCGACTCGCACGCATGCCAGTCCGGGGAGCCGATCCCGGTGTGGAATACCCCGCTCTTCTCCGGGCGGCTCTTCTTTCAGGACGGCAACGGCAAGCTCAAGGCGCCGCAGTACGACGGACTCAGCGATCGATACACTCTCTACTACGTGACGGCAGAAGAATGGCAGGAACTTACAGCCTAAAGGACATCAGGGTTTCGATCACGCTAGACAAGGGTGGCGCTAATAATCAATTCGTCTTTCAGGGCTTCGCGACGAACGTCAGCCTCTCGAAGACGGGCGGCGTGGACTTTGCGACGGCCCAGGTCGAGATCTATGGCCTCACGCTTCCGGTCATGGGCCAGCTCACAACGCTTGCCTTCAAGCCCCTGGATCGCCTCTGGAATGCAATCGAGATCGCGGCTGGGGAGCGGGGCAGTGACCTCCCGGTGATCTTCCGCGGGTGCGTGACGGTGGCCTATGCGGACCTCAACGGATCGTCCCCGGTGCTCAAGATCGAGGCGCAGGTTGGCGCCTATCCGCTACTCGAGCCGGCATCTACGGTGAGCATCAAGGGCACTCAGGACGCGGCGACCTTCATCCAGTCGCAAAGCGCGCAAGCGGGCTTTGACTTTCAAAATGACGGCGTGAAGGGGACGCTCTCGGACACGACGATCTACGGCGACCCGATCACGAAGATCAGGACGGCTACCAACGCCATCGGGGCGGATGTCATCTTTGATGACGATAAGACGGTTCTGATCCCGAAGGACGGCGTGCGGCGCGCAGAGGGCGGCATCCCGCTCGTCTCAGCGGCGACTGGCATGATCGGGTATCCGGTCTTCACGAGCCAGGGCATCCAGTGCAAGACCTTCTTCCGGCCGGAGCTCCGCGTAGCCGCGGTCGTGAAGGTCGAGTCGATCGTCCCGCACGCGAGCGGAACGTGGAAGATCACGCAGCTCACGCACACCTTGAGCGCGCACAACCCGGGCTCGAGCACGTGGGAAACTTCTTTTGATGGCATGTGGCAGGGGGACTGATGACAGAAAGAACTCAGCCGCAAGGCGCCTTCGTATCTGGATCTCAGCTGAACGTCCTCGACTTTTTGATTCGGTCGATCGTCAAGGGCATGATAAATACGGCGATTCCGGTGCGAGTTGACGCAATCGAAAGGCCGGGCGATGGATCGGGCGCGGGGTATCTCTCCGCGACGCCTCTCGTGAAAATGCGGAGCGCGTCGGGCGAGGCCCTGGAGCCCGTCTCCATCCCGAAGCTGAGGTGGTTCCGGCTCCAGCATGGGACGGCGGCTCTCATCTGCGACCCGAAGCCGGGCGATGTCGGACTGGCGGTCTTCGCTCAGCAGGACGTCTCGACGCTCACGGGAGGGGCCTCGCCGCAACAGCCGGGGAGCTTCCGATGCTACGACATGAGCGATGGCTTCTACCTCGGGGGCTTCTGGGGGCAGACGCCGACGACTTTCGTGCGCATCGAGGACTCGGGAGATATCACGATCACGGCGCCGGAGACGGTCGTCGTGAACACGAACGCGAAGACGATCAACGCGACGTCGTCCTGCGACATAAACACTCAGCAGGCGACGATCAACACTCCCCAGACACACATCACGGGGAACGTGCAGATCGACGGGAACCTCTCCGTGAAGGGGCACATCTCCGGCTTGTCCGGGCTCTCGGTGAGCGGGGGCGGCGGCGCAAGCGTGACGGGTAGCCTCACGACGACCGGGGACGTTACGGCCGGAGGCATCAGCCTGCAAGGGCACGTGCATACCTGCCCAGACGGCGAGACGGGCACGCCTCACTAGGAGAAAGCATGACGCATACGGCCTACACGGCGGAGCTATCAGACGACTGGGATCTCACGGTGGACGGCAACGGGGATCTTTCGATGATCCGGGGCGCGCAGGCGATCTGTCAGAATGTCTGCAACGAAGGACGCCTCTTCTATCATGACGCGGTCTTCCGATGGGATCAGGGTATAAAGTGGTTTGAGGACCAGATCGCCCAGCCGATTCAGGAGGCCGTCACGACCGAGGATCTGCGCACGGCGGCGTCAAGCGTCCCGGGTGTGCTCACTGTGAACTCGGTGACGCTTAAGAAGCTGGATCCGGCGACAAGAACATTGAGCGCAGAGATCGAAATCACTACAGAAGAGGGCATGAATGGCCGAGCTGAAATTTGATCCACGGTCCGGCGTAGTCGTGCCGACGACCCAAGAGGTCCGCGACGATATCGCGTCTGGCCTGCAGGAGGCTTTCAAGACCAAAGACGGCGATCCCCTGCTGAACGTCGATCCGTCCTCCCCGATGGGGCAGGTCGCGGACATCATCACGACCGAGGCGGCGGCGAAGAACTCCGAAGTGGCCTTTCTGGCGAACCAATTGAACCCGCGCACGGCAACGGGCATCTGGCTCGACGCGCTCGCGGCGCTCTACGGCCTCACGCGGCACGTCTCCGAGCCGACCGTCGTCGTCTGCACCTGCACGGGCCTCCGGGGGACGGTGATCCCATACGGGGCGATCGTGCAGGATACTCAGGGCCATCAGCTCCGGCACAGCGTTGGCGGTGGCGTGACGATCCCGGACTCCGGCTCCGTCGAGACGACCTTTTCGGCCGTCGAGCACGGAGCTATCGAGATCGGACCGGGCACGGTGACGCAGATCGTAACCGTGATAGCGGGCTGGGATAGCGTGACGAACGCCGCCGCGGGCGTCACGGGCCGCGTCGCAGAGCCGGACGGCGAGCTGCTGAATCGCATGATCGAGAGCTATGCAGTCAACGCCAACGGGACCGTAGCGAACGTCCAGGCGAACCTCTCTGAGCTCGACGGCGTCCTCGACTGCGTGGTCCTCGAAAACTACACGAACCAGCCGCAACAGCAGTACGGCATCACCTTGACGGCGCACAGCATCGCGGTATGCATCGTGGGCGGCGACGACGAGGCCATCGCCGAGACGATCTTCCAGCGCAAGAGCGCCGGATGCGGGACGGTCGGAACGACGCAGGTGAACTACGTGGACACGGAGCACTTCAACGCCTCATACACGTACAACATCGTGAGGCCGACGGCGGTTGCTCTCAAGATCCAGGTGACTTTCTTCGCCGATAGTATGGACGCTGAGACTCAGTCGAAGGTCAAGAAAGCGCTCATCTCGGACTTCCTCGGCGAGCTCTCGAATCCGCGCGTGAAGCTGGCGACTACGGTCTACGCGAGCCGCTTCTATCGATGCATCCAGAGCGTCACGGACAGCCCGATCAATCAAATACTCCTCGGACTCAATAACAGGGGGCTGGCGACGTCCATCGATGTGCCCGCGGACGAAAGTCCTACGCTCAGCGAGGAGACCATTTCGCTAGTCTTCGGAGGCCGACATGGCTGATACTCAGACTTGGCAAGACATCCTCGACGTCGATGACGTGCGCGACGAGGCCGACTTCGCGGACATGACGACGGACGCCATTCAGTCTCAGTACGCGCACGCGAAGCGCATCCGTGGCGTCGCGGAGAAGGTTCGGCAGGAGATCGACGCAACACAAGATATGGTGGATTTGCACGGCATGGTCGCGGACATGCAGACCGCGCAGGGCGTCTATCTTGATTGGTGGGGTCAGCGCGTCGGCGTGGACCGGCTTCTGAAAGTCAAGGGCGAGTGGTGCCGCTTCGATGATGATTACTACCGCTTTCTGCTCCTCTATCGAGCGCGATGCAACCTCGCCAACGCAACGGTCTCGACGATGAACAACATGCTGTCGCAACTGACAGATACTCGGGTATTCGTAGTCGACTATCAGAACATGTCGATTCAAAGCATCGTCGTTATCGGCACCATCAGCGATCTCCAAGCGCAGATCCTTCAAACCTACGGACTGCTGAACCGGCCCGCTGGCGTGCTGACGAACTTTCTTATCATTTACCCGGACGAGAAGATCTTCGGCTTCGCCGGGCAGGATCTGCAACCCTTTGACTTTGGGGTATTTAACCCCGGGCGAACGATTGAAACGTGATTCACTCAGCGCGAAGCCACGTAGCGAGAAAAAAGCAAACCCCGCAAGGTTCGCGGCCTTAGCGGGGTTTTTCTTGACCACCTTCTGGACAGGTGCTCAATGGAACCAATTTTAGAGCTAGTGAGGGCCCCCTATATGGCTCAAGAACTACCTTTCTCGATATACGTTATCGCTTATGCGGTGGCGATCTTGGTAACCGCAAAGGCGGTTAGGGCTATCAAAGAGCTTTGGAAAAAGTAAACCCCACAGGTGTAGCGGCCTGCGGGGTTGTTTGTACCTCAACTCACCTGAGGACATATGGATATTTTACCTTCATTTGACTTGGTGAGACTTATGACGACGCCTGATCTTCCGCTCTACGGTCAGCTTTTCGCCTATGGCATCGGGCTTGCCGGAATCGGTATCGGCCTCAAACAAATAGTCGGAGCTATCTCGCAGATTCTTGAGTGGTTTCGGAAATAGCAAACCCCGCAGGGAGTGACGGTCTTGCGGGGTTTTTCGTATCTGATGAAGAGGATCAGACATGAAGATTTTACTGGAGATCAATCGGGAGGTGCGGATGTTGCTGAGCGAAAAGAATCTGCCGGCTCATGGCAAGGCGGCCGCTTGGGTGCTTGTCGCTTTGGTCGCGGCTGTAGCCTTTGCCATTGTGTGCTTTGGAATTAGCTTGCTGAAATAGCAAACCCCGCTGACGTGCAGGCCAAGCGGGGCTTTTATTGATCACCTTCACTGCGGGCGATCCATAGAAACAATTTTACTTCAGGTAATTGGCGTGCTGATTTTGTGCGGCATTGCCGGTTTTACGGCTTTGACTGCTGGTCTTGCCGTTCTCGTTTGGAAGAGAGTGTTCAAAGAATGAGCAAATATCCACCTCATCTTTTGTCGTGCCCAATTGCCCAAAACGGCGACAAGGCCGCAGTCCCTGTGACGGCTCAGGAAGCCGGTGCGGGGCGACTCAGTCAAGAAGAAGGCTGGGGGGCATGGAACTCCCGCCCTATCGGTGAGGGCGGCATCCCGCCGAAACGCGAAGACTTTAACTCCGTACTGAATTTGCTTTCGTCCTTTTTGGTTTACTACCAGCAAGGCGGGGTCATGAAGTACTCCGCCTCACTTGACTATGAGCCGGGCAATGAAATCTTCTCCGCCACGGGTACGAAGTGCCGGTGCCTCGTAGCGAACGGCCCCAACACCGCAAAGGGTGTAGTCGCTCCCGGATCGGATAAGACTGTATGGAAGAACCTTGATGCGCCATCCGTTATCGCCGGTCAGATCACGCCTTTCTACAACTGTCGGCTCGGCGGCTCTGACGGTCGCCGCCTGATCCCGTGGGGCGAGAGCGTCGCCGACGAGCGGTACGTACTTTGCGACGGCGGCACAGACGGCTTGGGCGGGAACGTCCCGAACCTGATGGATAAGTTCCTCCTGCCGAGCACGGTCGCGCAGGCGGGACAGACGGGAGGTAGCCTCAACCTCTCGATCCCGGGCGTGACCGTCAACGGCACGGTCGGGGAGACGGTGCTTACGGTCGAGCAGATGCCCGCGCACACGCACACAGGCAGTTCATCGACTGCGGGCGCGCATACGCACACTCGCGGCACGATGGAGATTACAGGCGCGATCCCCGTGGACGATCACAAGATCCGCTATGTCGAGGGGGCCTTTTATCAAAACGGGAACTATTCCAACTGCGACAACCGCAACTCAGAAAACGACTCTCCTCGCGCGTCCTTTGCGGCTTCGAGAACGTGGTCCGGGGAAACGTCGTCTGGCGGCTCGCACTCGCACACGATGAATCTAAACTCGACCGGTGGCGGGCAGGGGCATACGCACACAATCACGAGCTCATCCGAAGCGCAGACGCTCACGCTAGACCGTCCGCCTTTCTATCGTCTCGCTTATTTTGTCAAACTGCCGGAGTAGTAAGGCATGGCATCAAAAGAATTTCATTTCCATTACGTCAAAACGCCGACCGGAGCAATAAGTGGGCAGTCTGTCCTTACGCAGACAGAGGACGCGATCAATGACCTCGGCGACTATATGTTCGAGGCTACGGGCGACGCGACCGAGGCGTTGAATAAGGCTACTGAAGCGCTCAACACGGCGAATACGGCTCAGCAAAATGCGGTCGAGGCGCTCTCTACTGCGAATTCTGCGCTTGGTAGCGTCAATACCTTAACCATCACCGTCAATTCGTGGGATGAGCGCATCAAAAAGGCTGAGAGCAACGCGGCTAATGCCGTCACTGCGGCGACTGAGGCATCTAATAATGCCTCTCAGGCAGTCACAACGGCCAATTCTGCGCTTAATACGGCTCAGCAGGCCGTCACGACGGCCAATGCCGCGAAGACGACGGCTCAGAATGCAAGCACTGCGGCTACTCAGGCCGTGGGCACGGCCGGCGCGGCGAATGCGACGGCGGAAGAGGCGAAGAAGATTGCTCGGCAGGCCGTGACCGACACGGACGGCATCCGCGAAGAAATCAATCAGAACATGGCCGTGATTACCGAGAAGGTGACCGAGGCCACGACTCAAGCGCAGAACTCCGCGGCTTCTGCTGGCGAATCGAAGGCCAGCAGTGACCTTTCCAAGCGTTGGGCGACATGGACAACGGGCGTACAGACCGAAGACGGCACTGTCTACACCGTGGACAACGACGGCTATTCGTCCAAGTGGAATGCTCAGCTCGCCCAGGCTTGGGCGGTGAAGACCGACGGCAAGGTGACGGAAAACAACCTGCCGGATGGCGCTGAGATCGACTACTCGGCGAAGTACTACGCTCAGCAGGCCGGGGGTTCAAACAGCGCGGCGAAGGCATCAGCCGATGCGGCAAAGGTTTCGCAGAATGCGGCAAAGGCATCCGAAACGGCGGCGGCCACATCAGAAAAGAATGCCGCCAATTCTGCGACTGCGGCTAATGCGTCCAAAACTGCGGCGGCGGGAAGCGCTACTACGGCAAGCACGAAGGCAACTGAGGCCTCTGCATCGGCGCAAAAAGCGAAGGATTGGGCGTCTAAAGAGGACGGGCCTGTCGAGGGTTCAGGCGAAACCGCAAAATATTCTGCGAAGTATTACGCCGAACAAGCCAATCAGAGCAACAGTGTGAAGTACGTTGCTCAGACGCTTACGACTGAAGAGCAGTTGCAGGCTCGAACGAACATCGGAATGACGACACTAAGTAATTCCGAAATCGATGCCTTGTTTAGCGCCTAAGTTGAAGCTCCCCCGTTTAAAAACGGAGGATTCACCATGACACTCTCAAGGTTGTTTTCAGGGGGCAAAGCCGCCTGAGCGTCACCCAATCAATTGCACAAAAAAGCAAACCCCGCAAGGTTCACGGCCTTAGCGGGGTTTTTTCAAGAGGAAAAGACATGGCTAGATATTTGGATGCGTCGGGTCTCAAACATTTCAAGAGGAAAAACGACGCTACATATCTTGGCAAGCAGGAGAAGGCGGCTTCGGCGAAGGTCGCAGACTCAGTCGTTTGGGAGAACGTTTCCGGGAGGCCGGATCTATCTGCATTAATTCCGCCCGGCACGATCATCCACTACGCCGGGCGCACGGTCCCGAGCGGCTGGCTCATCTGCAACGGCGCGAATGTGAGCCGAACCGACTACGCGGCCCTTTTCGCGGCTATCGGTACGATCTACGGTGCCGGCAACGGGTCGACAACCTTTGGCCTGCCGAATTTGAACGGTCGCTTCTTCGAAGGCACAACGTACACTGGTTCTGTCGGCACTTACCACTCAGCTGGGTTACCGAATATAACGGGCAAGTTTGGCGCTTCCAAGGCCGATAGTCAGGTTATTTCAGGTGCGTTTTCAAACACCGGCTACCTGACCGGGGCTGATGGCAAGCAAAGCTCAGCGGTTCAATTTTCTTTTACTGCTTCGTCGTCTGATTCGACGTTTGGACGATCTTCGGGTGTTCAGCCTCCAGCGATAGCATTGCTTCCATGCATTAAATCTTGATGCACGCGAGTAACGCTATGCTCGGCGGCTGAACAGTAGACGCCGCGCCGTACACTGCCGAAGAACGCGAAGAATTCAGCGTCACGCGCCCCCCGTCCCAAGCACCACCTTGATTAGATTTCAAGCCTATGCGTTCTTCCCCAGTAAATGCTCCAGTGCATTGCATCCCTGAAGTATTACCGTGCTCAGTAAATGTTCCGCTGATATTCGGCGCCGAATATAACGGGTCAAATCAATAAATTACCTACGCCTTGGAACGGCTTACTTTATGAACAAAATGGGGCGCTCAAGCCCGTTAATGTAGGTGATACGGCTTATTCCGGTCATACCAATGGTTCAAATTACCGTTTGGAATTTGACGCTTCTTGGTCTAACGAAGCCTACGGCAACAGTACAACCGTTCAACCTCCATCGATGGCGCTACTCCCCTGTATCAAATTTTGATACAAGGTATCAGGGCAATGCTTGGTGGTTGAACGCCTGAAGAAGAGCCGAAGACAGACGAGCTGCGAGAAGCGAGAAAACCAGTTTGTCGTCGTCGGTCGTTAGCGCCACCAGATTTTGTGGGTCCTTGAATGCTTTTGACATAAAAGGATCCATCGATATCATTGGCTTGATAGTCATCTTGCCCAATTTGTCCCGTGATATTCGGTCATCAAAAGCACGTTTCTAGACCTGCGTTTTATAGCTGTAGAACATAGGGCTAGGCACATGCTTCTCGATCGATTAGATCGGCTCTAGTGCTTTGCAGGATCAAGGATCTCGTCGACTAGACAGGCTTTTCGGGCACAGTCCTCGATGAAAGCGCTCCAACGCGTCATTACAGGCGTCCTTGCGGCCAAGTAGTCACTGCGCTGATATGCGCGCGATACGGCTGTTCCTGAGACGTGCGAAAGGCACGCTTCTGCGACCTCAAAGGGCGTTTCGTGGTCAGCGAGCCATGAACGCGCGATTGAGCGCAGACCGTGCGCTACAAGCTTTCCGGAAAGGTCTGTTGAGTGCAGATGCTTCGCTAGAGCTTGCGCGCTGACGTGCTTACCAGTCTGCTTGGCTGCAAAGATGAAATCTGAGCGCGGGTGCGGAGAGAGCCTCTGTTCTGCGTTAATGAGCGTTTGCATGAAAGCCGTGATCGGCACGCGATGAGCGCGACCTTTTTTCATCTCGACAGCTGGGATCGTGAGCACGTCCGCCTCGATCCACGACTTGCGAAGCTTTGCGTTTTCGCCTGGGCGCAGCATCGAGCAGAGAGAGAAAAGGAAGAGTACGCGCATGCGCGCGGGAGCATCCTTCATCGTCTCCATAACGCGCGGCAGTTCGCGCCACGGCGGCGCCGGCATCGGCGTGACGACGGGCGCGGCAAAGACGCGGCTCACCCGTGCGCACGGGTTGTGCGTGATGAACCCCGCGCAGACAGCTAAATCCATGATCTCTCGCGTTCGCATTAGAACCCGCTTGAGTGTGGCTTGATGGCCTTCGGCTTCGATGTGCCGGACGGTGGCAATGACAAGAGGAGCGGTGATCTCATCGAGCTGACGGCGGAAAAACCGAAGCCGGAATTCAACTTTCAGATTTCCAGAACGCCGGGCCGGTATATCTTCACTACGAAAGATCTGATCATCGGCTATGACGAACCTCTGAGCAGACCCCTCAGCATCGAGATGGAACGCGGTCAGAAAATCGTCCTCACCGGCGCCAACGGAATCGGCAAGACGACACTCCTTCGAAGCCTGCTGGGACTTATCCCTCCTATTTCCGGTTCCGTCGCGCAGGGGGATTTCCTGGAAATAGGCTACTTTGAACAGGAAACAGAACAGGGAATCACCACCACATGTATCGAAGAGATATGGAAAGAATTCCCGTCTTATTCCCAGTACGAGGTACGGTCCGCTCTGGCAAAATGCGGTCTCACTACAAAACACATCGAAA
>OGQB01003311.1_pt1 | contig 10575 bp, 9 predicted proteins | sample 1553071 | NCBI WGS metagenome assembly OGQB01 (sample SAMEA2580284, study PRJEB22360) | human gut metagenome | biome: human gut; feature: human-associated habitat; material: faeces | place: Denmark | collected 2008/2010
TCAAGGAACATAGATTTCTATGGGCGATAATTATTATGTTTTGACACCCATATCATACTATTTTTTTGCAAACACCATTTTAAAATGTGCGGCATTTCCATTCCTTACACCTGCCAGGAAATCTCCGCAAATTTTTATTTACTATTCATCACGAATCCATTGCCTGGCAATTTCTATGTCTATTTGCAGTGCTGAGGCGATTTGTTCGACAGGTAATCCGAGTTTGCTAAGGGCAATAGTATCTTCTTTTTTAGCAAGTATTTTACCTTTTGAAATGCCATCTGCAACGCCAGCTTTTATACCAGCTTTCATGCCGTCTTTCATACCAGCCGCAACACCCGCCTCATACTCAGCTTTCCGCAATTTCCGTTCTTCTTCTTCTTTGTCATATTCAAAAATACTCATCGCAATTACCTCCGCTTTATTTTTACGAAGAAATTCCGAAAGAATATTCTTATGAATACATTCATCCACAGCTTGCTCTACGGCATCTGCTAATTCGAATTTCTTCGCATATCTTCGAACACAATTTACGTACTGTGCATATTCTTTTAAAGTCTGGCATTGTTCCATGAGTTCGGGATTATGTCCCTCATTAATGTTTATGGTCAGCACTTCCAGTTCCAGTTTTGGATTACCGGATAGATTTTGGAAAGCTTCTGACAAATGGTTTACCCAGCTGTCTTTTTCCTTTTCTGTGCCATTGTAGAATACGATAAACTGTGGTGCCGGTATTTTCTGTAATACGGAAGAGTAAAGAGATTTCTTATCTACCAGTTTCTGATATTCGCTGGAAATATAAAATAGATCACGTAATGGCATATTTGGATTATAAGTTGACTGGTGTTCATAGAGAAACAGGTCTGTATCAATGATAAAAGCCAGATCGTTTTTCATTCCCATATAGATTGCATTTTCCAATGTCACGATTTCCAGTTTTTGCGGATCATCATAGTGAGCCCCACTGACTGCGTTATAAAGGGACAGTAAATTCTTCCGGTCAGAAAACAGCATACGGAATACGGTATCCTTATAGTTACGATGGGTTGTCAGCTGCTTTTTGTGTGCCATAGGCAGTACCTCCTCTTACAGGAGTGTACGAATGTGAGACAGCCATATGCATTACCTATCTGTCACAATTGGAAACTCATGCTTTTTAATTGATTTGTTTGAATGAAAAGCATGAATTTCTGAAATGTGAATGAGATAATGTAGATGGCATGATGCCAGGAATTTTAAGAAAAATATGCTTTGAAGGTATACTACCATAAAACCCTCAATGTTTCAATAGAAAAGCAAAAAGAAAATAAATACAACATAAACAATAAGAAATAAAAATATAAATGTCTGAAATTAGATGGAAATATTATAAAAATAAAGAATCGGAAAATTCCGTTTGCTGTTCATGTTGGTATATACTATAATAGAAAAAAGCACCGGAAAATTATATGATGGAAAGGGAGATGCAAATGAAAAGTGTAAAGAAATTCAGGGCTTTTTTAGGTGGTTTTATTCTTTTTCTGGCACTGATGTTCACAGTGGGTTCTGTGGATGTCAAAGCGGCGGCACCGAAGCTGAATAAAAAGAAGATTACCATCTATGTAGGGCACACCGGAAAGCTGAAAGTAAACAATGCCAGGAAGAAAGTGAAATGGACTTCTTCGAAAAAGCAGATCGCAGCTGTTTCTTCTAAGGGAGTTGTAAAAGGGAAGAAAGCGGGAAGTGCGGTGATCACTGCGGCAGCAGGAAACAAAAAGTGGACATGCAAAGTTACTGTTCGAAATAACGTATCGGTAAGCAAAGGTGCAATCAAGATTTTGCCGGGTAAGTCAAAGAAGGTCAATATTAAAATTCAGAAAGATGTAAATAACATACGATTTAAAATTAAAGATCCAAAGGTTGTTTCCTGTAAATGGGGCAAATGGAAAGGAATGTCGATTCCTCTGACAATTACAGCGAAACAGTCCGGTTCCACTTATATAACGCTTACAAATACTTACAGCAAAGAAAAAGTAAAAATTAATGTTACTGTCCCTGCTGAATGGGATGATGTAAAAGTAGTAATTCCGAAAACTATTGGTGAACAGGGTTATGAGTCAAACCGTATGAAGATCACTAACTACAGTTTTTATAAACCATATGACTGGCAGGATGGCTACTATATGAATGTAGATTTCAAGATGGTACAATATGGCAAGCCGGGAAAAACAAACTGGGGCGAATATGTTTTCTTTTATGATAAGAATGGAAATATCCTGAATAAAGCACAGCTTTTTGCAAGCAGTCTGGCGGTAGGAAAATCTTTTAATGATGAACTGTCAGTTCCTAAAGGAACAGCCAAAATCGTATTTATGGAGTATCCAGATACGACAGGAGATAATAATAACAGCGGCAATGATAATGGCGGAACGCAGGATGGCGATAATTCCTCCACAAAAGATCCTTTAAAATGGGACGCTTCTGATCTTAAGAAAATGAACAGTTATGCGGATAAGGCGGCTGAATGGGCAAAAAAAGCATTTGATTATGCATCCAAAGCCAAGAAACAGTCAGGCATGAGCCAGAATTATACGGCAATGGCAATAACAGCCCTTAAGATGGCAAAAAGTCATATGCAGAATGCCTATGATTATGCGATTGTGAAGGAGGATGCAAATCTGATAGACGCAGATGGCAATCCGGCTGGTACTTTGCAGGAGCGCACGCAGGAACTTTTGAGTGTATTGAAGGATTGGATGATCTGACAAATACAGATACAGATACGGTTTATAATATGGCGACGGATGCCATGACAAAAACGGCTACATACAAAGTTTTGACAGCAAGATTGCTTCTGTAAAACCCTGGTGGAAATAGCACAATGGATTTTTTAAAACGTTCACAAAAAATCTGACAAGTCCCAAAAGCAGAAACAAAAATGCCCTGAACTTCCGGAGATGATCCTACAGATATCTCCTTTGGTTCAGGGCATTTTTTATTTTATATTTCCATACCGATCAAATGCGTTCGACTTGAATGAGCAGCAAGTGCTTTGACCTGTCTGGAATTATTTTGCAAATTCTTCCAGCAATTCAGCGATACGATCCTGGCAGCCGCCGCAGAGGGTTCCGGCTTCGGTTGCTTCACCGATTGCATCAACGGTAGTATGACCTTCGTCATACGCTTTTTTGATATCTCCGGCTGTCACATCAGCACAGAAACAGATGGTTTCATTTAAATCCATACTGGCACCTCCGTGGAAATGAATTTATTCTGGTCGGAGAAAACTCCAACTTCTGCGTGCGTTCGACTTGAATATTATTCTCCGAAGTATCTCTTAAGCAGACCTGCGAATGCTTTTCCATGTCTTGCTTCGTCTCTTGCCATTTCATGAACGGTGTCATGGATTGCATCCAGGTTCAGAGCTTTTGCACGTTTTGCCAGATCTGTTTTACCTGCGGTAGCACCGTTTTCTGCTTCTACACGCATTTCCAGGTTTTTCTTTGTGCTGTCTGTTACAACTTCACCAAGCAGTTCTGCAAATTTAGCAGCGTGCTCAGCTTCTTCATAAGCTGCTTTTTCCCAGTAAAGACCGATTTCCGGATAACCTTCTCTGTGAGCAACTCTTGCCATAGCCAGGTACATACCTACTTCAGAACATTCACCCTCGAAGTTTGCTCTCAGGTCAGCTTTGATGTCTTCCGGAACATCAGAAGCGATACCTACTTCGTGCTCTGCAGCCCATGCCATTGTTGTATCCATCTCTTTGAATTTAGAAGCCGGTGCTTTACATACTGGACAGACTTCCGGAGCTGCTTCGCCTTCATAAACATAACCACATACTGTACATACAAATTTTGCCATTTTTTTGATCTCCTTTTCACTTTGATTTTTAATAAGCTAATCCTGGGATGTCCAAAACTTTTACGCTCTGAACATTCACAGGTTGAATCCTTGTATTAATAATAGTAATTGTTACTGATATTAAGATAGCACATCTTTTGCTTTCCGTCAAGACTTTTTTAATAGTTTTTTTCATTAAGTTTTGCGGGGTTTTTACTGTAGTGTGTTTAACAACAGAATTTTCCTGTTTTAGCAGATATCTATATTATGCTAAACATTTTTTGCAGATTCCGTAAAAAGTAGTCGTGTGACTTCTGATTTTGCCATCAAATTTTTTTTGTGCTGCGATGGTGATCTCCTCGTTATCATCCAGGAAGATATCTTCTACACAATGGCATCTTTCACACACAAAGTGATCGTGTGGTGTGATCCTGCCATCGAAACGGTCAGCACTATCTCGCATATTTAACTTGAGGATCTGTCCGGTCTCAGAGAGCAGGGACAGATTGCGGTAAACCGTACCGAGACTGATATTTGGAAAGCTCTCCCGCAAATTCATGTAAACCATATCAGCAGTCGGATGTTCTTCCGAGTGAGCAAGAAAATCCCGGATGGCTTCTCGCTGTTTACTGTACTTTAAAACTGCCATAATGTTCTCCTTTAGATAAATGATGCCAAGCTTAAAAATTTCAAGTTAATCCTGATATCATAATATTAGTAATAGTTATTATTATAATAATCTAAAAAAAACCGTTTGTCAATGCTTTTATTTTACAAAAAGATTGACTATACTAATATCGGATAGCATTTCAGGAATATACGGTAAGCAACAGGAAAATAATGGATATCAGGAGGAAATACAATGGAAAAAACATATGATCTGATCATCATTGGTTCGGGCCCTGCAGGTTTAAGTGCTGCGATCTATGCCCAGAGAGCGGGACTGGATACTCTGGTTCTGGAAAAGGAATATATCAGTGGAGGACAGGTAGTGAACACGGCAGAGGTGGATAATTATCCGGGACTGCCGGGAATGAATGGATATGAGCTTGGCATGAAATTCCGTTCTCATGCGGATGCACTGGAAGCGAAATTTCAGATTGCAGAAGTAAAAGACATTATAATAGAAGAAACACAGAAAACGGTGCGTACAAACGAAGGTGATTTTTATGCAAAAAATATTATCATCAGTACGGGGGCAAGCCACAGAAAACTGGGCGTTCCGGGTGAAAGAGAGCTGGCTGGCATGGGTGTTTCTTATTGTGCGACCTGTGATGGTGCATTTTTCAAGGGAAGAACGGTTGCCGTAGTAGGAGGCGGAGATGTGGCAGTCGGAGATGCCCTGTTTCTTGCAAGAGGATGCAAGAAAGTTTATCTGATCCACAGAAGAGATGAGCTGCGTGCGGCAAAGAGTCTGCAAAAGAAATTAATGGCTCTGCCGAATGTGGAGATTATCTGGGATACCGTTGTCAATGAAATCTGCGGTGAAGATCAGGTAGAGGCACTGTTTATTGAAAATAAGAAAACAGGTGCGAAGAAACATCTTCCTGTGGATGGTGTGTTTGTAGCTGTTGGTATGAAACCAAATACGAACATGGTTCCGGATGAAATTAAAAAAGATGAGGCAGGTTATATCGTGGCAGATGAAAATTGTGTCACAAATGTTACGGGAATCTTTGCAGCCGGTGATGTGCGTACAAAAATGTTACGTCAGATTATTACAGCCGCAGCAGATGGTGCAAATGCAGTAGAGTCCGTTCAGCACGGTATTTAATGCTAATATCCGGAACAAAGCGGAATATACGTGAATTGCAGAAGTATAAAGTAATTTGCAGAGCCTCTTTTAAAGTCAAATACGGCTTCATATCTGTGAAAAAATATTTGAAAAATATATGAAATCCTTATAAAAGATATTAATTACTGTTGACAAAACACCTCCGGTTTGTTATGATTAGCGTGTAAAAAATGTAACAGTTTTGTAATAAATGAAAATTACACAGTGTTTTCAATACATGGAGGTAGATATAAGTAATGAAAAGAGGAGTAGTAAAAGTCACTGCATGTTGTCTTGCAGGAAGCGTTATTTTCGCAAGCACCGGTCTTACCGCTTTTGCAGCAGGGGAGATGCCATTAGCAGGAATCGGAGCTGAGATCATTGCAAGTCAGGAAAAGAAGGAAAATTCCGAAACAAAAAAAGTGATTGCAACCGGTTATGACAGTCTGGTAATTGCTCAGGTTGATGAATATGTAAATATTCGTGATGAAGCAAGCACAGAGACAGGTCAGATCGTTGGAAAGTTATATAACAATTCAGCAGCAGAGATCATTGGTCAGACAGGTGACTGGTACCTGATCAAATCCGGAGATGTTACAGGATATGTAAGCAAAGATTATTTTGTAACAGGTGCACAGGCAGAAGAGCTGGCAGCAGAAGTCGGAGATGATGTAGCTACGGTAAATACAGAGACTCTGATGGTTCGTAAGAAAGCAAGCACTGATTCCGATGTTATCGCACTGGTTGGAGACTCACAGCAGCTTCAGGTTATTGATCAGGAAGACGGCTGGGTAAAAGTAGCAGTTGATAATGACGTAGTTGGATATGTTTCCAGCGACTATGTAGACTGTGAAACAAAATTTGTAGAGGCAGAATCCATCGAAACGAGTACAGCAAGAGAAGAGGCAGTACAGAGTGCTCTGGATCGTGCAGATCAGATGAAAGAAGCAGCAATCAATGCGATGAACAATGCGGATGCAAACGAAGCAGCATATGCAGCACAGGAAGCAATCGTAGCAGCGGCAGAAGCAAAACAGCTTGCATCTGAGCAGGAATTAGATTATAACGTACAGGAAATCGCTTCTACCGCAGTAAGTTCTGCAGATGAAGCACAGTATGCAGCATATATGGCTGAACAGTATCAGGCAGCTGCAGAGGCACAGGCAGCAGCAGAAGCGGAAGCAGCACGCCAGCAGGCAGAAGCAGAAGCAGCGTATGCAGCACAGCAGCAGGCACAGGCATCTCAGCAACAGCAGAATCAGAATTGGACAGGTGATCAGACACAGCAGGAAACACAGGCACCGTCCACAACAACGGATACAACGACAACACCGGATTACGCAACAGGTGATACGACAACAACACCGGACTACACGACAGGTGATGCGACAACAACACCAGATTACAGCACAGGTGATGTTACCGTTACTCCGGATTACGGCACAGGCGATACAACAACTGTGATCCCGGATTATACAACAGGTGATACCACCGGAAGTACAACGACAGACAGCTCTGCACCATCGGGTTCTGACTATACCGGAGATGTTCCACAGTCAAATGCAAGCAGTTCTGATTCTCTCAGACAGAGCGTTGTAAACTATGCACTTCAGTTTGTTGGTAATCCATATGTATATGGTGGTACAAGCCTGACAAACGGAACAGACTGCTCCGGATTTACACAGTCTGTCCTGGCAAACTTCGGAATCAGCATTTCACGTACAGCTGCATCTCAGTCAGGCGGCGGTACTGCAGTAGATATGAGCAATTTACAGCCGGGCGATCTGTTGTTCTATGATAACGGAAGCGGTATCGGACACGTATCCATGTACATCGGCAATGGTCAGGTTGTTCACGCAAGTAACGAACAGACCGGTATCATCGTATCAAGCGTAGATTACAGAACCGCTTGTGCAGCAAGAAGTTACTTTTAAGAATAAGATTAATTGAACAGAGAACTAAAACGGGAGTGTTCGCAAGAACGCTCCCTTCTTACGTTATAAGAAAAAATACTGCGTTTCTGCGGAGTGTTTATCTTAATTGAAGGTTGAAGGATGATAAGATAGATTTGCTGCACATTGTTTGCGGAAGCGGAAGTCTTCTGGAATTAGGATGAAATAATTAGATAATTTTAAATATTTACACGCTGATTAAGACAATTCTAATTAAATAGAAAAACAATAAAAAAAGCCGTTTGGCAAAATGCACAAAAGATTTGAGATATAAACAGAGTGTGGATAAATTCCTGTGGATTCACGCACGAGTTATCCACAGTGAAAAATGTCGAATTTGCTGAAAAATAGAGTTATACACTGAGTTATCAACATTATCCACATTTTTTGTGCACAAAGGTAGTGTTTATAAATTCCAAAAAACAAACGCACGTTTTGTGAAGAAATGATAAGTGATGTTTTCAAACGTCAAAAAAGTGAAAAATCGCATATTTGTATACTTATAAAAAATGAGTGAATTATCAGAAAATTATAATTTGCCCATGGCATAATCCTCTTAAGTACAAGAATGTCGCTGATATATGATTGAAAACAGCATATTGTTACGTTATAATTTTGCTATATGGGGGGATCTTATAAGAAATAGGAAGAAAAGATTATGAGACGAAAAAAACTTTTTGCGGCGATGCTTGCAGCAGCCGTAGCATTTGCGGCATGTGGTTCTTTGCAGTATATTATGTTCCCGAAAACAGTGACAACAGTTGGAACGAAGCTTGTTACAGATTTCACTTCTCTGCTCGCAGTACGTTACACCGGAACAGAGGATGAATGGAATGCATCTGACTTTAAGACGCAGGAATTCAGCGAGTTACCTGCGTGAAGTGCGGTCTGAAGAAAGAGGAGTCCATTCCAAAAAAAGAACATAATTTTTCAGAATGGTGTGTTATCATACAGCCTACGACGGAAAGGGAACAACGGTGATCACTGTAAAATCCAGAAAAATAACAGCAAAATGCAAGGTAAAAGTAAAATGATGTAATTTGATTTGCAGATATAGAATCCCCTTTTGGAAAATCCTGACAGCAGTTGTGTTGTACCTGATGCTGCCGGAATATCTCAGGGGGGATTTTTTACAGCAACCGGAACAGGAAAAAAGACAGAAGACCTGAGAAAGGAGATAGAACCAAAGATATTACAGGGAGTTTCTAAGATGTAGTATACTGACGATTGTCAAAAGTAATAAATGAAAATAAGAAGTAAAAGAATCAGGAGGTTCAGATGAAGAAAAAATATTATGGAATATTGCTGGCAGCAGTGATTGCCGCCGGCACAATGGGTGTAACAGCACAGGCAGCAGAACTGGCAGATACGGAAAAACTGACAGAAACTGCAAATGTAACAGACGATGTAAATACAGCAAACAGCACAGATGCTTCTGTACAGGCACAGAGTGATGAACTGGAAGTGCCACTGGTACTGAACCAGACATACACCAGAAGTTTCTCACAGGTCGGACAGAAATATTATTTCACGTTTACACCGGAAGAAACAGGATATTATTATGTTGATCTTAATTTCCCGGAAAATATGAACATTCACGTACTGGATGATTACTCTTCCGATGCACTGTATTTTGCAGAAAAGCTGAACAATACAGAATCTTATACATTCTGTCTGGAACTGCAGGATTCTGTAGATGGACAGGTGCAGGGAACGGGTACGATCACCTTCCGCAAAGCTCCAGATATTAAAAACGTTACCCTGCAGAAAGCAAATGCCAGAGATGTTTTCTACAATGCAGATTTTGAAACCATTTCCCCGGATGGGGCGAAACTGACAGTCGAATATGAAAATGGCACAAAGACTTATTCGTTTGATTGGGATAATGGTACTGCTTTTTCTCTTACAGATGATTATAAATATGCATTTAATGTTATGTTTCTGGATGCAAATGGGAATGATATATCAAATGTTGTAAACAATCCGGGTATGGCTGGTGCAAAGGGAAATTACCAGGTCAGAGTGTCTCTGAAAACGTTATCCATGAACAGTGATAATGGAGAGAAGGAGAAATTGACAGGAACTGGTTATCCGATCACGATACGTGACCTGTCACTGAACAGCTCCAACAAACTGGATATGAAAAAATCCTATCCTTCTTTAAAGTACACGGACGGAGAAACTGCGTATTATTGGTTTACACCGGATAAAAGCGGTGCTTATTATGTGAGCGTCACCGGATATGGTGCAGACTACTGGCAGAAATCCTGCTGGTTCCGTGTATACGAAAAAACAGCCAGCGGATATCAGTCGAAAGGAATGGCGATCGGTACACTGAACTGCAAGCTGGAAAAAGGAAAGCAGTATATTTTAACTGCTGATCACTATGGAAAATCCAGTGTTTTTGGTGCATGTTTTGCAAAAGCAGATACGTATGTTCCACTGGAAGTTGCACAGACACCATACGTGGAATTGAATGTGAAGTCGGATGTGACGGTTCCATTGAAAGTGAAAAGCTCTTACAAAATAAAAACCATAAGAATGCCTTCAACTGACAGGATTGTTTCTTATAAGAGCAGTGATACAAAAACAGCAACCGTTTCTAAGAATGGTACGATCAAAGGAAAGAAGATCGGAACAGCAAAAATTACAGTAACACTTGCCAGCGGTTACAGCACTTCATTCAACGTAAAAGTACAGAAAAAGAAAGTTGCCACAAAGAAAATTACAGTGGACAAAAAGAAGATTACTTTAAAGAAAAAGAAGAGCTATAAAATCAAAGCAGAGCTTCAGCCGATCACCGCTTCCGATAAAGTAACATTTACCAGCAGCAATAAAAAAGTAGCTACTGTAAATGCAAAAGGAGTGGTGAAAGCCAAGAAAGCCGGAACAGCGAAGATTACGGTCAAAGCCGGAAAGAAGAAAGTGATCGTAACAGTAAAAGTAAAATAAAAAGTTGTGGAGGTTTATGTAAATGTGCAAATGAACGAATTCCCCGAAGGCACGCTCTCGCTACCTCACATTGGC
>OGQB01003314.1_pt1 | contig 10567 bp, 9 predicted proteins | sample 1553071 | NCBI WGS metagenome assembly OGQB01 (sample SAMEA2580284, study PRJEB22360) | human gut metagenome | biome: human gut; feature: human-associated habitat; material: faeces | place: Denmark | collected 2008/2010
TAATAATGATAGTGATGGTGCGGAATAACAAAATGCTCACCTCCAGACATAAAAAAGCCCCTGAGTCTTTCGGCTCAGAGGTTTCGGATTCACGATTATTATATCTGGGTGAGTGGCTTAAAAAATAAAAATTTATAATAATTAAATTATTGACGCACAGGAACCGAAAGCTATGATACTATTCTTTTTTGGTGCTTGGTGCGGCATGAAGTGTACGAAGACGAGTAAAGGAAACATTGCACGTTTTTAGAAAGTTGTCCCAATATATTGACTTTTGTCCCAAATTGATTTACAATGTAAGTACCATTAGTCTTGGAGGGATTTCCATGAAAAAGAAGAACATTATAAATTTGATACGGTATCATTCTGAAGGTAATGAAGCGGGTTTTCGAAGTGAGGCATATGAGATTGCAAAAGAATTTGACCAAGTGGGCGATTACCAGTTAGCGGAGTACATTATGGCACTTCTCTCAAATGCCAACACGTTTGTTCCCCAAGTGAGTGATTTGTCATCTGGCTTTTTTGAAAAGGTAACTGTTGGAAATTCTCCTCTTCCTCTTCCTGAATTGATCGAACAAGATGTAATGGGCATGGTCAATGCTATTAGTCGAAATCTTGGAATTAACAAATTCCTGTTCCAGGGTGCTCCTGGTACAGGAAAAACCGAAACGGCTAAGCAAGTTGCACGGATACTGAATCGCGAACTATACGCCGTAGATTTTTCTGCCGTGATTGATAGTAAACTTGGACAAACACAGAAGAATATTGTTTCGTTATTTCGTGAAATAACAGAATTTGCCCATCCAGAAAAAGTGATTGTGCTATTTGACGAAATCGATTCTATCGCATTGGATAGGACCAATTCGAACGATCTACGTGAAATGGGACGGGCTACATCCACACTACTCAAAGAATTTGATAGATTGGATGACCGCGTTGTTTTACTTGCAACGACAAATTTATTTGACCATTTCGACAAGGCTTTAGTCAGAAGATTTGACTCGATTATTGACTTCAATAGGTATTCACAGGAAGATTTGGCGGAAATTGCGGAGGTTTTGCTTAATGACTTCCTAAACAAGTTTAAATGCACAGGGAAAAATATCAGACTATTCCGTAAAATTGTCAGCCTGATGTCACCCATCCCTTACCCGGGTGAACTAAAGAATATCATCAGGGCGTCTGTTGCATTTAGCAATCCGTCGGATGAGTTTGATTATCTTAGACGTTTTTACAAAGCGGTGTATACCGAACCGATGGATATTCATGTTATGCAATCGCAAGGATTTACGGTGCGAGAAATAGAAATCCTAACCGGAATATCAAAGAGTCAAGTATCTCGAGAGTTGAAGGAGGACTAAATGAATAGCATACTTCAATTAAAGGGCCAGTTTGAGCACCAGAGCGGAAATTCTGGGGGTGGAAAACGAAATATTCCTGTTGGCAGGTTTGTTGAGTCTGCTCATATCCTGAGCTTAATTAACGATTTGCGCTCTTTGCAGACTTATTGGAGTGAGCATACCTTAATCAAGGGTGCGCTTATTAGTGTTTATTATACAAGCGTGGTTGCAAAGAGTAACCGAATTCGGGGCCTTTTGTGTCGTGGTGCTTCTGATCCCAACGACTCCATTCGAGGTGCTAAATTTGCTGGAGAAGCACCTCATATCCAGCATGTATTCACATACTATGTTGGATTAGATATCATTACGGAAAGCATCATAAGACTAGTTGCTGCCAAAGAAATTGTAGAGCACGATTATAATGGCAAAATTTCTCATAAAGATATTGAAGCTCTAAACAACGGCCACAAGCAATACAAACACTCGGCTCGTTTGGCAAAGACAAACTTCGTGAATGTAGTTGTGGATGCTTTTTATGTTCAAAAGTTTTCAGTTGATTTTGCAGAAACAGACGAAGAAAAAGATGCAATTGTCACTCTTTATCGTACGGACGTGAAAACAGAAGACGTGTTTCGCGCGATTGGTATTGATTACCTGAATGCAAAGAAAATTGATGAAAATACGGTGCTTTTGCGGCCAGATGAAATTGCGTGCTTAAAAGAAAATGCACCATATCTTATAGCTATGAAGGTTCGCGATTTGAGAGAAGTGCCGCCTGAAGAAAGCATCGCAAGCGATCCGCATATTGTTCAAATACCGGAACCAAAGCAGGAGCCTATTATTGGAGTAATCGATACGCCATTTTGTGAGGATGTCTATTTCAAAGATTGGGTTTCGTATGAAAGTATGCTTGGGGATGGCATAGAACTGGATGCACGTGACTATACGCATGGCACAGAAGTTACATCTATTATTGTAGATGGCCCAACGATTAACCCTATGCTGGACGATGGGTGTGGGCGGTTCAGAGTGAAGCATTTTGGCGTTGCCAAAATGGGTAGATTCAGTTCCTACACAATTCTCAGGTCGATTCGTAAGGCGGTTTCTCAAAATCGTGATATCAAAGTATGGAATCTTTCCCTTGGATCGATACTGCCAATAAAGCCGAACTTCATTTCTCCAGAAGCTGCGGAACTTGATAAGATTCAAAGCGAGTTTGATGTTGTGTTTGTGATTGCAGGAACCAATGGTAATCCAGATCAGAAACCGATTCCCATAGGGGCACCAGCTGATTCGCTAAACTCGTTGGTTGTAAATTCTGTGACGCTTGAAGGAAATCCGGCTTCGTATCACCGCGTTGGTCCGGTACTTTCGTTCTTTCACAAACCAGATGTTAGCTACTATGGTGGAGATATTGGTCAGCCTATGCATGTATGTACGCCAACTGGCGAAGGCTTTGTAAAGGGAACTTCTTTTTCTGCTCCATGGATAGCCCGCAAGATGGCTTATTTGATTTGCACATTGGGCTTTTCACGTGAGATTGCAAAGGCACTAATAATTGACGCTGCGGCAGGGTGGAATCGAAAAGACGATGTCTCATGTTCTATTGGATATGGAGTTGTTCCTCAACGAATTGAAAATATTGTCAAAACAGCAGACGATGAGATACGTTTTGTTATGACAGGGACAACTGATGCATACGAAACTTACACGTACAGAATCCCTGTACCAATTTATAAGGATAAGCAACCATTCTATGCTCGCGCGACACTCTGTTACTTTCCAAAATGTATGAGGGATCAGGGAGTCGATTACACAAGCACAGAAATGGATATTCATTTTGGCCGAGTTGTGGAAACGAAAGGAAAGGCATCTATCTCGCCTATCAACTCCAATTCTCAAGGAGACGAGGGCGGAAAACATCTTTATGAGCCTGAGGCACGCCAATTATACCGAAAGTGGGATAACGTAAAACTTATAAGCGAAGAATTGAAGGATCGAGCTGTCCCACGAAAGGTATATGGCGCAGGAATGTGGGGGCTAAGCATTAAGACGAAAGAGCGTCTAAAGGAGAAAAATGGCCGCGGGCTTTCGTTTGGAGTGGTTGTTACCTTAAAAGAAATGTATGGTGAAAATCGTATTGACGATTTTATTAAACTATGCATGATGCGAGGATGGGTGGTCAACCGTATTGATGTTGAAAACCAGATCGATATTTACAATAAGGCAGAAGAAGAAATCGAATTTTAAAAGGAGGATAGTTATGAATCGCAAGACAAGTAGCAACGCTATGGCATCAAAGGCAGCAAGGGCACTGAATAGCAATGGCTCTTCAAAAATTCAGAAGTCGCTTGCGGCTAGTGTCCTCTCACAACGTTCGACGTCGAAACAAACCGGGGTAGCTATGGAGGATATTGCATCTCGTGTGCTACAAAGCAATAAATACTCAAATGAAACAAAGAGCTTTGCAGCTAGCGTTCTTTCACAGTCAAATGTAAAACGATAAAATAGTTGTGTAGAACAATACCTGCGTATATTAAAAGGATGCGATCTCATGTGAGAAGTGAGATTGCATCCTTTTTGATGACAAAATCCTTAATAAGGGATTCTGAAGTAATCCATGACGGCCTTAAACTGATCCTGCGCGGTCAGGCAGGTGTCCAGCAGATACCCGCGTTCGGCTTTCCACTCGTGCAGCCCCCGGTAGTAGAATATTTTGAGGTCATCCGTAATAATGAACGGAACAATTTTGTTCCGCAGGCACTCCTTGAAGAGCAGAAGCCGCCCGACACGGCCATTTCCATCCTGAAACGGATGGATGGATTCAAAGGCATAGTGGAATTCCAGCAGGTCTTCCAGCGACTTGGCAGAATTTTGATTGTACGCAGATAAAAGTTCTTTCATTTGCGGGGCAACCAGTTCCGGCGCAGTGGTGCTTCTGCCACCGACTTCGTTCGGAAGTTTTTTATATTCGCCAACGGCGAACCAGTCCTTGCGGGAATCGCTGGTGCCGCTTTTTAGGGTAAAGTGCAGCTTTTTGATCAGAGCTTCGGTGAGGGGCTTCTTGGCATCCTGGATGACCATATCAATGCACTTGAAGTGATTGGCTGTTTCGACCACATCATCTACATTGACAACACCGTTCTCCATGCCAATGGTGTTGGTTTCGTAGATATACCGTGTCTGGTCGTGGGTCAGACGGCTGCCCTCAATGTGATTGGAGTTATAGGTAAGGTCGATCTGGATTTTGTGATAGATGCCACCTTTCACGTGCCCGGCCATTTCATCCTGTAAAACAGTAAGCAGAGTACGGAGTGCTTGCTGCTTTTTGTTGATACGTTCTGGACGCTCTGCATTCTGCGGAATGTTCCATGTTTTGCCGATAAGGACTGCCCCCGGAATCTTGCCGGTAGCACAGTAGTTGCGAACAGTGCGCTCTGAAACATTCCATGATTTTGCCGTATTAGCGACAGAAAGATAATTCATATAAACACCTCCCAGTAAAATAATTATACCATTTTATCGGCAAGAAATCAAATTTTGAAATGCGTAAAATTGAATTTTGCCGATAAAAAGTTGCGAATAATCTGGTAAAAAAGAATGGCCGCTTATGGAAGGAGAAAGATTCTCTCGATCCATGAGCGGCCATAATCTTTTCTGGTTGTGTGGGCTTAAAGCGGAGAATGCACTCACCCTTTACTCACCCTTTTGCCATGAGAATGCAGCAGGATGTACAAATTTACATAGAAGTGCAAATGACATAGCAACGATGAATATAAGGATATATGAAGTGGTATCAGGATACATTGCAGGCAGTGCAAACTCCGATACCTAACTTCATATAAAATACGCTCCTTACACGTTTTTTGGCATAACGATACATCTACCATTATACGCGATGAACCCCGCCAGCGCAAGGGGGAGGGGCTATCTTAAAGTAAGGAATCCTGAAATGATCCGGGCAGAAATGTGAAAAAAACTACACTTCCTTCTTTATTTTGTCATAACTGTTCCGTATAATAGAAGGGTAAGAGACTGTCAAAACGCCCGGAAGGGCTGCAAATACTACAAAAACCTGCATAAAAGGGGAGGAAACACTTATGGCAAACGAAAAGATCCTTGTGGTGGACGACGACGCCAACATCTGCGAGCTGCTGCGGCTGTACCTGACCAAGGAGGGCTATCAGGTCACGGTGGCGAACGATGGCGAAGAGGGACTGGAAAAGTTCAACGCCGTCAAGCCGGACATGGTGCTGCTGGACGTGATGATGCCCCGCATGGACGGCCTTGAGGTCTGCCGCCGCATCCGCAAGGCGGGCAACACCCCGGTGATGATGCTTACCGCCAAGGGCGAGACCTTCGACAAGGTACTGGGCTTGGAGCTGGGCGCAGACGATTACATGGTAAAGCCCTTTGACGCAAAAGAGGTGGTGGCGCGCATCAAGGCGGTGCTGCGCCGCTGCCAGACGACCTCCGCAGCCGCCGAGAGCACCGAGGGCGTCATCGAGTTCGACAACCTGCGGCTGGATATGAACAGCTACGAGCTGCGGGTCAAGGGCAAGGTGGTGGAAGCTCCCCCCAAGGAGCTGGAGCTGCTCAACTGTCTGGCATCCCACCCCAACCGCGTGTACACCCGCGACCAGCTGCTGGACGAGGTGTGGGGCTTTGAGTACTACGGCGACAGCCGCACCATTGACGTCCACGTCAAGCGCCTGCGCGAAAAGCTGGCCGGTGCTTCCGATAAGTGGGAGCTGAAAACCGTCTGGGGCGTGGGCTATAAGTTTGAGGTGCGTCAGTAATGCGTAAAAGTATCTCCACGGCCTTTTTCTCCATGGTGTCCACCCTGATGGTGCTAGGCATCGTGCTGATGGGCTGCTCGGAGTGGGTACTGTTCAAGAATTATTTTGCGAAGGATCGCTACGAAACACTGGATCAGGTGGTAAACGTTGCCAAGCGCACCGCAGAATATCTGGTAAACAGCGAGACCATGCCGCAGGGCGCAGAGCTGGACGCGCTGAACACCAAGCTGGAGATCATCGGTGAGAGCGCCGAGGCGTATCTGTTTTTCACCGACCGGCAGGGCAATGTGCTCATTGCCTCCGACCCGGAAAAGCTTACCACCGACACCGTGCCGCTGGATATCTGCCAGCGCGCCAATGCGGTGGCTGACCCGGACGCCCGGCACTACCACGCTTTCGGCGATTTGGGCGGTGCACTGACCGAAAAAAGCTATATCGCGGCGGTGGAGACCATCGACGACCAGAGCCTGTTCAGCGGCTGGCTGTTTTTGTGCTCCTCCGGCGCGCAGCTCACCGACTTCAAGCAGCAGTTCTGGTCGAACTTCCTCATGTCCGCCTGCGTGATGCTGCTGTGCGCCAGCGTGCTGACCCGCCTGTTGATGCGTCAGCTCACCGACCCGCTGCAAAAGGTCACCGATGCCGCCCAGCGCTTTGGCGGCGGCGACCTCTCCGTCCGCGTGGAGGGCGTGGAGGGCGATGGCGAGGTGGCAGACCTTGCCCGCACCTTCAACCAGATGGCAGAGAACATCCAGTCCAACGATAACTCCCGGGGACAGTTCATGGGCAACATCGCCCACGAGCTGCGCACCCCCATGACCACCATCAAGGGCTTTGTGGACGGCATTCTGGACGGCACCATCCCGCCCGAGATGCAGAACCACTATCTGCAGCTGGTCAGCGAGGAGACCGGGCGTCTGGCGCGGCTCATCCAGAATATGCTGGATCTCTCCAAGCTGGAAAGCGGGGAGTATCAGGTGAACGCCCGGATGTTCAATATCTGGGAGACCCTGACCGGCGTGGCGCTGGCGGCAGAGCAGCGCATCAACGACGGCATGATCGAGCTGGAAGGCCTGACCATGGACGAAAAGGTGCTGGTCTACGCCGACCCTGACCTGATCCATCAGGTGGCGTATAACCTGCTGGACAACGCCATCAAGTTCACCCCGGCGGGCGGCACCATCCGCTTCGGGGTGGAGAGGCTGGGCCCGGAGGTGGAAGTCTCCATCTGGAACTCCGGCCAGGGCATCAGCCCCGAGGCGCTGCCCTACGTCTTCCAGCGCTTCTACAAAGAAGACCAGTCCCGGGGTCTCCACGCCCGGGGCGCAGGTCTCGGCCTGAACATCTGCAAGGTGCTGGTCAACCTCTCCGGTGGCCAGATACGGGTGGAGAGCAAGCAGGGCGAGTGGTGCAGGTTCGTCTTCACTCTGCCCGTCCAGCCCCCCAACCCCGGCGGCATGAAGCGTCTGCCCGACGAGAGCGGCCGCCCCGGTGCGGCGGAAGACCCGGCCAGCATGAAGCCGGTAGATTAACTTCACAGCGGTCAGACTGCCCCTCAAAGGAGCGGTCTGGCTGCTTTTTGCATTGTGGAAGAGGGGAGATACGCAGAACTTTACGTCTTTTCCGTGAAAAACACGGCGGCGGGTTTGATTTTTTCGCTGTTTTCATGTAAACTATAATCGACTATGCCGACTGCTCCTGTGGGAGATGCCGCAGGGACGGCGGCAGAGCAAAATTACAAAAATTCTCTAAAAAATAACGGGGAGTAAAATAAAATGACAACGATCAGTCCTTCTATCCTTTCGGCTGACTTCAGCCATCTCGGCGCAGACTGCCGTATGGTGCTGGATGCCGGTGCGCAGATGCTGCATTATGACGTGATGGACGGCCACTTCGTGCCGAACATCAGCTTTGGCGTCCCGGTGCTCAAGAGCCTGCACAAGGCCCTGCCGGACGCTTTCTATGACGTCCACCTGATGATCACCCACCCCCAGCAGTACGCCGAGGCTTTTGCCAAGGCCGGTGCCAGCCTGCTCAACTTCCACCTCGAGTGCGACGACGACATCCAGGAGACCATCGACGCCATCAAGGCCCAGGGCTGCAAGGTGGGCATGACCATCAAGCCCGGCACCCCGGTGGAAGAGCTGGGCTACTACCTCGACCAGCTGGACCTCGTGCTGGTCATGAGCGTGGAGCCCGGCTTCGGCGGCCAGAAGTTCATGCCCTCGGCCCTCGACAAGCTCCGCTGGCTCAAGGCGGAAAAAGACCGCCGCGGCCTGAAATTCCTGCTGGAAGTGGACGGCGGCGTGGATGACACCACCGCCCCGCTGTGCGTGGAGGCCGGTGCCGACGTTCTGGTGGCAGGCAGTGCCGTGTTCGGCAAGGACGACAGGACCGCCGCCGTGCGCCGTCTGGCTGCCCTGTGAGAGGGAGCGTTGTATGGATGAAGCATTGATCCGGCTGCAGGAGGAAGAACTCCAGCGCACCGGCAGATACTATAAGCACATCTGCTTTCTCTGTGTGCCGCTGCTCTGCGTCTCCTGCTACCTCTACGGTCTGCGCCCGCTGCTGCTCTGCGGCTTTGCGGTGCTGATGGGCAACCTGTGCGACCGGCTCATCTCTCTGCTGCGCCGCCGCGTCTATCAGGCCGGGGATTATTCCAACGAGAGCTTTGCCCTCGTCATCACCCTGCTGATGCCCGCGACGGTGGACTGGTATGTCCTCGCCGCCGCCATTCTGGCCGGTGCTCTCATCGGCAAAGAGGTCTTCGGCGGCTATGGCAGCTACCCCTTCCACCCCGCCGCCGTGGGCTACGCGGTGGCGGCAGTGTCCTGGCCGGAGCAGGTCTTCCGCTATCCGGCCCCATACGCCAATATCCCGCTCTGGGACGCCTCCGGTGTTGCCACATCCAGCACCATCTCGGACACCCTGCGCAGCGGCGGCCTCATCAACATCAGCGCCCTGTCGCTGGTGCTGGGCGAGTATGCCGCCCCGATGGGGACCGGTGCAGCCATCGTGCTGGCGGCCTGCGGCCTCTTCCTCTGGATGCAGAAGGATGTGCGGCTGAGCGCCTCCCTGAGCTTCCTCATCACGGCGGGCCTCATCGTCTTCTTCTTCCCGCGCCAGCTGGGCCTGACGGAGGGGACCGCCTTTACGGCGGGCCTTGTGTTCCGCCTGCGCTGTGTGCGCGACGAGATGCTGACGGGCGCGATGCTCTTCAGTGCCGTCTTCCTGCTCAATGAGCCCTACACCTGCGCCCACCACCGGCGGGGCCGCATCCTCTACGGCGTCATGGTGGGAGCCTTCACGATGGGCTTCCGCTACTTCGGCGTCTATGAGACGGGCGTCTGCTTCGCCATTCTGGCGGTCAACAGCATCTCCGGCTGGCTCGACCGCACCGAAGTCCGCCTCCATGAGCTGATAAAGAGCGGCAGACAATTCAAAGAGAAAAAGACCGGAAAGGGGGGTGCGGAATGAAACGTCATGCTGCAGAACTCCTCACCCGGGACCCGGAAAGATTCTTCCACCATGACCGCGTCTTCCTGAATAACCCTGTGGTCATGCAGGGCATGGGCCTTGCGCCGCTGGTCGTCCTTGCGACGAGCGGCCAGAACGCCCTGATGCTGGCCGTGGCCGTGGCGCTGCTGCTGACGCCCTCCCGGATGCTGGCCTGCCTGCTGAGCCGCCTGTTCCCCCTGCGGGAGGAGCATCCGGCCAACGCAGAACTGGAAAAGAAGCTGCTGCCCCGCAGCATCCTCTATTCGGGCAGCGCGGCAGTGGTCTATCTGGCGGCGTACCCTATCCTGAATCGGCTGTTCGGCGTGAGCCTGCTGGTGCTGGGCATCTATCTGCCCATGCTGGTGGTGGAGCCGCTGCTGACCTACCGCTTTGGCCGCGTGCAGGAAACGCTGCATAAGGCCGTGTCCAAAGGCCTGCGCATCACGGTGGGCTATGCGCTGCTGCTGATGCTGCTGGGCTGCGTGCGCGAGTGGCTGGCACTGGGCACGGTGTTCGGCACCCCGGTGGGGCAACGGGCCGTGCTGCCCATGGCCGGGATGCCGGCGGGCGGCTTTATCGTGCTGGGCGTGCTGTGCGCCGTATGGCGTGCACTGGCCCAAAAGCGCAAGGCATATCTCACCAAAGAGGCACGCAACCTTGTGGATGTGCATTCCCAGAAGGAGGCGGACCGCGAACAATGAGAGATGTTGTAACAACGAGCGCAGTGTTCTTCAGCTATGCACTGCTGGCGGTGTTCGCGCAGAACGCTGTCTTTACCCGTGCACTGGGCGTTTCGCGTCTGGTGCAGCTGGTGGGCGATGACCGCACCAGCAGCTGGCTGTTCGGTATGCAGCTGTGCATCACGCAGGTGCTGGTAACGCCCTTTGCGTGGTATGCCGGCAGCCGGATCGCGCCGCTGGCAAACCGTGCCCA
>OGQB01003323.1_pt1 | contig 10554 bp, 8 predicted proteins | sample 1553071 | NCBI WGS metagenome assembly OGQB01 (sample SAMEA2580284, study PRJEB22360) | human gut metagenome | biome: human gut; feature: human-associated habitat; material: faeces | place: Denmark | collected 2008/2010
CTCGAGCTCTTCTTCGGCGAATCTGACTGAGTGTAGATTCCACGGTTTTCAGGTTCAAAACCAAGCATCGGTCCGCTTTCTAGAACGGAGTATTGATCATGGATCGGGTCCGTGTTCATGAACCAACGCACTTCACCAGTGGTGTCAATAATTGCGTTTTGAGCGCCGCCGCCCCATTCGAGAGCTCCGCCCTGAGGGTTGTTCCAGGTGAATTGTCCTGTTTTCCATGAATTGAGGATTTGGTTGTTGATGAAGTAAAGGCGATCTTTGAATTCAGGATCCACTTTCTTTACTTCTGGATTCATATCCATATTCTTTTGGTCACGTGCACCCGTCGCATAAAAGTAGACGGGCGGTGCATAGATCCGATATGACTCTTTTATCTCTTCGCGTTTGTCTCCGGCGACTTTGGTGTAAGAGACCTCGACCGTATTCACATAATCTGGATACAGTCCAAAAACAGGAATGCCGCCATACGTTTTTGCTTTCTGATTAGTGACCTTGTAAGCGATTTCTTGACCGTTGGCTTTGGGAACAATGCGCACGTGAATATTTTGGATCGTGAAGCCGGCATCACGGATGATCGCTGTAAGCGGGGCGATCTTGTACGGATTCATGTCCACGGCGCCAAGTTGGCCTTGGTGCTGGTAACCGATATGGGCGCCGCTGGGGCCGCCAGCCGCAAAGGCACTTGTCATGCTAAGCGGGGCTAGTGCAGCGATGACGGCTTTTACCAGTGTTCTTCTTTGAATCATGAGACTCTCCTTGAAAGAATTGAGTTGCTGGACTCAGGACATGCTGAGTTTTCCAACAGACAGAAAGAGTCTAGAAATCAAGAAATTTCATCGCTATTGCGGTTTATGAAGATGGTGTATGCAGATTCTGTAAGCCTTAATTTGCAAAATTGCATAAGGTATCAGGAGCCGTTGCCAGTATCTTGGATTGCGATTTCGTATTCGGCGATTTCTGCAGAGGATGGTTTTCCGTAAGCAGCAATCATGGAACGAACCCATTGCATCGCAGGATCAAGATGTGTCCGATCGTGCCAATAAAGTGTGCGCATGCGTTTAACACAGTCCAAACGAATCGGCAGAATGGCGACAGGCTAACGTTTCACAGCATCAAGTGCATAACGAGCTGAAGCAAGGGCAATCCAGTCGGTTTCCAGAATGGTCGGTGCCAAAAGCGATGAATACGGCACCATGACGGCAGGATGGTTCAATGCACCTGGGTGAAGCGACGTAGTCCATTCCAAACCCGTAAATGTACGGTTGACTTGTACGAATTCCCATTGCAGCAGGTCATCGAAATGAAGACTGCCTTTGTGTCGAAGAAGGTCAAAGGCGGGATGTCCTTTTCGCACCAGAGCCAGCAGCTTGGCTTCGTAAAGCTCAAGAGAGTGAAGTTCATTGGGTGCTGTGCATTCAAGTCGCATGGCCATATCGACTAATCCGAGAGAAAGACGACGGAAGGTGTCGGCATTGAGCTGCTGGAGTTCGATGGAAATTCTTGGCGCAATGCGTTTCATTGCGTGGAAGGCGGGAAGAATGATGTATTGCGCCGCGTAATCAATGGCTGCGACACGAAGGTGCAGGTTGAGGGATTCAGGATGGAATATCTCTTTAGCAAAAAGCGCTTCCATCTCGCCGAGCAACTTTGGCAGATGCCCGTAGATCTCGAGCATGCGGTTGGTTGGGACAAGCATAGAACCATTGTGCACAAAGAGCGGATCGTGAAAGAGCGTCCTTGCGCGAGAGAGGGTTCGCGAAATCGTACTTTGACTCTTGGAGAGAGAAAGAGCTGTTTTTGTCTGGGATCCTGTCATGACAAGGGAGCGGAGTATGGTGAGCAGTTCCGAATCTATTTTTTCCATGACAAATCACTGGCAGACGTATGAAAGGTGTGCGTGGCTAACTTTTTATTTTTCCACGAATGATCTGTTGGCGCTTTGTTGACAACAACTTCACATACCTGTTGCACCTGAAACCCGCCAATGAACACCATAACCATCCTTCATTCATAGTGCAAATCGACCGCAATTCGTGATCGTATGTCGACTCAATTTAACTTGCGAAACACATAAGGATGTAAGGTACTTAGGATAAGTATTTAGACCGTTGTTTTCATTATTTTTAGCTCAACAAGCATACGGTGATTATATTTGTTTTCAGTAGTTTTTGCTTTTATTTAGTGTGTACAAATAACGACAAAAAATGCAAATATACTATGTTGTCAGTATGTAGACGAGTGTAATTCTCAGGTTTATTAAGCCAAAAAATATAACAGATTGTCACGCTAAACTAACGTCACAATTTATTACAACTTAATTAGTTTACGTAGTTTTCTTCGTTAAAACGCTTATTAGTGGTCTTAAGTTTACCAAATGAAATAGCACTTTCATTTGTTGGCTTATGAAGCAATTATTTGCAGATTAGAGGGTTGATCTATATATTTGCCGCATAAGGCAAATGAGAATGGTTTTCATTTGCGCAAACAACGCCGTTTCCGCTCTAAACCACAGTATGTTGAAATTCTTATCACCTATACCGGCAACTGATAGTGTTGTCTCAGGTTTAACACGGCTGTCGATTGCTGTTTCGGCAGCCCTCTTTTTCAGCACTATTGCACCTTCTGCCGCCGCTGAGGTTTTCACGGTTGAAGCAGGGAAGGCGGGGGTGCTGTTTGGCAATGACACCAGATCAGAGTACGATGACTATCAAAAAATTAAAGATGGAGATGACTTTTCTTACTCCGCAATTGATCTTTCGCAGGCAACAGGAAAAAACATCAGTATTTTTCAAAAAACTGTCAATTTAGTCAGTGATGGCGGTCAATTTATCGTTGGTACGAATGACGCCGTAATTACATCCTACGGCGGCGGTACTCTGAATGCCGGTACTGAATCTGGAACAAGGGGCAAACTGAAAGCGAAGAGTCTGGTGGCTCGTCATGGCGGCGAGGCATACCTCACGAATATGGATGCTGCGCTTTCGGATACTCTGGCGGCCAATAGTGAGCTTCACCTTAAAAATGCCGTTGTTACGACCAAGACGACGGAGGTCGAAGGCACATTAGTTTTGGAGAATTCCACACTCAATACGGATTTCTTTCTGGGTGGTGGGCCTGATGAAATTAAAATTGTTAAGTCAAGGATAAACAATCCAGTCAAGAAGCAAACCATTATTGATGACGATGGAAAACCTTTTGAAGCGTACGACTATCGCTCTACTCAAAATCGGGAAACGAATGTTGCTGAATTAACGTTGACAGATTCTTCAGCAGAATTTGCCCTTTCTTCTTGGTGGTTGGGAAGCGTCGCGCTTGAAACGTCCTTAACCGAGCAGCATGGTTCTTTTGCGCATTTCCACTTTACAGCCAGCCAATTGGACGGTACTGCCATAGAGGGAAATGGGTTCGGCTCTAATGTGAATTTTAAGCTCGCCGATTACACGACGCTGGCTCTTTCCCATTTGACCTATACCGCCAATGACCGCTTTAAAAAAGGCGGCAATTGGCCGCAGTACGGTACGGAAGCTGATTACGCCGATGAAGCACTGGTTAAAGAGCGGATTACCGCATCAGTGGCGACACTCAAGACGAAGCCAAAGGCAATTTTGTATACGAGTGTGCCTATGCGGTTTCAAACGGTTGGCAGCAATCAAATTTTAGTGGGCTCTGATGCGACAGCGGATGGAAATGCCATCGTATTCGGCTCGAGTTCTCTCTTTCTAGTGGATATGGAGGTTGCCGGGAGCTATTGGCGGATCAAGGGAGAGGAGAACGAACCCTTCTTCAGTACGCTGGACGGCAATCCTATCAAGCTGTCAGTAGCCGATACTTCGCAGCTCTATATCAAGGGACTGACCAAAGATACGCAAAATCTCAAAGTGGTGGACGATCACGTTAAGGCCGATAAGCTTTGGAAGGTAGAGAACATCTTTACGGATAATCCGCTCTATGGCTTTAAGTTTGACGATGACGGCAAAACGATCATCGCTCAGATTCAAACGCCCAAAGCCATTTTTGGCGATGCGATGATGTCCGCAGCGATGTTCGAAGAGGCCTACCGCAAACCTGAAGCGGATCGATCCGACACTGAGCGTTATCTCGTGGAAGTGTTGAATGCACTCGGAAACAACAAGAGTTTCACAACGTTCACCAAGGAACAAATCGCAGAGGTCGGCAATAAAGCGGACATGCTGCTGAATCCGGCTGGGGCGGCGGCTGTTTATTCGACGGCTTTTGATGCTTCGGATGAGGTCATTCAAACCGTTCAAAGAAGTATGGCTTCGGTAAAGGATCCGGAGTCGCACGCTTGGGCGGCGCTACTCGGCGGCAAGGCCAAAATTGATGAATTGCCGGCATCCGTCTCTCGAGCGGGAGCGTCTTCGTCGACACGCGGAGTCACTCAGCGCGTGAAACGCGATGCCTATGGTGTTGCGGTGGGCTTTGATACGCCGGTTGCTTCGGGGGTTCGCGTAGGCCTCGCGGGCGGGTTCTCTTCTGGGAACACGAAAAACGACAGTGTCGGCGTAAAGGACGAATTCGACGCATGGACGTTGATGGCCTATGCCCGCTATGGAATGGGACCATTCACATTGGATGGGCACGCAGCTGCGACACTCCTGCAAAGTGAGGTGTCTAACAACTACAGCCGCTCGAAGGCGGATATGAGCACATGGGTCTACAACCTCGGCGGCCGTGCTTCAGTCGGTGTGCTGCTCGGAGAAACCATTGTCTATCCGTTTGTGGGTGCAGAGTTCTTCCATCTTAAAGGCGAGGAGTATGACGCTGGGCCGGGCATCAAGGCTCGTCTAGGTGCGACAAGCTCTACGGTTATGGTGCCGGTGGGCTTGAATTGGGAAGGCAATTACAAGACTCGGTGGGGTGTTGCATCTCCTGTGCTCGGATTTTCCTGGGCTCGCGTATTCGGCGACCGAACGCTTGATGCCAGTTCATCGGCCCTTGGCGAAACGACGAATTACACCTTCACCTTCGCCGACCGGACACTCATGCGCATTGATCTTGGTTTGAGCCTCAAAGGAGACAACTACGACTACAGCCTGTATGGCACCTATGTCGACGGCTCACAGGATCGTCAAGCCTACAAGCTTTCGACCAGCGCCTCTTACCACTTCTGATTTTTCGACCAAAGGACGCATCATGACATTCATTGAACGCATTCGTCTTTTCATTCGCAGCCGCCGCGGCGTGACTGCCATCGAATACGGCATTCTTGCCGCCGGCGTGGCGATCGTAATCGGCGCGCTCGTCTCTTCCGACGGCCCGCTTGCAACGGCGATCAGCGATCTCTTCAAAGGCATCGTTGACCATCTGCCGACGCAAGGTGGCAAATAGCACGGTACTCGCTGCCGCAGCAATGGCGGTCCTTGTTTGGGCAAGTTGGAGTGATTTGACCAAACGGGAGATTCCAAATGCTGCGGCCGTTCTGCTCGGTCTAACGGCTGTCGTTGACGCATGGATCGGCGGCAGCCCGCTGCAGGCCGGATGGCTGGGGTGTATTTCAATTCTGATCGTAGGATTCCCAGTTTCGGCGTACCTCGGGCTGATCGGCGCGGGAGATATCAAGCTTTTGGCCGCAGCTGCGCTTTGGACATCCGCAAGAACACTGGATTTGCTGCTCATAACAGCCTGGGCCGGAGGCGTACTTGCACTTTTATATCTCTGCCTGAATTTGGTCAGAACCCGCAGGACGACTGAAATTCCTTATGGCGTCGCCGTCAGTCTGTCACTCCTTTTGATGCTTACTCACATGGTCTAGAAATGAAGATAAAATTTTTGGTCGGAGTAGTTATTGTTGCGCTTGCCGTTGCGGCCGGCATTATGCTGCTCCCGACAAAGGCCGTCCAAAAAGAAGCGGCCGCACCGGTCGTTTCCGAAAATAAACCTCAAGTTTCCGTAGCTCGCGCTGCGGCGAACCTTTCTCCGGGGAGTTTCCTTTCCGCGCGAGATATCGAGTGGACGGCAGTTGCTCAGAGTGCTGCAAAAGACGCTTTTGTTCAAAACGAATCGCAGGATTTGTCTGGCGCCTTAGTCCTTAAGCCCATCAAGGCCGGTGAGGTTATTTCACCTTCGACATTATTGGCTCGTACGGATCCTGAATTCGTTGCGGCAGTCCTCGCCCCGGGCATGCGAGCTTTCACCATTGAAGTCGATATGGTGACGGGCGGAGCGGGGCTTCTTCGTCCGGGTAACCGGGTTGACGTCATTCTGGCGGCGCAGACTGATCCGCAGAAGAGCCGCGCATTTGCCAGTCAGAAAAACTTTGACGTGGCGCGGACGCTGCTGCATAACCTGCGCGTGATCGCGGTTGACCACACGATTGAACCCAAGGGGTTTGGAGCGGATCCGCAAAGCTCCGACCCGAGAATGGTACGAAGCAGCACGCCGGCGAATATCAACCGCAAGGGCACCGTAACGCTCGAAGTAACGCCCAAAGATGTCGAGCTTTTGACCGTTGCGAGAAGCAACGGCCAGCTTTCGCTCAGTCTGCGCAACAGTCAGAGCGGTGAGGCCGTTCAGACGGGGCTTCCAGAAAAGGAGCTCACCAAACTCGCTGAAATTATCCCGAGTCGCAGCGTCAAAACGCCTCAAGCGGCAGTAAAGGTAAAGACCTTCTATGGGTCATCGACTGAACCTCCGCAGCAGTAAAGCGACTCCGCATTTCAGAAATAGAAATCCCGACATATTTTCTTCAGGTATTGAACATGCCTCCATTCTCTAGACTGCGTACGTGCGCACTTGCTGCTGCATTTTCGCTCACTGCTGCGGGCGCGCTCACGGCTGCTCCGCAGCAGCATGCGCCAGACGCGCACATGTCCGTATCGCTTTATCAAGGTAAAGCGCTCTCCTTCAATGAACAGATTGGTGCTGTGTTTGTCGCTCAGCCCTCTATTGCGAGCTATCAGGTTGTCGGCAACCGTAAAGTGGTTGTTTTCGGCAGCTATCCCGGCAAAACGTCATTGATGGTACTCGGTACTGATGGCCGCACGCTTTACAACGGACTTGTGGAAGTGGCTTACGACGTGTCTTCCATGGAAATGGCGCTTAAGTCGTCGTTCCCGAAACTGAAGCTTCAGCTCGTGGCACTCAATGACGGTGTTGCCGTGCGAGGAAAGGTGGAGACCGCCCAGGAAGCCGCCAATGTCGTGGCTTTCCTCGATGCCATGCTGCAGGTTAATCCCCAGCAAGCACAGATGGCGGCGGCTGATGTGTCGGCTGCGGGACAGGAAGGCCAGCAGGAAAAGTCTGGTGCAGCTACCGGTACCGGCACGCTTGGCGCACGTATCGGCAAAATCATCAATCAGCTCACCGTAACGACGCCTAATCAGGTGACGGTGCGCGTGCGGTTTGCCGAAGTCAATCGCAAGCTTTCCGATCAGCTGGGCTTCAAATGGAAGGGCAGCTATTCAGGAAGTCGGGGCGGCATTACCTTTGGTTCTGCCGATAATCCCATCATTTCCAACCCCAACAATTCACTTGGACATCTGTTTGATCCGGCCACGATGGCCGCACGATTTACTTTCGGCAGTCTTTTTGACGCCATGGCCAGTGAGGAACTCGTATCCATTTTGGCGGAACCGAACTTGACGGTGGTTTCCGGTGAAACGGCTTCCTTCTTGGCCGGCGGTCAGATTCCGTTCCAGTCTTCTGACGGTGACGGCGGATTTGACATTGAGTTCAAGGACTACGGCGTACTGCTTTCAATTACGCCGACGATTCTCTCTGGAAACCGCATCAGTCTGCGGCTGCGCCCTGAGGTATCGGAGCGCTCTGACAGCAACGGCATCCAGTTTATGGGATCAACGCAGCCTGGTTTCATTGTCAGAAGAGCCGAAAGCACGATTGAACTCGCTTCGGGTCAGAGTTTTGCCATTGCTGGGCTTCTCAAAAATGACTTCAGCAATACCGTCAACAAAATTCCTGGCATTGCTGATCTGCCGATTATCGGGGCACTTGCACGTTCCAAGGCTTTTGAACGCGGTGAAACCGAGCTCGTCATTGTCGCTACAGCGTACATCAGCACGCCGAGCGGAGAGCCCTACACCATTCCCAACGAAGAGATGTATGTGCCCACTATCTTTGAGCGCTACTTCATGGATGCCGATCCTCAGGTGTCGAGCGGTACGGCGCTCAAAACGGCGCGTAAGCCGTCGTTTATTTCTGAAAAGTACCGACTCGACAGTGCGCCGGTTGTTAAGCCGCAGCCATCCGCCTCAGCTCCATCGGGGAAAACTTCGCCCGCGGATCTGGTGAGCGAATTCATCTATTAAGGCGATGAGCGTTGGAGAGTCTGTAATGAACCGAATCCGCAATATACAAATTCTTTTCCTGCTCGGTGCCGCAGCCCTTTTAAGTGCCTGCACGAGCGTTACGACGACCGTTCCTTCCGGCAGGGCTCCAGCATTTGAAGCGAGAGCTGATCAAGTGGTGGTGATTGATCCTGCTGATGTAGCGGCCGAACTCCATACACAGGGTGAGCCGCTGCTCCCCGAAACGGCGGGGGGACAGACGGCGGGACGAGATCGGGTGATCGTTGTCTCCTACTCATTGGCCCCCAGTGATGAAACCCTGCGGTCTGTGCTGGATTTCATCAAAATGCGGACCGCACCAGGCGACATCGTTAAGGTTGAGCGCGACTTTATCGCGCATTTGGGCCTCGCTGTGACTGTCCGCGATCCCAAAGTTTCGGCTTACCGCTGGTGGAATGCACAGGCGGTGTCAGACAACTTCGCTCACGCCACAGCCCGCAATCTGGCCCAGCAGGCAGCAGTGCCGAGCGATCTCGAAACGCCCAGAGTCTTGGGTGATCCCAATCCGCAGGCCGCGATCGGCGCCGTGGATCGTTATCAGCGCGGATCCGTGCGGCCCTTCGGTGATGTTTCACTCGAAGCGGGCGGCGGCAAGTCCAAGTAATCGGGAGCAAAGCACATGACGAACACTATTCTTAATCGTCGCGGCGTCCCGGCGGGTCTTTTTGTTTCCGATCCGCGTACGGCTGAAGCACTTGCCGCGAAGCTTGCCGAAAACGGCATTGACGTCGTTCAGCAGACGCACGGTGCGTTTGTGTGGGCCAACATCATTCAGAACACGAACTTTGCGCAGCTTAAGACCGTGGTGATAGAGCTCCCTGCTTCGGGAGACCTTATTGAGGCGGTGAAAGCGCTTGCCAAGCATCTTGATGCGGGAACTTCACTGATTCTTCTCGGTCGTGAGAGCTCTGTCGTTTTCTATCATCAGCTCAAACGAGCCGGCGCGACAGATTACTATCCGCTCACGACAGCACCCGAAGAAATCGCTTACGGCGTTAAAGCTTCGCTTGAACCGCAGCAGGAACAGGAAGCGCCTGTTGGCGGCCGCGTGATTGCCGTTTTTGGGGCAGGCTACGGCATTGGTGCGGGCACGACGGCAACGGTGCTTGCTGCCGAACTCGCTCAAACGGACCCTGTGATTGTGGTTGACGCAGGACTTCTGATGCCGAGCGTGGGGTCATATCTTGGGGTTGATGTTCCCGGCAGTCTGCCCAAGATGCTGCAGGCTCAGGACAGATTGGATGCCGTATTGGTCAACCAGTCGCTGGTTGAACCGCGTAAGGGACTTAAGCTGCTCGACGGCTATGAACCTTTCGGGAGCGGACAGCGCGTGACCGACTGCAGCCGACTGGTGCGCGAATTGGCGCGACAGGCACCCTGGCAAATCTGGCGCATTCCAGTGTCGACGCCTTATGCCAGAAGTCTGGCGGCGCAGGCGGACTTCATTTTGCCGGTTGCAGCCAATACTTTTACCTCCATGCGGTGTGCACAGACCATCAGCACCTTGCTTGCAGATGTGAAGCCCGAAGGCAAGGTATGGTGGATCTTCAATCATCGCAACGCCTCCGATACCGTCAAAACAGAAGAAGCAGCTAAATACCTCAATACGAAGTTCGCCGCAGAAGTGCCGTTTGTGAAGTCGCTCGGCGAGAATCTGATTGAGCCGCTGAAGTGGCTCTCTGGCAATAATGCTTTCAAAAAGACGCTTACTCCCGTAACTGCCGCACTGCAGTCCGGCGCTGAACTCAACGCGGCCGGCGCATCCTTCTGGAGCAGGCTATGGAAGTAGTGGAACAGGTCAATGTTGATCAGGGCGTCTATGCGCGCTTGAGAAGCCTCATCGTCGAACGTATCGACGCGGAGGCAGCGCTTCATATGAAGCCCGAGGAGCTCGAAGAGCAGGTTGCAAGAACCATCGCCAACGCGGTGCAGACGGAGCGGCTCTTTCTGAACGGCCATGAACAGCGGCTTCTTACCCGTGAAATCGTCAACGACATGATCCGGCTCGGGCCGATTCAAGGTGCCATTGATGATCCGGAAGTGACGGATGTTTTGATCAACGGCCCTGATCAGGTGCTCGTGGAGCGCCGAGGCAAGCTTGAGCTCACTTCGATTCGATTCCGCAATGCCGAACATCTGCTCAATCTGGCGCAGCGCATCACGAGCGCCGTCGGCCGACGCATTGATGAATCGTCGCCGATGGTGGATGCTCGTTTGGCTG
>OGQB01003325.1_pt1 | contig 10547 bp, 9 predicted proteins | sample 1553071 | NCBI WGS metagenome assembly OGQB01 (sample SAMEA2580284, study PRJEB22360) | human gut metagenome | biome: human gut; feature: human-associated habitat; material: faeces | place: Denmark | collected 2008/2010
GTTACAAAAATACATAGATTACAACATGCCAACTATTAAAGGAGAAAGAATATGAGACTAAAGAAATTAACAGCTGTGGCATTAACAGCTACATTAACAATAGGTTCTTTATTTACAGGAACTACAGTAAAGGCACAGACTAATTCAAATCAGGTTGCAACTTATGCAGAGGATTCACAGACAACTTATCCTTGGTATAAAACAGCACAGGCAACAACAGGAGATTACATAGCAGATTCATATGAAGGAGTTGAAAGAGGACATGTTTTTGAGAGTGTTACACAGGAAAGACTTTTAGACATCTTAAGTAGCAAGGGAAATTACTACATTGTTTTTGCAGGACCTGAGCATAAAACAAGTAAGGCTACAATTGCAAAAATCAATGAAATTGCAAAGAAAGACGGAATAACAAAGATTTATCATTTTGATCCTTACGTTGACGGATATCAGTTAGACATTACTGACGAAGATACAAAATTTAAAGGTTCAAGAGGAACTTCAATTAATGAATTATGGAAGAGAATTACAGAGTTACTTCCAAATGAAAATGTAATCAATGAATATAACGGAGACGACACATTACTTTTCAATTATGAAAATACAGATGCAGGAAACAAAATCAATGCATACTATGAATTAGAAGATGCAAATGATTACAATGAGGCACAGGCAACACAGGACATCGAAAAAGTATTTAGAAAAGGTCAGGAAAACGGACAGGTTGCTAAGGCAAGCGTAAGAACAGATTACGAATTCTTTAGTAGAGTTTATAATGGATCAGCTACATACATTAACTACAATAAAGGAGTTGCAAATGCAAACAGAACTGGTAAGGCAGTAAAAATCTTTACAGAAAAAGATCAGAACAACTTCCCACTTCATCAGGTTAACTTCAATGAATTAATTGATTTATTAAATTCAAATGGTGATTATGTTATTTTCTTTGGTGCTTCATGGTGCCACAATACACAGGCAATTATCGGAAGCATTGCACAGAAAGCTAAACAGGCAGGCAAGAAGGTTTATGTTTATGATACAACAATTGGAAATCAGTTAACTTTCGGAACAGGAAATGACATTAATATAGTAACAGCAGGAAGTAGCGTGTTTAACTCAAGAAGTAGTGTAAATCCAGCAACAGGAAATAACAACATTAGTTATGTATATGGTGAGTTGGTTAAATACTTAGGAAACTTTACAACAGAGAATAATTCAAATAAGAACAACAGTATTTCATATTATCCTAACGGTGATGTTACAGCAGAAGCAACAAGCGCAAAACCTTGGGAAGATGGAAGTAACAAGAGTGCCATCAGATTACAGATGCCTTTCTTAATCCAATATAACAGGAATGCAGCAAATCCGGTAACAAAGAATTGGTTACATAAGAACAAAGCAAACGATGGCACATACACAGAATATATGTTAGAGCTTACTTGGGTTTTAGGAACAAAGGAGGCAAAAGAAGCAACTGATAGAACAGGCAATGCTAAACCGAAGGATGGTTTGTCATATGTTGATTTTGCAAGCGAAGCAGTTCAGGCATTAAATACATTCTTTGACATTAAAGAAACAACTAATATAAAACAGCCAACAACAACTAATAAGCCAAGTCAGGAACAGAAGGTACCCGCAGTAACAGTAAAAGTTCCAGCTAAGGTAACAGCTAAAGCTTTAAAAAAATCAGCAAAGATTACTTGGAAAAAAGTTGCAGGAGCTACAGGCTATGAAGTTTACAGAGCAAACAAAAAGAAAGGTAAGTACAAGAAGGTAAAAACACTTAAGGCTAAGGCAACTTCATTTACAAACAAGAAATTAAAAGCAAAGAAAACTTACTTCTTCAAAGTAAGAGCGTACATAACAAAGAATGGTAAGAAAACATATTCTTCATGGAGTGCAGTTAAGAAAGTAAGAGTAAAAAAATAGAAATTAATAGAGTAGGGAATGAAAAATAAGCACGAAAAGGAAAAAACGTATACAAAGAGAAAGAGAAACAGGTGTCAGGGGTAAGTGGCACCTGTACAATACAAGGAGAAAAAAGATGAATTTGGATTTTACAGCAATAGCAGCATTGGTAGTTGTTTTAGTTTTATTTTTTGTAATATTTAAGCTAAGTAAAAAATTAGATTTTACATTATTGGTTATAGTAGCACTTGCAGCAGGTGTGGCAATTGGATTTATATTCCATGGACATACATCATGGATAACACCTATTGGAAAAGCGTATGTAAGTGTTTTAAGTGCATTAGTAAGCCCATTAATTATTGTGGCAATTATCAGCAGTATTACTTCACTTGAAAACACAAAACAACTTAAAGGAATAGGCTTCCGTTCAATTGGATGGCTTATTACAACAACATTCTTTGCCATTATGTTAGCACTTGGCTTAGGACTTGTTTTTGGAGTAGGCAGAAATGCATACCTTTCAATTGACGGACTTGATACAACAACATTCCAGAGCAAGGTTACATCATTTTCAGAAATTTTCATAAATTTCTTCCCAAGAAACGTAATATCAGATATAGCAGAAGAAAACACAATACCAATGATTTTTACTGCAATTCTTGTAGCTGTGGCATATGTATTTGTGGCACATGACAACGAAGAAAAAGTAAAACCATTTAAAAATTTAGTGGAAGCACTTAAGGAAATCATCTTTAAAATCCTTGATTGGGTTATTGAACTTACACCATATGCAGTTTTAACTTTAGTAGCAACAAGTGTTGGAAATGGAATCAATTCATCAGGAATGATTTGGTCACTTGTAATGTTGTTAATTGTATGCTTTATAGCATTCATTATAGATTCATATTTAATTAATGCAGTATTACTTAAAGTTTTTGCAAAAGTTAACCCTATTAAGTTCTTCAAAAAAATTCTTCCGGCACAGATTGTTGCATTTTCAACACAGTCAAGTGCAGGAACATTACCTGTAGCAACAGAAATTCTTACAGACAAAATAGGTGTGAGCGGAAAAGTTGCAAATGTGACAACACCACTTGGAACAACAATAGGAATGCCGGGATGTGCAGGTATTTGGCCAATTCTTGTATCACTATACGGAATTTACGGACTTGGAATTAACTTTAGCTTAACAGATTACATAACATTAGTAGTTGTAGCATTATTTGTATCATTTGGAACAGCAGGAGTTCCGGGAACAGCAACTGTAACAACAGCCAGTGTGTTAACAGTAATGGGACTTCCACTTGAACTTATTGTTTTAACAATTCCTATTTCAGCTTTGGCTGACACAGGTAGAACAGCAACAAATATAACAGGGGCAATGGTTTCAGCTACAATCGTTGCAAGACAGGAAGACAGCCTTGACGATGAAATATTTGAAAAAGAAGACGAAGAAGAAAACAAAGCAGTAACAGCATAATTAGGAATTAAACAAATCAACAACTAATCAGATTAAAAAGATTAACAAAAATCAGTAATTAGTCAGATTAACGAAAATCAGATTTAAATAGCAAAGTAGGAATTTCCAAAGGAGTACAAAATGAGAAAGATATTAAGAAAATTATTACCAATAACATTTACATTAGCCGTTGCAACAGCAGTAACATTTTCAACACCTGTTTTTGTAGAAAGAGCATATGCAGCACCAATGGAAGACTGTGATTTAGATGGATATGACGACCATACAGGAAAGCCTGTACCATGGAGAGGATTTGACGGAACAAAGGGTGACGAAGTTCCATCAGACTGGGATGGAGTATCTGATAGCTACGTATTTAAAAACAATAAATCAGACAGCAGTAAGTCAAATTCATCAAGCAGTTTAAGCAGTAGCTCCTCATCAAAGAGTTCATCAGGAAGCAGCTCTTCAAGTAGTTCTGGTTCTTCAAGTACAAAGAAGGCTACAACAAAGAGTAGCTCAAAAAGTAAAAGCACAAAGAGTAGTTCAAAGACAAGCACAAAAAGTAGTTCAAAGAGTTCTTCAAAAAGCACAAAAAAAGAGTCTTCAAAAGATAGCTCAAAAGAAGAAACAACTACAAAAGTAGAAGAAACTACTACAGCAACAGAAGAAACTACAACTGCAAAGAACAAGAAAAAATCTAAGAAGAAATCAAAAGAACAGGTTGAAACAACAGTTGAACAGACTACAGCAGTAGAAGAAACAACAGTCCCTGAGCAGGTTGAAGAACAGCTGGCAGAGGAAGAAACTACAGTTCAGGAAACAGAACAGGAAACTAAAGACATTGCAGACACATTCCTAAAGGCAGCAACAGTAGGATTTACTACAGAGAATAATGGACTTATACCGGGAATCATTATTCTTGTTGCATTAGCAGGTTTAGGCGTATTAACATTAGCTTTTGGAAGCATTTTTAATAAGAAGAAATAAGTAAAGGTTCGGGTGAAACATATGGGATTTAATTTTGATAAGATTACAGACAGAAAAGGAACAAACTGCATAAAATACGATTTTGCCATTGAAAGGGGAATGCCTGAGAATGTACTTCCATTATGGGTTGCAGATATGGATTTTCCAACAGTTCCGGAAGTGATTGAAGATTTAAAGAAAGCTGTAAGTAATGGAATTTTCGGATACAGCGAGGCAAAAAGCGGATATTTTAAGGCACTGTCAGAATGGTATGAAAAATATTTTGACTGGAAATTAAAGCCCAACTGGTTAGTAAAAACACCCGGCGTAGTTTTTGGTATAGCAATGGCAGTTAAAGCTTTTACTAATGAGGGCGACAGCGTAATAATTCAGCAGCCTGTATATTATCCTTTTAAAGAAACAATAGAGGATAACAACAGAGTAGTTGTAAACAATTCCCTTAAAAACGTTAACGGTCATTACGAAATAGATTTTGAGGACTTTGAAAGGAAAGTTAAGGAAAATAACGTAAAACTTTTCATTTTGTGTAGCCCACATAATCCGGTTGGACGAGTTTGGAAAAAATGGGAACTGGAAAAACTTGGTGATATTTGCGTGGAAAATAATGTGACAGTTGTAAGTGATGAAATTCACAGCGACTTCGTTTATCCGGGCAACAAGCATACGGCTTTTGCCAATATTAAGGAAGAATTTCAGAATATTACAGTTACATGTACTGCACCAAGCAAGACTTTCAACCTGGCAGGACTTCAGGTTTCAAACATTATTATTCCAAATGATAAACTTAGAAAGAAGTTTAGAAAACAAATAAGTGCAGCAGGATATAGTCAGGTTAATGCTTTAGGACTTGTGGCATGTGAAAGTGCTTACAGAAACGGCAGACAGTGGCTTGACAGTTTGAAAGAATATTTAATTGAAAACATTAATTTTGTAAGGGATTATTTAGAAGAAAATATTCCAAGTGTTAAGCTGATTGAACCGGAAGGAACATATTTAATATGGCTTGATTTTGGTGAATTAGGACTTGAAAATGAAGAATTGGAAGATTTAATAATAAACAAATCAGGTTTATGGCTTGACAGCGGAGCTATTTTTGGAGAAGATGGTAAAGGATATCAGCGAATTAATATTGCCTGTCCTAGAAAAACTTTGGAGCAGGCATTAAATCAGCTTAAGTCAGGAATTGACAGCCTTAAGTAGAAAATGACAGTTTAAGTTAGAAAATGATATGCTTAAGTAGAGACTGATATATCAAAATAAGAATACACTTAAGAAAGTAGGATTATTATGACTCTTGCACAATTAAGATATGCCATCACAGTTGCCGGTGCTTCTTCAATGAATGAAGCGGCGAGAAAACTTTTTATATCACAGCCAAGCCTTTCAGCAGCAATAAAGGAGCTGGAAGAAGAGGTTGGAGTAGAACTTTTTAAACGTACCAACAGAGGAATCTCAGTAACTTTGGAAGGTGAGGAATTTATAGGGTATGCAAGGCAGGTAGTTGAACAGTATAACTTAATTGAGTCCAAGTATATTTTAAAAGAAAACACAAAGAAGAAGTTTGGGGTTTCCATGCAACATTACACGTTTGCGGTAAAGGCTTTTGTGGAAATGGTCAAGCAGTTCGGTATGGATGAATATGAGTTTGAAATTCACGAAACAAAGACTTACGATGTAATTGAGGACGTGAAGAATTGTAAAAGTGAAATAGGAATTTTGTACCTGAATGATTTTAATAAGAAGGTATTAACTAAGTTATTTCACGAGTCAGCAGTGGAGTTTCATGAATTGCTGAAATGTCATATTTATGTATATCTTTGGAAAGGTCATCCACTGGCATCTAAGGAAGAGATAACTTTGGAAGAACTGGAAGAATATCCGTGTTTGTCTTTTGATCAGGGGCATAATAATTCTTTTTATTTTGCAGAAGAAGTACTTAGCACTTACGATTACAAGAGACTTATAAAAGCCAATGACAGAGCAACATTTCTTAATCTTATGATAGGACTTAACGGATACACATTATGTTCAGGAATAATGTGTGAAGAATTAAACGGTTCCGATTATTGTGCAATAAAGCTTAAGTCAGATGAGATAATGACAATAGGCTATATTGCGAGAAAAGGGGTTCAGGTAAGTCCTTTGGGAAAGAAATATTTGGAAGAAATCAGTAAGTACAAAGACAAAGCTCTTAGATAATGGAAAATTTGTTAGTTATTTTTACTAAACAGAAGTATTTATATTGAAAATATATAGAAAAAAATTACAACATACAGCTTGCTATAGAATTAAACTATGACTAGCTGTATATTTTTTTGATTAGACAACAATAAATAACAATAGTATACTTGCTACACAACAGAGAACAGTTGAAGAGAGGTGAGGACATGTCAGAGATAGAAATTAAAAACGTAAGCAAAAAATATGAAACAAAAGATGGAACTGTTGAAGCATTAAAAAATGTAAGTCTTTCGATTGAGCAGGGTGACATATACGGAATAATTGGTATGTCCGGAGCAGGGAAAAGTACATTGGTACGATGTATGAACTTCCTTGAAGAACCAACAGAAGGTCAGGTTCTTATAAAAGGAAGAACACTTGGTTCACTGTCAAAGAAAGAATTAAGAAAACAGAGAGAAAACATAGGAATGATTTTTCAGCATTTCAATCTCCTAATGCAGAAGTCGGTTATAGACAATGTTTGTTTTCCATTATATATACAGGGAAAGAAAAAGAAAGAAGCAAGAGCTAAGGCATTAGAGTTTCTTGAAATAGTAGGATTACAGGATAGGGCAAAAGCTTATCCGGCGCAGTTGTCAGGAGGACAGAAACAGAGAGTGGCAATTGCAAGAGCATTAGCTTCAAATCCAAAGATTCTACTTTGTGACGAGGCAACAAGTGCCTTGGATCCACAGACTACAGCATCAATTCTTGAATTACTTGAAAGTATTAATAAGAGATTTGGAATAACAATAGTAATCATTACACATCAGATGTCAGTAGTCAGAGAAATATGTACACATGTAGCCATTATGAAAGATGGTCAGGTGGCAGAGAAGGGATTAGTAACTGAGATTTTTGAACATCCTAAATCTGAAGTTGCAAGAGAGTTGATTAACAAAGATACAGGCAGCGACGTAGATGGTACCCGCAAAGTAACAAAGGAAATAAATAATAAGAAAAATCTCAGAATTGTTTTTTCAGAAAGTTCAGCTTTTGAACCGGTTATAGCAAATATGATTTTGAAGTTTAATGAGCCGGTAAATATATTGAAAGCAAATACTAAAAACGTTGGAGGCGTGGCAAAAGGTGAAATGATACTGGGCTTTCGCGAAGACAATCAGAAAATAGAAGAGATGAAACAATATCTTATAGAAAAAGGATTAGAAATCGAGGAGGTGGATAATTATGTGGACTAGTGCAACTACAGATATGATTATTACGGGAATAGGTCAGACACTATACATGACAATATTATCCACAGTAGTAGGATATGTGTTTGGACTTCCGTTAGGAGTAATGTTAGCAGTATTTGACAAAGACGGACTTAGACCTAACAAGGCAGTTTACAAAGTACTGGATGTAATTTCAAATATCATACGAAGCATACCTTTCCTGATTCTACTTATTCTTATAATACCTTTAACAAGATTAATTGTAGGTCAGAGTTATGGTTCATCAGCAACAGTAGTTCCATTGGTTGTTGCGGCAATTCCATTTATCGGTCGAATGGTTGAGTCATCAATCAAAGAAGTTGACGCAGGAGTTGTAGAAGCAGCAAGATCAATGGGAGCAAGTGATTTAAGAATAATAGTAAAAGTACTATTACTTGAATCAAGAACATCACTTATAACCGGAGCTACAATAGCCATTGGAACAATTCTTGGATATTCAGCAATGGCAGGTTCCGTAGGTGGCGGTGGTCTTGGAGACATTGCCATAAGATACGGTTATTACAGATATGAATCTCAAATTATGATAGTAACGGTAATACTTCTTGTAGTATTGGTTCAGGTTTTCCAGTCTATAGGAATGATTATTGCATCAAAACTTGATAAGAGAAGAAAATAACAGGTAACACTGTTACTTATAAAATGTAAAATATGAAAAAGAAGGAGAATGAAAACATGAAGAAGAAAATTTTAGCATTAGCATTAGCAGGAGTATTAGTAGTAGGAGCATTAACAGGATGTGGTTCATCAAAGAGTGAAAGTTCAGAAAAGAAAACTGATGACAAAAAGATTACAGTAGCAGCATCGGCAACACCACACGCAGAAATATTAGAAGAAGCAAAAACATTACTTAAAGACAAGGGATACGAATTAGAAGTAAAAGTATTCGATGACTATGTACAGCCTAACAACGTAGTAGAAAGTGGAGAGTTTGACGCAAACTACTTCCAGCATGTACCTTATCTTGAACAGTTTAACGAAGAAAAAGGAACACACCTTGTAGTTGCAGGAAAGATTCATTATGAACCATTTGGTATTTATCCTGGAACAAAGAAAGACTTAAAGGACATTGCCAAGGGCGATAAGATTGCAGTTCCAAACGACACAACTAATGAAGCAAGAGCGCTTTTATTATTACAGGATAACGGAATCATCAAATTAAAAGATGGAGCAGGAATCAAGGCAACAGTAAATGACATTGAAGAAAATCCTAACAACATTGAAATCGTAGAACTTGAAGCAGCTCAGGTACCAAGAGTAGTAAACGAAGTAGCTTATGTAGTATTAAATGGTAACTATGCATTAGAAGCAAATTACACAGTAAAGAAAGACGCATTAGCTTATGAAAAGTCAGATTCAGAAGCAGCAAAAACATACGTTAACGTAATTGCAGTAAAAGAAGGCAACGAAAACAGCGAAAAAATCAAAGCTTTAGTAGATGTATTAAAGTCAGATTCAATTAAGAAATTCATCAATGAAAAGTATGATGGAGCGGTAATCGTATACGATGGAGAATAAGAACATAATATAAGATGTAAAAGGCTATTGCAGGGCGTATCAGAGACTTGCAATAGTCTTTTTTTCTAACATAAGATATGATATAATTCTATGGAAATAACCAATCATACAAGGGGGACAAAGATGCTCAGTATTGCAATATGTGATGACCAGCAGGATTCGTTAGAAACAATAGAAGAAGAATTACATAGATCATCTAAAAATTTAAATGTTGAAATTGAAACCCATCTATATACAGACGGAAATGATATGCTTGGACAGATGAAGAATAATAAAGACTATTTTGATGTTGTGTTTTTAGACATTGACATGCCCAAAATATCAGGTCTTGACGTGGCTGCAAAGATGAGAAGTATAAATCAGGAAATTTTACTTGTATTCATTTCGGCACATGAACAGTATGTGTTTGACTCAATAGATTACAGTCCCATTAAATATATTAGAAAATTAAAAATGCATGATGAAATAGAACTGGCATTGAAGAAAGCCAATAAATGTATTAATAGCAGAAATACAAAAACAATTATAATCAAAACGGGTGATGGGGAAATTCGTCTAAGACATGATGATATTATGTATTTTGAAATGTATAGGAGAAGAATAACAGTATATATAAATAATGGGAAAGCAATAGAATTAAAGGAAAGAAAAACAATCAAATCTCTTTATGAAGAGTTAGATGACGAGGATTTCGTACAAATACATAGTGGTGGAATAGTTAATGTAAAATACATATATGAATATTCGGGATATAGTATAACCCTAGACAATGAAACGAAACTTGTAATAAGCAGAAGCAGGCTGAAAGAAGTAAAAGCACAAATGGCAAGGTATTGGAGGAATAGAGTATGACAGCATTATATTGGGTAGTTGATTGTCTGGCAACATTGGTTGAGTGTATAGTCTGTTGTGCCTTTACGGGAATATTTGTAGAAAAAAAGAATGTTAAAAAAAGAATATTGGTGTATTCAGTATTCTTTAGCCTCTTTATTATTATGATGAATAAAATCAGTCTTTTTTCTTCATTAAATGGAGTGATGTCAATAGTAATATTGGCATCCTTACAGGTGGCAGTTTATACAAGAAAAATTAAAACACTAATATTGTCAACGGTAATATTTTCAATAATAGATATGGCAATAGATTTTACAGTAGTACAAATGGGAGCAATAGTATTTAGTATAAATACAGGAGAGGTGTTATTAAATTATGGAATTGAAAGA
>OGQB01003337.1_pt1 | contig 10518 bp, 8 predicted proteins | sample 1553071 | NCBI WGS metagenome assembly OGQB01 (sample SAMEA2580284, study PRJEB22360) | human gut metagenome | biome: human gut; feature: human-associated habitat; material: faeces | place: Denmark | collected 2008/2010
CAAATCAAATACTACTCCGAATATTGTAAACGGCATCCCGAATACAAATTCGTAGACATTTATGCGGACGAAGGTATAACAGGCACAAGCATGGAAAAGCGTGATGACTTCCGCCGAATGCTGCGGGACTGCAAAAAAGGTCTGATAGACCGCATCATCGTAAAATCCATGTCACGCTTCGCCCGAAACACCGAGGAAATGCTGACGGCACTCCGAGCTCTTGAACAAATGGAAGTCAGCGTATATTTCGAGGAACAGGGGCTTGATACCAAGTCGATGAACAGTGAGATGTTCGCTACCTTCCCCGGCATGGTTGCCCAACAGGAAAGCGTGTCCATATCGCAGAATATGCGGTGGAGTTATAAAAAGAGAATGGAATCCGGCGAATTTAACTGCTGCGCTCCGGCTTACGGCTTTGACCTTATAAACGGCAAGCTCGTAATCAACGAAACGGAAGCGGCTGTAATTCGCCGGATTTTTAATCTCTACCTGCAAGGCATCGGTATGCAGGCCATTGCTAACATTCTCAATAATGAGGGTGTACGCAGACAATACGGTCGTGAAAAATGGCATCACACCACCGTGAACTATGTCCTAAACAACGAAAGGTATAAAGGCGACGCCTTACTGCAAAAGCAGATCACCACACAAGCCCTGCCATTCAAAAAGCAACGCAACCATGGTGAACAGCCTATGTACTATGTAGAAAACAGCAACCCCGCCATCGTGAGCCGTGAAACCTATGAGGCGGTGCAGGCTCTTATTAAAAGCCGACAGCCGAGCTGCAAGCGGAAAGCCAAAACCTATCCGCTTACAAGAACGCTTCTCTGTCCCGATTGCGGTCACACCTTCCGCCGTCAGGTTGTAAACGGCACAGCCTATTGGCTATGTGCAGAAAAAGCAACCAACAAGACAGATTGTGCTTGGCGCAGAGTCAAAGAGGACGAGGTGTACGCTGCCTTTAACCTTATGATAAGGAAGGTACAGGCCAACCGAGAATACCTGCTCGGCACACTCATTCGGCAGCTTGAGGAACTGCAATACCGCACCACAGGCAGTCAGCAGCGGATAAAGGAAATCGACCGTGAGATTGCAGACCTTACGGCACAGAATCTCGTTCTCTCCCGTCTGCATGGCAAAGGAGTGCTGAACGCCGCAGACTACACAGCACAATCCGATGTGCTTGAAAACAAGATAACCGAACTGCGGATTGAGCGCCGAACAAAAATTACCGACAGCGATGAGAACAAGATGTTGGAAGAACTGAAAATGCTGAGCGATATTCTCAAAGAAGTCGAAATCGGCATAGGCTTCGATGCCGAACTCTTCGAGCAAACAGTTGACAGCATCACGGTGGAAAGCAATGAACTGTTGACCTTCCACCTTGCGGGCGGTATCAGCCTGCCCGAAAAAATCCGAGAGAAAGGACGGTGCTATAAGCGATGAAGCAAAGGAAAACTCCGTTCGGATATATTATAAAAAACGGCATTGTCACTGTGGATAAGACCGAGGCCGACATCGTCAGAGAAATCGCCAAGCAATATCTCGGTGGCAGTTCACTGAAAACCATAGCCGGCGGACTGACTTTGAGAACGATTGAGTATATGCCCGGCAAGAGCGATTGGAACAAATCACGCATACGGAGAATGATAGATGATACTCGTTATATCGGAAACAATGGATATCCTCCTATATTGACCGAGCAGGAATATAGTGCTATGCAGGCCTTTAAATCTCAGAAGAACACACAAAAGAATATAGATCATTCAGATAACATCTTCAAGCTGAACGCTCCTGTTGTATGCGCAAATTGCGGTGGCAGAATGCAACGACGCATAGATAACCGTCGAAAAACAATTACGCGGTGGAGATGCACCGAATGTAAAACTTCGGTCAATATAAGCGATGAAGATATGCTGGGCGGCATTACCGAACTGCTCAATGAGGTTATAGCCGATCCCGAAAGCATTCAAATACCGAAATCGGACTATGAGGAAAGCCAAGAGATAAAACGGCTGAACGCAGAGATATCCAAGGAACTCAACACCGTCGGCTTCGATAAGGAAGCCATAAAGCAAAAAATGCTCACTTGCGTTAGCGAAAAATATATGAGCCTCGGCACTGAAGAAGTTACGGCACAGAGCCTAAAGGACATATTCAAGGATACGCCGCCGCTGACAGCCTATGACAGCGACTTGACAGACCAAGCGGTCAGCGGGATACAACTGAAAGAAAACGGCACAATAAGCCTTGTACTTATAAACGGTCAGAGGATCGGAAAGGAGAAATCAGCATGATGCAAGCAACAAGCGTACAGCCCCAAAAGACCGTCCGTATTATCCCTGCAACGATAGACACCAAAGCGGCTATCACGCAGAGCTACCGACAGCTTCGAGTTGCCGCCTACTGCCGAGTATCCACCAAGCAGGACGAGCAGTTAAACAGCTATGAGGTACAGCGTACCCATTACGAGGAACGCATACGCACCGAGCCGAAATGGTCGCTTGTGGGGATCTTCGCCGACAAAGGCATTACGGGAACGAGCATGAAAAAGCGTGACGAATTCAATAAAATGCTCCGTCTCTGCTACAAGGGCAAGATTGACATGATTATCGTAAAATCCATAAGCCGATTTGCTCGAAACACCCTCGATGTTATCAAGATAACAAGGAAGCTCCGAGAGATCAATGTGGATGTGTACTTCGAGGAACAAGGCATTCACAGCATTGATCCTGCATCGGAATTTTACATCACCATCTACGGCTCAATAGCCCAAAGCGAATCAGAGAATATCAGCGCCAATGTCAAATGGGGCAAAGCACAAAGTGCCAAGCAAGGCAATGTGCCATTCCAATGCAAACACTTCCTCGGCTACACCAAAAACGCAGACGGCGAAATCGAGATTGTCCCCGAAGAAGCCGAGATAATCCGAGAAATATATGAGCGATACCTATCCGGCGAAAGCCTATACGGAATCAAATGCTATCTCGAAGAAAAAGGGATACCGACGCCTGCCGGATGCAGTGTATGGCGGCAGGAAACCATTCGCTCCATCCTCTCAAACGAGAAGTACAAAGGCGACGCCATCATAAACAAAACCTATGTGTCCGACTGCATCAGCAAGAGAGTCAAGGTAAACAACGGCGAAAGGAACAAATACTATATTGAGAACAACCACCCTGCAATCATCGACGCAGGCACCTTTGCAAGAGTCCAGGAGGAAATAGCAAGGCGCTCCGGCAAGCCGAAGGTCAAGCAAAAAGGTACGAAAACCGAATTGAGCCGATATTCAAGCAAGTACGCTCTGAGCGAACTGCTGATATGCGGCGAATGCCGAACACCTTACCGCCGATGCACATGGACTGCCAAGGGCAAGAGAAAAATCGTATGGCGATGCATTAACCGACTTGACTACGGCAAAAAAAACTGCCACCACTCGCCGAGCATTGAGGAAAGCCTGCTGCAAGACGCCGTTATGAGAGCCATCATGCAGACAGCAAAACAAAATGTCGAGGTGCTGAAAACACTGAAAATCCATATCGGCATGGGGCTTACGGATGAAATCACCGAGGATAAAACCCTCGACATTCAGATACGCATTGCCAAAATTGACGCCGAGTTTCAGAAAATGCTTAAATCGGTATCCGCCGACAATGCAGACGGCATCGATGAGGAACGCATCACCGAGCTGATGAACGAAAAGCAAAGGCTAACTGTACAGCTCGAACAGTATGCTGCCATGCGCCAAAAAAGAGAAAGCGCCAAATCCCGACTCGATGAGATTTTTACCATACTTGACGGACTGCAAAATCACCCGATGGAATATGACGATACGCTCGTCCGACAGATCATTGAATGCGTAGTGGTGGAATCAAAAGAGAAAATCAAGGTGGTCTTTATCGGCGGCACTGAAATCGAGATGACGCTGTAAACTGAAATCGAGATGACGCTGTAAACAGCCTTGAAAACAGAAACGGAGTGATGTAGAATGATTGTGACGAGTGTTCAAATCAAGACAGCGAAAACGCAAAAACATCTCTATTGTCTTGTCTTCACATAAGTCCACCGTAATTTTGATAGAATTACGGTGGACTTTTTCTATGCCCGAAAACCGCTTGAAATAGGGCTTTTCGGCTGTTCAGGCTCATAAACGAACCCCGCTGCAGGCAATTCTGCGGCGGGGTTTTGTGTGTTTTAGGAGGAGTGTAGCTTTCTGTGCCGTTGTAATCGTTAAAAAGCCGAGTAATCGTTGAACTACTGGGGGTATTCGTTAAACAGCCGAGTTCTGATAACACCCCTTATGAGAAAATCGGCGATGAAGTGCGATCGCTGCCGGATGAGGTTACAGTTTGACATCCCCGATTCGTGGGAATGGGTGCGACTTGTTAAGATCTGCGAGTATATCCGACGTGAAATGGCACAAAAGTATTCTCCGATTAAAAAGTACCCCGTTGTCTCCCAGAAGTGCAATCAACGAAACGATTCTTTAAAAACAGTGATTTTAAGTCGGATAGCGAATATCCCCGGTGGTCAATGACCGTCCGGGGATATCGCAAATATATAGACTTTCTGAGGATTGTCACTTGGTCACAACCAGTTTGCCGTCCTCCACAGTCAGCTTGGCGGTATCGCCGGTATCGAGCGTGCCATCCAGCATTTTCTCCGCCACGGCGTCCTCCACCTTGCTCTGAATGGCTCTACGCAACGGACGGGCACCGTATTTCGGATCGAACCCTTCTCTGGCAAGCCCTTTCACAGCTTCTTCGGTTGCATCCAAATGAATATCCATGGACTCCATACGGTTTTCCACGGTCTTGAGCATCCGACGGGCAACCTCTTCGATATCCTGCTCGTTAAGAGCGCGGAACACGATGATGTCATCAATACGGTTCAGAAACTCGGGGCGGAAAGTACGGCGCAGCTCTTCCATAACGGTTTCCTTGGCCTGTTCGTATGCCTTATCGGCATCCTCCTCGGCCTCTTTATCACCGGCTTTGAAATCCAACTTGGATCCGGCATCGGTCAATGCCTTGGCACCGATGTTGCTTGTCATAACGATAACAGTGTTCTTGAAGTCCACGGTGCGACCCTGAGAATCGGTGATGCGGCCATCGTCCAGAATCTGGAGCATGATGTTCCAAACATCCTCGTGCGCTTTTTCGATTTCATCGAACAGTACAACGGAATAGGGCTTACGGCGCACCTTTTCCGTCAGCTGACCGCCCTCATCGTGACCCACATATCCGGGAGGCGAACCGACCAGACGGGACACCGTGTGGCGCTCCATATATTCGGACATATCGATTCGGATCATAGCGTTTTCATCGCCGAACATGGCTTCCGCCAAGGACTTACACAGCTCCGTTTTACCAACGCCGGTAGGACCGAGGAACAAGAAGCTGCCGATAGGACGCTTAGGATCCTTCAAGCCGACACGGCCGCGGCGAATGGCACGGGCAACAGCCTTTACAGCCTCGTCCTGACCCACGACCCGTTTATGGAGAATATCTTCCATATGCAATAGGCGCTGACCTTCGTCCTCGGTAAGGCGAGTAACAGGCACGCCGGTCCAATCGGAAACAACCGCAGCAATATCCTCTTCGGTCACATCACGGTACTCTTGATTGCTCTTACGGTGCTTGTTACGCTCGGTCTCCAGCTGTTTCTTATAGTCCTTTTCTGTATCCCGAAGTTTGGCAGCCTTCTCAAAGTCCTGTGCGGCAATGGCTGCTTCCTTGTCTGCGGCAAGAGCGTTGAGCTTTTCTTCAAGACTCGTGAGCCCAGCGGAAGGCTCTTCTTCCTCTAACTCCACACGGCTGGCAGCTTCGTCCATCAAATCGATGGCTTTGTCCGGCAGGAATCTGTCATTGATATATCGTGACGATAATTCCACCGCAGCCTTCAATGCTTCGTCGGTAATGTGCAGACCGTGGTGCTGCTCATATTTTGCCTTAAGACCTTTCAATATTTCTAATGCAGCCTCTTGACTCGGCTCACCTACGGTGACCGGCTGGAAACGACGCTCCAGTGCGGCATCCTTTTCGATGTACTTGCGGTACTCATTCAAGGTTGTGGCACCAATAACCTGAATTTCACCACGGCTGAGCGCAGGCTTCAAAATATTGGCGGCATCAACGGCACCCTCGGCTGAGCCTGTACCGACAAGGGTGTGCAGTTCGTCGATGAAAAGGATGATGTTGCCGTCTTTTTTAGCCTCCTGCATGACCTTCTTGATACGGTCTTCAAACTCGCCGCGGTATTTAGCTCCGGCTACCATACCGGTAAGATCCAAAGACAGCAGTTTTTTGTCCAGCAGCTTTTCCGGAACCTTGCCCGAAACAATTTTCTGAGCCAAGCCCTCGGCAATGGCAGTTTTGCCGACGCCGGGTTCACCGATAAGACAGGGGTTATTCTTACTGCGACGAGACAGAATCTGAATTACTCGCTTGATCTCTTTATCACGGCCGATGACAGGATCCAGTTTTCCTGTTCTGGCGTCAGCCGTCAAATCGTGGGTGAACTCCGACAAAGTCTTGTTTTTGCCGCCTTCTTCACTGTTTTCGGTACCCGAGGTGCTGCCGCCGCTTTGAGCGTGAGATGCAACGCTGACTTTTTCCATCAATGCCGTATACAGCTGACGGGCATCCACTCCGGCAGACCGAAGGATACGGACTGCCATATTGTTGCCCTCACGGAGAATGCCTGCCAGCAAATGCTCTGTGCCGATATAGGCATATCCGCCTCGAATGGCATCCTCCATAGCAATCTGCAATACATGTTTCGTTCTGGGACTGAGATCCTGGGCAGAACCGCCCTTGTCCGAAGGGCGGGAACCGGCGGTTTTGCGAATCATTTCCGTGAGAAGATCACCCGTCAGACCGGCCTCTGTCAATACCGTATGGGCAAGTCCCTCGTCCTCACGCATCAAGCCCAGCAACAGATGTTCTGTACCCATATAACCGTGACCCAATTCGCCTGCAGCCTCCTGAGCCAGCTGCAAGGCTTCTTCCGCAGTGGGAGTGAATTTATTTTCATCCATAATGCAATACCTCTCTTTTTATCGTGAAGTGTATCTTTCTCTTAAATACACGCTTTAATTGCGATTTTTATCATCTTTTTTGGACGCTTCGGCTTCCTTATGAGCCTCCTCCAACTCGTAAATTTCATCACGCAGCTGAGCGGCGCGTTCAAAATCTTCTTTATGAATCGCTTTCTTTTGAGCCTGCTTTAAGGCGTTCATCTGACGCAGATAGGAAAAACGGCTCTGCTCCTCACCGCTCATCAGGTCATCCTTCTTTTCCTCACGAATTTCCTGCACCGGAGCTGAGCCGATGGCAGGCATATCGTCGAAGAAATCATCAAAAGGACTATCCAGCATCCGCCCCATTAGTGACGGCATTGAGCCAAAGAAACTGTCCATTATGGACGGTCTCTGCTCAAAGAACCTCTGTGTATAGCCCAGCTTTTCAGCACAGGCTCGGCAGAGGTGATGCTCTTCTGTTCTGCCGTTTATGCTGCTGCGATATACAAAGTTGGCTTCATTCTTGCCACAATTTTCGCATTTCATTATTCACTCCTCCATGAGAGTGTTTAGTCTTTTTCAACTATCTATAGTTTAGTCTTTTTCATTTGTAAGCACAAGAAACCGTCAGTACAATAGAAGAAAAACAGATTGTACCAAATGCACAATGTATCTTTCATTTATTCCAGGATAAAGAAGGAAAAAGCAAAGAAATAAGCCTTTACAGTAAGGAAATCCGTTTCACATGTGCTGTGCGGATGACAAACCGCCTTTTCAATGAATGCTATTCTAAGATTTTACGCAGATATTACACGACTTCGGTATCTGAATTAACATAAAGAATTTATAATATACAATGACTAAGTATCAGGATAACTTAGAATGACGAAAAGAGGGACTCTTATGACTTACAAAACCATTGTGACCGATTATGCACTCAAGGCAAAGAAAATGGCAGACGAAATTGAAAAAGTAATCAATGAAAAAGCAAAAGATGGGTGGGAACCTGTGACCTTCTCCGTAACCAATTCCTGCAAGGCGATTATTTTATTCTGCGTGCCGGACAACACAGAACAATAAGCGGTGCGGAATTTGATAATTCAAAGGAGAGGAACCGGATTATGAAGCCTCAGAAAGACAAGAACGACAAAAAAGACACGGATATTGCCGCCGGCAGTTCCCTTGGCCTTTCCATCGGTTTGAGCCTCGGCGTTTTCTTCGGGATCGTGACGGACAACCTCGGTCTTTGTATGATGATCGGCGTTGCCGTGGGGCTGTGCGGCGGTTCGGCTGTCGGTGCATTGAAAAGCAAAAAGAAAAAGGGGCAGAAAAAAAGCGATGAAGAGAAGAAAAATGACGAAAAATAACAGTGGATTTTCAAAATATATCATGTCCCTCTTACTGTTTCTGTTGTTTGAAGCGGTAGCGGTCACGCTGTGGCTCACAAAGGACAACCTGTTCTATCTGCTGAATTTCAGTTACATAGGCTGCTGCCTCGCATTGGGCACGGCGCTGTTCACTGCCGGGAAACGCTATGCCCGGCATTTTGTGCAGTTGGCGGTTGGGTGCTATATGCTGCTTTACCTCGGCGTGTTTTCCCGGGAGAATATGCAGATTGAGGGGTTCTGGTATTATTTGTTTCTCGGTACTTTTGAAGCGGCGACTATCCACTATGCTGTGGCGAAAATTTTCGGTTCCCTACTTTTCGGGCGCGGCTGGTGCGGATACGCCTGCTGGACGGCAATGGTGCTGGATTTTCTTCCCTACAAGCAGCCGCAGAAACCGCGGAAAGAAAAACTCGGAATACTGCGTTATGTGATGTTTGCACTATCCTTGGCATTGGTGTCCGGGCTGTTTCTGATGAAGGCAGCAAATTTGGAGCAGATCATGTTCCGGCTGTTCCTTGCAGGAAACGTGATTTACTATATTTCGGGCATTGCTCTGGCATTTGCGTTCAAGGATAACCGGGCGTTCTGCAAATATCTGTGTCCCGTTACGGTGTTTCTCAAGCCTATGAGCTATTTTTCCGTGTTGCGTGTACACTGTGACGAAAGCAAATGCGTTCACTGCGGCAAATGCCTGCGGGTCTGCCCCATGGATGTAGAGGTAAACAAAGAATCCCGCAAGCGGAAGAACGGAACAGAGTGCATTCTCTGCTACGAATGCACGAAGGTTTGTCCGAAAAAAGCACTGCGCTGATTTTTTTGAAGGCCGAATGCAAAAATGCAGAACACGAACCGTATTCTACCACCGAGGGATATATTTGAATGGGCATTTGCCGTATACTCAAAGTATCTTAAATACAGGAGGTGTCCCATATGAATCAAACAACTATCGGAAGTTACATTACGAAGAAACGCAGGGAGAAGAATCTGACACAGGAACAACTGGCAGAAAAACTCGGCGTGTCAAACAAGACGATTTCCAAATGGGAGAACGGCAAGTGCATGCCGGATTACAGTATCATCGAACAGCTCTGCAAAGAGCTTTCCGTCACCCTCTCCGAACTGATGGACGGTGAGGACGCAACAGAGGACAGCATGCGGGTTTATGACGATGAGCAGATCCTCGACCTGCTACGCCGCATGCAGGAGTTGGAACGGCAGAAAAATATTCTGTACGGAATCATTCTTATAGTCCTCGGCATCGCCTGCAACGCTATGGCGGGGACGGTCAGCGGCTCGGAGGTGCAGGAGTTTATATCCGGTCTTCTGACGGGGCTGTCCGTTGCGGAGATTTTAGCCGGAATCGTTGTCGTCGGAAAGAGTGTACTGAAACGCTAACCCCAAAAAGACACATCGCCTGCTTGTAATTTGAGTAAGGCAATGTGTCTTTCATTTTATTCAAGTGTATCCGCAAGCCCCAAGAGTCGTGTGGGCGTTGTCTTTGTCATGGTTCGTAGCTCTTCCATACTGACATTATGATCAACCATAAACTGCAGATACTGCCCCATGGATTCCTCCCAAGGCGGTGTTGCGGGATTACCGCAATCGGTGGACAGAATCGTGCTCTCTGCTCCGAGTTTCCGAATCGTTTCAAGATTACGCTCTGCATTGCTGACCCACTTGCCGTTTTTCAGCGGCTGCATAAAACAGCGTTCCAAAACGACATCGTAATCCGAAATCAGTTCCTTTTGCGTTTCAAGGCTCATATCTACCACCCAGTATTCAGGATGGGTAATTACGATTTTTTGTACACCGATATTGCGGGCGCTGTCTACCACACACCGTATCTCCTCCGGCGAAATATGACCGGTGGCAAGAACGGCGTCATACTCCTTGATAAGTGTAAAGATACGGCGCAGCTCCGGAAGCGATACACCTCGGTCATCCGTCATGCGAATACCGCCGCTTCTTCCGTGCTTTCGGCAGTCGTTTTCCGCATCCACTGTCGGCAGCCAAATGACCTTGGCACCCATTTCAAGTGCGGTCTGTACCGCTTTGGGATTCAGTCCGCCCGCTTCATAATTCAGAACCAACCCGCCGTACATGACGAAT
>OGQB01003339.1_pt1 | contig 10508 bp, 10 predicted proteins | sample 1553071 | NCBI WGS metagenome assembly OGQB01 (sample SAMEA2580284, study PRJEB22360) | human gut metagenome | biome: human gut; feature: human-associated habitat; material: faeces | place: Denmark | collected 2008/2010
CTGTGAAAGGTAACATTATCCGTTCCGAGCAGGTAAGCAATGATATGTATGTATCAATTGATCTTGTGGAAGAGATTATTGAGAGACAGCTTAAAAAGTATAAGAATAAGATTATTACAAAACAGCAGAGCAACAGCAATTTCCGTAAGGAATATATTGAAAAAGAAGTGGAAGCAGATGATGAAATTAAAATCATCCGTACCAAGAAATTCGATATGAAACCAATGTATCCGGAAGATGCATGTGTTCAGATGGAATTATTAGGACATGATTTCTTTGTATTCGTAAATGCAGAGGATGACAATGTAAACGTTGTATATAAGAGAAAAGGTAACACCTACGGTCTGATTGAACCGGAATTCTAGATATATAACGAAAAAGACTATCACCGGCAGTTCCTTATGGATAACTGGTAACAGACAGCGGTATCGCAGTTAACGTTTTGACAACAGGCTTGACAAAACGCCAATAGCGGTACCGTTATTTTTATGCTACAGTAGTTATAATATATCGATAAGACATTTCTTTGGAACAGTCAATACGATGGGTTATGAGAAAAGGGAGGTTAGGAATTGGCTTGTTACAATCTTGGGGATTATATATGTGAATCCCGCAAACAGCTTGGCATTACACAGGAAGAACTTGCTTTTGGCATCTGTTCAACTGGAACTTTATCAAAAATTGAAAACGGATTTGTGGTACCAAAACGGAAAAATTATGAAGCTATTATGCAGCGTCTTGGAAAGACAATGGGTATATGCAATATTCATGCAACGGCGGAAGAAATGGAATTATATGCCTATATGCGACAGCTGGTGCATGCAGTAGCAAATAATGATATGAAAGGTAGCAGGGAACTCTGGCAGAGACAACCGGAACATAAACAAGAGGATAAACTGACCAGACAGTTCTTTTCATACATAAAGGCGGTGCTGGACAGTAAGGAAGGAGTCCGTCCGGAACTTGTATATGCAAAGCTGGAAGAAGCGTTACATCTGACACATCCGGCGGGGCTGGCAAATCTGGTGCAGAAGCGGATGTTTACCTTTGAGGAAATCAACATTATCAACAGTATGGCGGTACAGAAACAGCGGCTTGGTGAAAGAAAGCAGGCACTCCGCATCTGGATGCAGTTATCTGATTATCTGGAAGTAAGAAAAGTAGATGATGAAGAAAAAGAAAAGGTATATCCGATGATACTTTACAATGAAGCTAATCTTTTGTATGAGATGGAAATTTACAGAGAGGCGCTGGAATTATGCAATAAGGGTATCGATTATTGCACAAGGAGCAATAAATATATGGTATTGCCATATCTTTTGCTCTGCAAGTCCGGAATTTTAAAATGGATGGAGCAGCCGGAAGAAGCCATGGATGTACAGCAGTGTGCAGAGCATCTTTTTCAGGTGTTTGAAAATCATAATGCAAAGCCCGGAGAACCAATCTTGATTGCTTTGTGAGATTCTCTTGTCATTCTAAGAAAAAAAGGTATAATATACATATTGAAAAAAGAGATGTAATATACATATTTGAATCTGAAAGAAAGAAGGACATTAGAGAATGAATATCGTAGTTTTGGCAGGCGGCTTGAGCACAGAGCGTGATGTGTCTTTTAAAACAGGAGATATGGTAACAAAGGCATTGCGGAAGAATGGGCATCAGGTTATTCTTCTGGATGTGTTTATGGGATATGGAGAAGAAGAACAGGATATTACTGGAATTTTTGAACATTCAGAAGAAGCAAGTGTAAAAGTAACGGATATACCGGAGACGGCTCCGGATCTTGATAAGGTAAGAAAGAGTAGAAAAGACCAGTCTGCCTGCTTCTTTGGACCGAATGTAATCGCAATGTGCCGTATGGCAGATATTGTATTTATGGCATTACATGGAGAAAACGGAGAGAATGGTAAGATTCAGGCAGCCTTTGATTTGTTTGGAATCCGTTATACCGGAAGCGGCTATTTAAGCAGTGCGATTGCCATGAATAAAAATATGGCAAAGCAGTTTTTTGAAGCCAATGGAATCCCTTGTCCGAAGGGCATTTATATGAAGAAAAAGGACAGAAAAGACAGCCTGGCTGAAACCGGAATTACGCTGCCTTGCGTGGTAAAGCCATGTTGCGGTGGTTCCAGTATTGGGGTTTCCATTGTAAAAGAAGAAAGCAATTTTACAAAAGCATTGGATGATGCATTTTTCTGGGAAGATGAAATCTTAATTGAAGAGTATGTAGAGGGAAGAGAATTTTCAGTAGGTGTCATCAAAGGAAGAGCATTGCCGGTTATTGAGATTGCACCAAAAGAAGGATTTTACGATTATAAAAATAAGTATAAGGCTGGAAGCACAGTGGAAACCTGTCCGGCAGATATTAAAGACAGTGTGGCAAAAGAGATGCAGAAGCATGCAGTAAAAGTTGCGGAAGCGTTAGGCCTGGACACCTATTCCAGAATCGACTTCTTAGTCAATGCAAAAGATGAAGTATACTGCTTAGAGGCAAATACATTGCCTGGTATGACAGCAACCAGCTTACTGCCGCAGGAAGCCAAGGTAGAAGGAGTAAACTTCGAAGAGTTATGCCAGCAGCTGGTTGATATTTCCATGGAGAAATACGGAGCATAAGGAAGGGCAGAGAAGGCAGATATGAAGGAACTGACATTAGCACAGATTGCAGAAGCCTGCGGTGGAACATTAATAGGTGGAAATGAAGCAAAAGAATATACCGTAACCGGAGTAGAGATTGACAGCCGGAGAGTAAAGGCAGGAGATTTATTTGTTGCCATTCCGGGAGAAAAGGTCGATGGTCACAAATTTATTCCGGATGTATTAAAAAAAGGAGCATATGCACTGTCCCAGCAGAGTCTTGATGTAGATGGAGCTTATATTCTGGTGGAAGATACCGTAACTGCCATGAAGCGTCTGGCACGTTTCTATCGGAGTACTCTTGACGTTAAAGTAGTGGGAATTACCGGAAGTGTTGGAAAGACCAGTACCAAAGAAATGATTGCATCTGTACTGGACACAAAATTCCGGGTACATAAGACACAGGGGAATTTTAATAATGGAATTGGTCTGCCACTGACTATTTTTCAGATTGAAAAAGAGCATCAGGTTGCAGTTCTGGAAATGGGAATTTCTGAATTTGGCGAGATGCATGAACTGGCAGATATGGCGCAGCCGGATATTATGGTTATTACCAATATCGGTTTATGTCATCTGGAGAATTTGAAAACCAGAGATGGAATCTTAAAAGCAAAGACAGAAAGCTTTGCCCATTTGAAACCGGATGGTGTTGTGATATTAAATGGAGATGATGACAAACTTTCAACTGTAGAGCAGGTGGCAGGAAGAAAGCCTGTATTTTATGGAATCAAGGGAAGGAATCTCTGTGAGACTTCTGTCTGTGCAGATGCAGTTACAGAGCATGGCTTAGAAGGAATGACAGCAGAATTCCACACTCCACAGGGAGACATGGAAGTATTTATTCCAATTCCGGGAGAACATAATGTATATAATGCACTGGCAGCAACCTGCGTGGCAGAACAGTTAGGCCTTTCCATGGATGAAATTAAATGTGGAATTGCAGCTGCTTCCACCATCAGCGGAAGAACTAATCTGATTCACACAAAGGGCATGACGGTTATTGATGACTGCTACAATGCGAATCCGGTTTCCATGAAGGCATCTTTGGATGTCCTGTCTAAGGCGGGGGGACGAAAGATAGCGGTTCTTGGAGATATGGGTGAATTAGGCGAGGATGAAAAACAGCTTCATTATGAAGTGGGAACCTATGCCGGAACACTGCCGATTGATTTGTTATTCTGTGTTGGAACATTATCCGGGAAACTGGCAGAAGGAGCGAAGAAACAGAATCCGGCTCTGACCGTAAAACACTATGCAACCCGTGAGGAGATGACAGAAGAACTTCTTGCTACCGTAAAAGAAGGAGATACTGTTTTAGTCAAGGCATCCCATTTTATGGAATTCCCGAAAGTGGTGGCAGCATTAACCGAAGCATAAGAAAATGTTTTTTTTAAAATGGTAAATGCAGGAAGTGTCTGATAATAATTATAGAAAAATGAAAAAAGAAACTGTAACTTTGAAGTATAGTCATCAAAGCTACAGTTCCTTTTTTTATCAATATTTGCGGTTTAAAGATATTTTCGGTTATCTGCCAGCAGCTCATGCACCGTATTCTGTGTATAGGTAGCAAGATGTTTGCGGTCATCAGCAGAAAGCTGATCTAAATAAATCGGAGTACCATACTGCAGGATAACATGGGTAGGTTTTACCTTTGGAAAATGATTTTCCAGAATATCAGCAGAATTGGTGATTGCCATAGGAACAATCGGACATCCGGTTTTCTCAGAGAGCTTTAGGCTTCCGGCTTTGAAAGGAAGCATTTCGTCCGCAGTCTTGTTTCTGGTACCTTCCGGGAAGATACACATGGAAATGCCGGCTTTAATCTGGTCGATACCGGTCAGGATGGTTTTTAAGCCCTTCTTCATATCGGTACGGTCTAAGAAGAGGCAGTAGAGCCGCTTCATCCAGATGTTTAAAAGAGGAACTTTTCCCATGGTGTCTTTGGCAATGTAACCGGTGAGTCTCGGACATCTGGAATAAGTGATAATAATGTCAAAATAACTTCTATGATTTCCGATATAAAGAACCGGAACATCTTTTGGAACATTTTCTTCCCCGATTACAGTCAGCTTAACGCCACAGATAAACATAATCACACGGAATGCCCACTGCACCATGCGAAGACTGCTGATATCGGCGGCATGGCGGTTGCATTTACGGATAATCCATTCTACAAAGAGAACTGGAATACCAAGAATCAGGTAAAGAACAGCAAATAAAAGTGCAAGAATTGCTCGTATCATAGAGATAGAATTCCTTTCTGGATATAAATTTCAAAAACAAAATACTGATTTCTTTCCCTATTATAGCGGTAAAACTTAAGAATTACAACATGATAATCCGGATTTTGGAATAGAATGAAAAGAATAAAAACAGGGAGAAGAAAGTGAAACGGAAAACAATAGAAGCAAGGAAAGCTGTCCGGAGTGTCACCGGTCTGCTTGCGGTAGCATGGATTGGACTGGCAGTAGCAGGCTGCGGTATCGAAGATACCAATGGCAGTAAAATAGAAGACGTGGAATTTACCGTGTTAGAAGAGGAAGCAGTGCCGGAAGAATTGAAGCAGGAAATTGAAGAACGAAAGGAAATGGATTTCAAGCTGACTTATGAAGATAACGGAAAACTCTATATTGCAAGGGGTTATGGAGAGAAGGAAACGGGAGGCTACAGCATTTCCGTAAAAGATGTTTATCTGACTCAGAATGCCCTCTGTTTTGTTACAACGCTGATTGGCCCGGGGGAGAATGAGACGGTGGCAAAGGCACCAAGTTTCCCATATATTGTGGTTGAGGTGACAAAATGTGACAAGAACGTGTTGTTTGAGTGAAAAAATGGTACTTTTTTCCCTTTGACAGCATTTTAACACGGTGATATACTAAAGAGCGTGGATAAAAAAGGAGGAACTGGTATATGCAGAGAGCAGATATTAACAGAGTCCGGGCATCCGTGCATCAGCAGTGCGGTAGCAGTGTAATGATTCAACTGGACAGAGGTCGTAATAAAGTAGATGTACAGCGTGGTGTAATACAGAATGCTTATCCGAGTGTATTCACGATTCTTGTAGATGATGAAAGAGAAGGCAATCCGCCACAGTTATTATCTTTCAGTTATACAGATATCATCACAAGAGATATCCGAATGAAATTATGTTAGAAGAATAAAGTCCCTTTTTCCTGAATAAAATGAAATAACATTCAGGAAGGGGATTTTTTTAGTGGAAATAAAGAGACAGAACATACATATGAATTATGAAAAAGCCAGTGCCATGAGTCAGATTACTCTGGATGATGATTACAATCTGCCGGATTATCGGCCGGATATTGTAAAAGTACTGAAAGAAAAAGGTGAAATCCGCTTTGATGAGATACAGGTAAAAGAAGGACGTATTTATGTGAAGGGGAATCTTATCTTTCATGTGCTCTACCGCAGCGATATGGAGGAGCATAAATTAGACTGCCTGCGGGGACAGATTCCATTTGAAGAAACCATCAGTATGGATGGAGTGAATGAATTAGATCCGGTGGACGTCACAGCAGAACTGGAAGACATTAATATCGGGATTATTAATTCCAGAAAATTAAGTGTTCGTGCACTGGTGATGCTGAAGGCAGAAATGCGGATGCGCAAGGAGACGGAACTGATTACGGGAGTAGCCATGGAACATCCGTTGGAAATCCTTCAGAACAGGCATAATATTCTGGAATTGGAAACCTGTAAGAAAGATAATTACCGGTTGAAACAGGAAATAGAGTTGCCCCAGAGCAAGCCAGATGTAGAACAGATTTTATGGAAAAGTGTGCAGCTTCGGGGTGTGGAAACGAGGTTACGGGAAGAAAAAATCCAGCTTACCGGAGAAATAAGACTGTTTTTGCTATATTATGCCCAGAAAGAAGAACGCCGGTTAGAATGGTTAGAAGAGACGATACCACTGAATGGAGAACTTGCCTGCGAGGGATGCAGTGAGGAAAAAATCTATCGGATTCAGGTAACACCTGCCAGTGTGGAAGTAGAGGTCAGACCGGATTATGATGGAGAAGACCGGAAAATCAGTCTGGATATGACGTTAGAATTAGATATCTGTATCTGGAAGGAAACAGAGACAGATGTGGTAGAGGACGTATATTCGCTGCGGGAAGAGATGACACCAGCTTATGAAGAAGTTACCATGAGCAGGCTGCTGGCAAAGAATTATGCAAAATGCCGGTTGACAGACCACATGAATTTAAAGAAGAATCAGGAGAATATCCTGCAGATTTGTTCCTGCGAAGGAATGGCATTTATTGACCATGTGGAGCCACAGGCAGACGGTCTTAAAGTGGAAGGAAGCCTGAATGTGGAAATCCTTTATGTAACCACGGACGATGCCATGCCGATTGGAACCTGCCGGGAGACATTTCCTTTTGAACAGCTGATTGAAGTCCCGGAAATGACAGACGATATGAACTATGAACTGGAAGCGGGAATCGAGCAGTTGTCAGCGATTCTTTTAGACAATACCCAGATTGAGGTAAAGGCAGTACTGAATCTGAATCTGATTGCATTTTCACAGGAGAACATCCAGAAAATGGATGAAATCAGAATTACAGAACGGGATATGGAAGAATTACAGAGACAGCCAGGAATTACCGGATATATTGTAAGAGAGGGGGACAGTCTCTGGAAAATTGCCAAGGCAAATCATACGACTATTTCCCAGTTAATGGAAACCAACGACTTAAAGAGTGAAGAAATTCAAAAAGGCGATAAATTGTTAATTGTAAAGATGGTATCATGATGTTATACTAAGATGATAGGAAATACACAAAAGTGGAAGGAGCAGAAATATGCACAGAAAAAAACATATGTGGAAAATGCGGTTGGTTGCAGCAGGACTGGTAGCAATTCTTGGAATTTCATGTTTTCAAAGTGCGTCAGCAAGCGCTCTTTCAAAGGCTAAAAACAAGAAGAGTGAAGCACAGACCGCATTGGATAATGCCAATGCAGATATAGAGAATATACAGAGCCAGCAGCAGGAACTGCAGTCCCAGATTGATGCACTGGATGCAGATCTGGTAAATATTATTATGAACTTAGATATTCTGGAAGGGGAACTTTCGGATAAGCAGACTGAACTGGATAATGTGACAGCACAGCTTGCACAGGCGCAGGAAGATGAACAGAACCAGTACGATGCTATGAAAAAGCGTATCGTATATATGTATGAGAATGGGGATGACAGTTATATTGAGGCACTGGTGGGCGCAACAGATTTCTCCGATTTACTGAATCGTCTGGAATATGCCCAGCAGATTTATGATTATGACAGAAATCTGCTGACGCAGTATCAGGAGACAGTGCAGCAGGTAGCTGACCTTAAGAGTCAGGTGGAGACAGAGAAGGCAGAGTTAGAGGAAGTGCAGCAGTCTTATCAGGAACAGCAGGCTTCTTATGAAAGCATGATTGCAGAGAAACAGTCTCAGATGTCTGATTTTGATACCCAGCTTGCATCAGCCCAGAGTCTTGCAGCCCAGTATAAAGCTACTGTTGATGAGCAGAATGAAATCATAAGACAGGAGCAGGCAGCTGCAGCAGCTGCCGCTGCTCAGAATAATAATGGCAGCAATACCGGAGGTGACAGCACTACTGGTGGCAGTACAGGGGGAGGTGGATTGAATCCTCCTTTTAGTACATCAGTAAGTGGAAGTGATGTCGTATCTTATGCCTGCCAGTTTATTGGAAACCCGTATGTATGGGGCGGCGAGAGTCTCACCAATGGAGCGGACTGTTCCGGATTTATCAAGAGCGTTTATGCCAACTTTGGAATCAGCCTGCCACACAGTTCTGTGGCATTACAGCGGGCAGGAAGTGAAGTGAGCTATGAGAATGCCCAGCCAGGTGACATTGTCTGCTATGCCGGTCATGTGGCAATTTATATGGGCGGAGGGCAGATTGTCCATGCAAGTTCACCGTCTACCGGCATTAAGACAGGCTCAGCAACTTATCGAAGCATTATATCTGTCCGGCGTGTATTGTAAAAAGTTATCAATAAAGAAGAGAAATGATAAAAATTCCCCGCAGTAAGTAAACTACTGCGGGTTTTTAAGAACTTGTAAAATCTTTCAAGTTGCGTATAATGAAAAAGTAGAAAATATTTTAGGAGGAATAAGAAATGCAGATAGAACAGTTACAAAAAGAAATGATAGCAGCAATGAAGGCAAAAGATAAACCAAGAAAAGATGCAATTTCTTCGCTGGTTTCTGCAGTGAAGAAAACAGCAATTGATGAAGGCTGTCGTGATGACATAAAAGAAGAATTAGTAAATCGTGTGATTTTAAAAGAAATGAAGACCGTAAAAGAACAGATTGATTCCTGTCCGGCAGAAAGAACAGATTTACTTGCGGAATATCAGCAGCGTTATGACATTATGAGTGAATATGCACCGGCAATGCTTTCTGAGGAAGAAGTACGTAAGATTCTGACAGAGAAATTTGCAGATGTCATTGCAACAAAAAATAAAGGTCAGATTATGAAAACAGTTATGCCGGAGTTAAAAGGCAAGGCAGATGGAAAATTAATCGGACAGGTTGTAGCAGAGCTTTGCAAATAGGATAGTGTATGAGTGAAAATAAATCACAGAAGAAGCGCATATGGTTCATTACAATACTGATTCTACTGGTACTGTTATTAATCAGTCTCTTTGCTTCCGAACGAAGGGGGAAGATTGTATACAGGGAGTATCTTTCCGAAGATATCCTGACAGTAGATGGAGAAAAACTGCAGCTTGGGGATCTGGCAATGTATATCGCTTATGAGGAACTGAAGGTAGAAGATGAGGCAGCAGCCTATGATTATTATGATACGAATAAGTATTGGAATCTTCATACCAGTGGAAGGTTTGTAAAAGAAGTAGCAAAGACCCATGTCATCGAAATGGCAGTACATGATGAAATCTTTTACCGGCAGGCAATGGCAGAGAAACTGACGCTGGATGAAAAAGAAGAAGAACAGCTTCGTAGCCGTCAGGAGGATTTCTGGACGGATATGACAGAGGAACAGCAGGAAAGACTGGGCGTTGATAAAGCAGAGATAGATCGTCAGTTAGAGAAAGCTGCATTGGCACAGAAATATCAGAATCAGATAGCAACAGAGAATAACAGTGATTTTGACGGTTACAGTGCCGGGGCAGAGCCATATGAGCAGATTTTAAAAGAACATAAGTATAAACTGAATGAGAAGCTCTGGGACAGAGTGGATTTTGGGAATATCATATTGAATCATTAGAATGGAAGGAATTAGAAATGTCTGTAAAAATAGGTAGAAATGATCCCTGCTGGTGTGGCAGTGGAAGAAAGTATAAGACATGCCATCAGTCATTTGATGAAAAGATTGAAAAGTATCGTGAGGCAGGCTGTATTGTGCCAACCCATGATTTGATTAAGACACCGAAGGATATCGAAGGTATCAGGGAAAGTGCCAAAATTAATGTGGCAGTACTGGATTATGTGGCTGAGCATATCAAAGCCGGCATGAGTACAGAAGAAATTGACCGTATGGTATATGAGAAAACAACAGCCATGGGTGGAATCCCGGCACCGCTTAATTATCAAGGATTTCCGAAGAGCGTCTGTACGTCAATTAATGAAGAAGTATGCCATGGTATTCCATCGGAGGATATTATTTTAAAGGATGGCGATATCATTAATGTGGATGTTTCCACAATATTAGATGGATATTTTTCTGATTCCTCCAGAATGTTTCTGATTGGAGATGTCAGTGAAGAAAAGAAGCGTCTTGTCCAGGTAACGAAAGAATGTGTGGAAGAAGGCTTAAAAGCGGTAAAACCATGGGGCTTTTTAGGAGATATGGGGCAGGCAGTGCATGACCATGCTTAT
>OGQB01003340.1_pt1 | contig 10506 bp, 9 predicted proteins | sample 1553071 | NCBI WGS metagenome assembly OGQB01 (sample SAMEA2580284, study PRJEB22360) | human gut metagenome | biome: human gut; feature: human-associated habitat; material: faeces | place: Denmark | collected 2008/2010
GTGCTTCTTGGCAACGCTGCCGATGAAACGGTGGTCATCTGCGTTTTCGAAACCGCTCTGCAGGGTGTTGTGATCGATATAGGCAACGCTGCGCTCCGTGCGTACACGGGGAACTCCCATTGCCTCAAATTCCAAATATGCCATTGTGCCGGTGGCATCCTGTGTCAGTGTCTGGTCGATGCGGATTCCGATCTCAGAACCCTTTACCATTTCGCCCTCTACCAAGTGGGCTTTCAGGATTTTTTCCGTCAGGGTCAATCCCATTGTCCATCATTCCTTTCATGATTGGCGCTGCAAATAAACCTGCAAGTTGCCTGCTCTATCTGCGAACACTTTTGCTATACCATAATATTATAACAAATTCCCCGCCGTCTTGTCAAGGGAACGCACCGGCTTTTTCACAGATGCAAGGAAAAACCGCTTTTTGCCTAAGGATATGCAGGAGAAGCTGTCTTCTGCCAGCATATCCTGATTGACAGCACCGCTGAAATATGCTATAATACACCGCAAAAGGAGGGATATCTCATGCACTATTTTAAAGCACTCACAGCTATGCTTGCGCAGGAATACTGCTGTACACCGGAAGATTTTCAGAAATCCGAAAATATCCTCACACCAACTGTGCTTGTGACAAAGGGCAGAATTTACAACCAAAAACGCCACTTTTTCCACATGGCAACAACTGGCGGAAATGCCGTTATCAGCGCTTCCCCGAAGCTGCACCCATTTCTGCATCAATGGATGCAGTGCCAGCCCGGACATGCACTCTTTCAGATTCCGCACCTGATACCGTTGGAACAGGAGCTGCAAAAGCATGGGTATCACCTCACAGAAACCTACCATATGTTTCTCCCCACATCACAAGCGTTAGATATCCCGCCCCGTCAGGATTGTTCTGCGGTATGGCTCACGCAAGAGGAACTTCTGCCGTTCTATGGAAGCCCCAGTTTTCCCAACGCCATTTGTCCGGAATGCACACCAAATCGACCAGATGTTCTGGCGGTATGCGCCTATCACGGAACGCAGCTTATGGGAATGGCTGGCTGTTCCGAAGACATGGCAGGCTGGCTGCAAATCGGCATTGATGTTCTTCCGGAATATCGCTCCAAAGGACTGGGAACTTACCTGGTCACGCTGCTGCGCAACCGCATTTTGCAGGATCTTCATGCGATTCCATTTTATGGAACCAGTATTGCAAACTACCATTCTTGGAACATCGCCATTCGCAGCGGATTCCGACCGGCATGGCTGGAAATCTGTGCCGAAAGGCCAAATTCATAAAAATCCGTTCAGCATCTAAAAAAAGCGGCGCTTCCCACTCTGTGATACAGAGGGAAAACGCCGTTTTGTTTTTTAGAACTTGTCTTCACAAGAAATATATGTGGATTTTCGAGCATAATTTTGTTGCAGGCAAGGCAAAAATACGCAGGCGGGCTGTCGCCCGGCAAGTATTTTTCACGCAGGATGCAGCAAAATTTGCCGAAAAGGCACTTGTATACGCTTGTGAAGACAGGTTCTTAATCTTTCCACTGGATTCCGGTTTTCATGCAGATCACCTTACTGCCTGCCACAATACAGTGCTACCTTAGAAGTGAACCGTCTCTTTCAGTCCCAGCCACTTGGTGTCCTTCTCGCTCAGGTTCAGCGGTGTGCCGTCTGCCAGTGCGTAACCCTCCGGCGAAGCCGAGCCGGAATAAGCGCCGATCAGCTCCGGCCAAACGATTCCAATCTCCGGATCATTCCATGCCAGACCGCCCTCATCATTCGCATGCCAAAAATCATCGCACTTGTAGCAAAACTCCGCTGCATCCGAGAGCACCAGAAAGCCGTGTGCAAACCCCTTGGGGATCAGAAACTGCTTCTTGTTCTCCTCGGTCAGCTCCACGCCGTACCACTTGCCGTAGGTTCTGGAGCCCTTTCGCAGGTCAACGGTAACGTCAAAAACCCTGCCCTTGATCACTCTGACGAGCTTTGTCTGCGGGTATTGCTTCTGGAAGTGCAATCCACGCAGCACACCCTTAGCGGACATGGACTGGTTGTCCTGTACGAAATTCACGTGGATGCCCGCCTCTTCCATCTCTCTCTGATTGTATGTTTCCATGAAGTAGCCTCTGGCATCTCCATGCACTGCCGGTTCGATAACGCAAAGCCCCTCGATTCCGGCGACATTTTTTGTTACCTTGATCTGTCCCATTAATCTGTAATCTCCTTCAGATATCTTGCCAGTGCGTCTTTCCAATCCGGAAGCGGTGTGAAACCGTTTTCTCTCAGCTTCGTTTTGTCCAATCTGCTGTTAAAAGGTCTTGCTGCTTTGGAAAGTCCGTACTCCGCTGTAGTTACCGGTACGTTCGTGTCCCCCCGAGGCTGCATTGAAAAGTGAGGTCTTGCCGCAATTCGGATTACCGACCAAAGCTATTGTAATCACTCCGGCTTCGGCCGGCGTGTCGGTGGTGATGCGACGTCCGGAAGGACCGCAACTGGGGCATCCCGGGTGTGGAGATGGCGGCATAACGCTTCCGCTTCTTCGTTGATGCCGGTCTGAACGATGCTTTTGAGTCGGAATGTCTGTGGAAATGTCTGTGGATGGGGCAGGGATGTCCGCTTCCGGTGTCGTAGATGGAGCGTCAGCCGTGCCCGAAACAGTGACTTGTATTTTTTCAGCTTCGCTCTTTCGCAGGGCGATTTGTCCTCCCATCAGTTCGAAAACAATAGGATTTCCCACAGGAGAAGTAAACAGTTTCTTGACGGTTTTTCCTGTGACAAACCCCATTTCACTCAAGCGGGCTCTGAAGGCTCCGCTGCCTTCTATGTGTGATATCATCACGGTTTCGTTCGTGTTGACATCCGATAATCTCATCATTACTACCTATATATAATTATACAGCGTGCAAAATTACTTGCAAAATCCGGCTTGTGCAATACCTGATAGTAGTGATTTTGTTAAGAATTGGCATAGCTGTGCATGCCACCGAGCAGATAATTGACTCCGAAGTAGGTCATCAGGACTACGGCGAAAGCGAAGATCATATAGCCATGGAATAGCCATGGACGTTGAAAACAGGGCAGGCTTTTCCGGTGGAAAGAGATGCCGTAAATGATGAACGCCGCAAGTGCCCACACTTCTTTCGGGCCCCACGACACGTTGGCCCATACGGCTCCCAACACAATGCCTGTGCCCAACAGGAAAGTGCCTGGATATAACAGAAGACGGCTCAACAAGGTGAGTTGTTCGATTTGTTCTCTTGTAATCGGCGAAGCCGTGTTTTTTTGTTTCCCTATAAGACACAAGGCCAGGATGCCGTTCAGAAAGGTGAAAGCAAAAAGGCCGTATGAAATCATGATGAGCGACACGTGCCAACTCAGCCACGGGGATGCCAATACCGGCATGAGGGGCGTAATTTGCGGGTTCATCTCGCCCAAGTAGGCTACGAGCAGAGTGAATCCGGAAAGCAGGAAACCGAAAGGCCGGGTGAAAGGGAACCTCCGTTGAAGCAGACAGGCGGTCAGGAGGACTGCCAGAGCGACGAACTGCATCGTTTCGTATCCGTTGCTCAGGGGGAAACCGCTTCTGATGTAACCGCGCAAGGCGTATCCTGTGGCATGGAATAGGGTGGTGAGGCAGAGGGCTGTGCCCCATACCCGTCGGCTTACGGCTTTCTCCTTACGGTTCGTCAGCATCCTGAACATGAATAATCCGAAGGCGGCAAAGCCTAAAGTGAGGTTGACCATGAACAGGATTTTGCTGAAGGGAATACGGTTGTACCACAGTTCGGCGTTGACTTTTTGGGTACTGAGAGGTGTAACGTCGGGCGGTAGCGGACGGATGAGCGTGCCTTGCCGGAGCATGAGGATGAGTCCTACTTTTTCGTCTGTTTCCTGTATGGCTTGGGCCAGTTTGCTCCGGTTACCTTGTTCGCGTTGCCATAAAGGCTGTAGCTTGTATTGTGTCCCGTCGAACAAATGATTGAGCGAGGCATATTCTTCTTTAAGGCCTAAAGCGGTGCGCAACTCTTGATTTTTGATACGGATAATGGGAGTGCGGTTCCATTCTTCGGGGTAGAGCATCCAACTGCTCACCACCTGTTCCGGGGTGATTCTGTGGAAGGATGGTCGTCCGTATATTTTTTGTACGAAATCCCGTGCAAGTGTGTTGAACGGGGCGACGCGGTCGTTGTAGACCACTTGTTGGATAGCCAGACTGTCGGCTTGTACCCGCTTGACTACGGGCAAGGCCGGGTCGGCTTTCAGTTGACAGCCCCCAAACAAAGCTATTAGGAACAGTCCGCCTTTCCGGATCTGCGGATGCCTTAGCAGACGGCGGAAGCCTCCGTCCCGGGCGCACAGCAGGAGCAGGCAACCCAACCCCATCAGGCAGAAACCGGTGTAGGTGATGCCCGTCCCCCAAGGGTCATAGTTTACCGAAAGCCAACTGCCTTCCAAATCTTCATCGTAGGAAGACTGGTAAAAACGGTACCCTTGTGCAGAAAAAATCCGGTTCATGGAAACAATTGGCCGGGCAAAGATGTTGCCGTCGATATGCTGGCAGGAGATTTGGCTCACATAGTCGGCAGGAGCTTCCGTGCCCGGATAATATGCTATGCGGAAGCTGTCTAAACGCATCATGAAGGGCAGGCGTGCCACTTGTTTCCGTTCGTTGACATATTCTCCCGTAGGCTGGCCTTTACGCAAGTGCAATATTCCTTTATGTCCGGTAAAGGCGGTGGTGAGCGCTCCGGCGAATATCACGCCGAAACTGAGATGAAGGACGAGAAGCGGAAAGTTTTTCCACGTTTTACGGCGTACGAAAAGTGCGGCCGAAGTGACCACGACGGCGGTCCATAACAGTTTGAACCACCAGGTGCCGTAAACGTAGGTCTGGATAAAAGGCGTGCCGTGGGCATCTTCCACAAACGTGGATATACCGATGCCTGCGGCAGCCCAAAAAAGTAGTATGAAAGGAACTGACTTCATGATGTAGAGGGAATGTACCGGATAAGTCCTTAAAAGTCGCGATACTTTTCGTTGCAACGTTTTTTCACGGCAATACATTCCATTTCGATAAGCCATGTAGGTCGGCATACCGGTGCCAAGGTGATGACTTTCGGAGTGTCGGGGAACCGTCGGGCGAACATCTCTTTCACGGTCGGGTAATCGCAGACATCGCGCAGGTAAACGATGATTTGCATGACATCGTCGAATGATGCGCCGCCTTCTTCAAGCAGGACTCCTACATTTTCCCACATGCGTTCGGTTTGTTTCACGATGTTGCCCACATGCACCACCTCTCCTTTGTTGTTGATGCTGGCCGTGCCGCTGAGGAATACATGAGCACGGTCGCCGTATTCCATGACGGTACCCCGCTCGAACGTAACCCCGTATTCATAAGTAGGGTTCAGGTGGGTGGGAGCGTACAGGTAGCGTTGCTGTGAAGGTTCAAACCCTGTGAGGGCATACGTTCCCATCTGTACCAAGGCCCGTGTGTCTGCGGGCAGTCCGCCGATGCCCGTACTGCTGATGTAGTGGGTCTGTTCGGTAAGTCCTTGTTCGGCGAAGTTTTCCTTACGTGCTTTCACCATGCCGGCGTACTGTGTGTCTACATCGCGTACGAAAAACCACGTACGGATACAGTTGTCTGCCAGCGTGGCGTTGAAGCTTTGTAAGGTTTCCTCGTAACTGATGAGCAGAGATTCCGTTTGCCAGGCCGAGTCGCCCTTGTGTTCGTGCATGCCCATCTTCCATAAATGACGGTAACCGTTGTGTTCCGCCACGATGACACCGTTCACGTTGGCTACCTTGCTGCCTTTTTGCAGATACAGCCACACGGCCACCTTGCTGCCGTCGAGCGGTGGCTGCTGGATGACGGATACGGAACAGTCCGCTTCCTGCTTCATCAGAGGCTGTTGGTTGGTCGAATCGCTGAGAAAGTATCGCTTCAGGATGACGTCGGCACCCATGACCTGCGGCAACCGCAACAGCCGTTCCTCTCCTTCGTAAATTCGTTTGAGTTGTCCGTCGAAGAGTTCGGCTCTCGGCTCCACATGCAACATGACGTGGAACTCTTCTATCTTATCTTGTGGGGTAAAAGCGGATATTTCCGCCGTTACACCCAGATCTTCCCAAAAAACTTTGCTTTTATCCATGTTGTTCCTATTCTTTGGCGCCTGCGTTGATCCATTCGTCTATAAGCCGCAGGTCGGTTGATGAAGTTATCATATTTTCGTGACTGAAACCTAAGCCGAGTACATTGCCAGGATTGATAACCTTATGCAAGATGCTTTCTTCGGCGTTGCCCGGAATGACACGGATGCCGTCCTCGACCTGTGTAGACGGTTGGTTTACAAGGCTGGCATGGCTCTTGTCGGCCGTCAGGTAAAGTCCGGCTGCGGGAGAGGTGCTTCCTCCGTGGCACTGTGCGCAGGTTTTGTCAAATATGTTCTCTTGTATGGCTGCATACATGTGGGCATCCACCTGTCCGGCATCCATGTAGAGCGTATCTCCCGAAATCGAAGCTACATCCAGACTTTGATATGTCAGGACACGTTTGCGCAACCGGTTGGTCACGCATAGCTCGATGGTTTTCACGTTGCTCCCGATGTTGGGCAGGGTGAGGCTCACGTTGCTGTTCGCATCGGGGCTGACGAGCACTTGCGTAGTCGCGTATTCGCTGTCTCCGAACCCGGCCAACACAAGCTGGTAATATTCCGGCCAACTGTCCGCACCGGTGATGTGTCCGGTCAGTTTGGCCGCAAATCCGGTGTGCGTAGCCGTGTGTTCCTTCCGTGGGATGGAGCCGTCGTCGCAGGCGGTGAGTCCCATTGCTACAGACAGGAGAACAAATATACCATAGTTTTTTTTCATTGTAAATTCTTTATCGGCTGAATTAACGAATATTAGAAAGAGTATTGCAACTGTATGGTGCCTGAGTGCTTGGCCAACCCAAGGTCGTCGTTGTCACGGTCGAGTTGCGTGTCGTGTCCGGTGCGTCCGATGAACTGATACATGGCTTGCAGTTTCAGGTTACAGTTCTTGAAGAAATAATTGCATCCTACGGCCGGCATATTGAGGAAACCATTCGTGTCTACGCCGTTGCGGTTAAAGAAGTCGTAACGTGCGGCAACCTGTACGCGGGGAGCCACGAAATAACCGCCTTGGACGTAGCCGCCCAAGAAATCGTAAGTCTTGTCTATCTTTTGTCGGTCGGTGAATCCCACATGCATGTAGTAGGCTTCGGCTCCGATATAAAGCTTGTTTTTCAGCATGGCAAACTCCAGTCCGGCGCGGGTGTCGTTGGTGCTTTCACTCTCGCTTTCCACATTCAGGTTGGCGCTTGCGCCTAACATCCATTTGTCTTCGTGCAGGCGGTCGGGGTTACCCTGCGTGGCGGGCATGATACCCTTCGGCATGAAGGTGAAACGTCCGGCGTAGAGCAGGGACGGGATGTGCCAGTCGTCGCTGATGGTTTTCGTAGCCGTGTTGACCGATGCGCCGGTACCGTTGAAGATTCCTATTTCATATCCGAACTTATTGGCTGCGAAACCGTGGATTTCCACACCGAGATCGAATCCCGTCCCGATGTTCGGTGTGACGGCGTTCAACGAATAAGGCATGATGACCGCCGCGGTCAGCGAAGTCGGGAGTGTAGGCATCATGGTTTCGCCCAGCGTCGTCAGGTAACCGTGAGAGAAGGGAGTCTTGAATTTACCGATACGTACGGCAAAAGCTTCTTTCATGGCCACGTCGATCCATGCCTGCTGAAGGATGGCTCCGCCACTGGCTGCTGCATTGATAGAGAGGTTAAACGATACCTTGCCCCACGCTTTTCCCGTAAATCCGAGTACGGCATACGGTACGGCAAATCCCGAATTAGCCAAGTTGTCTTGGTTGTAAGCCTTGTCCAGGCCTTCGTCGTCGTACCAATTGATGTGAGCCGCAGTCTGCACCAACAGGTAAGGTTTGAACACAAAGTCGGCTTTCTTCGTTTGGATGGAGAACCCTTCGCGTCCGGCCAGGGACACCACGCCGTTTTCGCTGCCCTCTTCATATTGTGCCATGGCGGCCAGAGGGAGAGTCGCCAATAGGGTCATCGCAAATATTTTTTTCATTGTTTTCTGTTTTTTTCTTTGTTTGATGCTTGTTCTGTCAAGAGGCTTTCGTCGTCTTGTTATAAGGATTGCAGGAATCGGATGAGTGCCGCACGGTCTTCTTTCTTCATCTGTTTGAACAGGTTTTTCGAGGCTTCCCCTTCTCCGCCGTGCCACAAAATGGCTTCGGTAAAGTTACGGGCGCGTCCGTCGTGCAAGAAGTAAGTGTGACCGTTGACCTTTTCCTGTAGCCCGATACCCCAAAGCGGGGTGGTGCGCCACTCATTGCCGCGAGCCAGCCCGCTTACGTAATTGTCGTTCAATCCTACACCCATGATTTCGCTTCCCATGTCGTGAAGCAGGAAATCGGAGTAAGGGTGGATGGTCTGGCTGCCCAACCATGTCAGTTGCGTACCTAACAGCAAGGTGGAACCACGGGGGTGGGTATGCAGCGTGACGGTATGGCATAAGTGGCATTTGGCTTGGTAGAACATCTCTTCCCCGCGTTTTACCGTCGGGTCATCTACGTCGCGACGGGCCGGTACGCCAAGCCCCTGCATGTATAAGTCCACATCCTCCATTTCTTCCGCGCTGATGTCCAACTGGTCGTATGTCAGTCCCATCATGCTTCCGTCCTGCATCTGGAGCTGTCCTTCGCAGATTTCTTCCGGATAGCGGCTGTTCGTGACGCCCAAGTCACTGCTGAAGCCAAGCTCCACGGTCAGGTCGGCATGCTGTGCTTTGTTGCCGCTCAGCCCTAATTGCAGTTTCCCTTTTTCCGTGATATAGTTGGCGCGTCCGCTGATACCGTATTCCGGGTAGTTGCTCTTCGCGGCCAGTTGTTCTATTTCGTGGCGGTCGATGGCCATCATCTGCCCCATGCCGACATGGCGCAACGGGATTCTGACAGTGCAGAACAAGTCTTCGGGCGCGATGCTGTCGGCATACCATTCGCTGATGCTGTATTCGGGATAGCATAGTTCGTAGTATTCCCCGTCGGGGAATGCCCCTTTTTCGTAATGCCATTTGACGTTCAGCTTGCCTTCCGGTTTAACACCGTAAATGGCTTGGTCATGAAGTACGCGTCCGTAGTTCTGGAAAAATGCGCCGTTCTTGCGGCTGATGTACACCAACATGGAAGAGAAACCGTAAGAGCCGCTTCCCCCTTCGCCGAAGCTGCCTCCACCGTTCCATAACTCCGGTTTCGTGCGCCCGGCATTGCGGTGGCAGCTTCCGCAGGAATATCCTGCATAGACCGGACCAAGACCTCCCGAGATGGTACGCGTGTCGTCGTACAGCCCGTCGCCGTCGCGGAAGCGCATGGCATAATCGGGGTCGGCATCAATCCAGTCGGCCTGCGTGTCATAGGCCACGGAACTGTTGAGGAAAATGGTAGAGATTCCGGCCGAAAGGGCGTAACCTTGCGGGATTTCCACGTCCCTCACGTCCAATCCGTCGTCGTCGCAAGCGGCGAGGCTAAAGGCTAAGGAGAACAGGGCTAAATATTTTACAGTATGGTTCATTGTGATATGTCTGTTTTTTATAAGTCTTTTTTATACCACATAAGTGAAGACAACCGTTGTGAGGACTGTCTCCACTTTTACACTTATACAGTGCGGTCATGAGTCGGGTTTACTGTGCGGCAACGGTACGCGGGTTACCATCCTTGAACAGCAGGAACTCCAAGGTGTGGAAGCCTCTTACCTCTTGTGAGGCTGTGATTTCTTCTTCCGTGTCACCGTCTTCCCAGTTCAGGTCGTCGAAATTGCCAGACTCCAATATGTTGACGATGGCAACCTGGTCCAGAGGCCAACTGTCCATGTTCGGGTCAAGGCCGAGGATGTCTACCGGACCGAACAAGAAAGCTTCGCTCTGTTCCCACGGAGTACGTGCGACTAACCAAGCATCGCAGGCTGTCTCGAAAGTGGCATCACTCGGATTGTTGTAGAAGTCCCGGACGGCAGCGCAGAGGGCGGTGTTCTTTTCTTTCAAGTCCTTATAAGTAGGCAACACCACCTTGTTCACAAAGCCGTTGACTACGCTGTCCATTTCCGCGTCGGTAATGGTTCCGTTTGCGTATGCTGCCTGAATGGCACCTTTTAATTCTTGGGTGAGCGTTATCCCTAAGGCGACACAAGCCGATTGTGCCACAGGTACCTTTGCGTCACCGATATTGTTACGGAACGGTTGCGGGATGGCAAGGATAGCATTCTTAGTACTTTCGATTTCGTTGGCAATCTTCGTGTTCAACGCAGGATTGATTTTTTGTACCAAGTTATACAATGAGTACTGGCTAACTGTGCTGTCCATGCTGTTGAAGTAAGAGTTACGGATGGAACGGATGTTATTGGAGTAGTCGTCGCGTGAATGGAAGCTATACCAAGATTCCACGGCGTAAAGGGCCTCGGGCTGCTGTCCGGCCGGC
>OGQB01003348.1_pt1 | contig 10491 bp, 10 predicted proteins | sample 1553071 | NCBI WGS metagenome assembly OGQB01 (sample SAMEA2580284, study PRJEB22360) | human gut metagenome | biome: human gut; feature: human-associated habitat; material: faeces | place: Denmark | collected 2008/2010
TTTCTATTTTGATTCAAGTTTGCGAACGAGCATCGCGAGTTTCGCAATTACCTATATAATGTATCATCAACAAAATTTTTCATCTGTAAATACTTTTCTATCAATTTCGGCTGTATCAAAGGGTATGTCCAATTCTCAGGCAACTTATCCATAAGAACAACCTTCTCCATTTCGCTATGTAATTCTTTCGTAAATTCCGTTATCTCCGCAAAATAAAGCAGTCCAAATGTTTCTTCACCAGTATCATTTACTCTAGTCTTACCTGTCACCGAATATACGCATATTGGTTTTATCTCAAATTTGATAGCTCCTGTTTCTTCCTGCAACTCTCTTTTAGCAGTTTCAAGAATATTTTCCCCAGCTTCTCTATGCCCTCCCGGCACTTCATATGTATCTCTTTCTTTATGCTTGCAAAATACCCACTTTCCGTTACTCTGTGAGATAATTACTGCAAATTTCAATAGTTCGTCATTAACTGTATCATAAAATCTTACTTCCACCATATTTCCTCTCCATGTACATATCTATAATATTTCATTCTCAATAAAATCCGCAATTCCCTCTTCATCATTTGAACCAATTACAATATCCGCTCTCTCTTTTACCTCATCAATCGCATTCCCCATTGCAACACCTGTTCCACATAATTCAAGCATTCCGATATCTGCATAATCATCTCCAAATGCAATAATTGAATCTGTACTAAATCCACATACTTCCGTAATCTTCATAATTGCGTTTTCTTTCGTCACATTCTTTTTTGTAAACTTGTACCAAAATCCATCAGAGAAACGAATACAATCACAATCAGAGAGACTTCGAGCTAGCTTATCTGCCTTATCTTGATTAAATATCTCAACACACATTTTTAATGAACATTCGTTAAAATCTGAAAAATCTGTATAAATACTATCTCCCCAACTCTTATCTAACTTCTTAGGATCTATTTTATAATTCCAATAATGTGCATCTATTGTATCTATCGTAATTTCGCAATCATTTCCACAAATATTTCTTGCCATGTCAATCATCACATTAGTTTCTTCTTCGGAAAATTCTGCCCTATAAATATATTCTGTTTTGTATTTTACTAATGCCCCTCCACTCGATATTAAAATATCGGGCATCAATTCATTTAAAAATACCAAAGAGTTTTGCTCACTTCTGGAGGTAGAAACACCTATCAATATATCATTTTCCCTGCATTTTTTTAGAGCTGATAACGTTCTAGTTGATATTGTTTTGTCACTCTGTAATAAAGTTCCGTCTAAATCAAGTAAAAGAAGTTTGCATTTCTTCATATCATTTTTTCCTTTTCATTCATCTCAATAATTACATTTGCATCAATTACTCTCCCCACAAATAGAGCCAAACTAGAGCCATTTGATAAAACAAATGCCGGAAACCCGCATAAATACAGGCTTTCGGCATTTTAGTCCGTTATTCAAACTCCTCTTTGCCAAGTTGTTGTGTGGTGTTTTTCGTTGGTTTTGATGGAAGAAACCAGGGAGTTTTATCTGATTTCTACCTGTTGCGTGGATTTTTGAGAAATTGTATTGTCATTTTGTTGTCAGTAACACTCCCTTTATTGCCTCTCTCATTTATAATGCACCCCTTATATATTTTAACTCCAAGCACCATATATTTCATTTCTCTTTTTAAATGCCTCTTTTCCACCTTCCATAATATTGACTATGTCATTATGTGTTTCCTCTGAATCTATCGTTCCGCACTTTAGCTCAATAGACTCATCATCGTTATGTTGTACCGTGACTACTCTTTCAGCATCGCCTAAAACAGGAATATTGGCATTGTGTGTTGCAAATATAAATTGCATGTCTTCTTTTTCCTTTTTAATAGTTTGTATAAGTTCTTCATAAATCACTTGATTATCCAAATCATCTTCTGGTTGATCAACTATTATTACATCACTGTCGTGTTGAGTTAAAATAAACAATATCAAGGCTGATGCTCTTTGTCCAAGAGAATGCTTACTCAATAGTTTTCCATGATAAGTTATATTGATTTTATCAGGTGTATCTTCAATAACCATCTCTTTATAGTTATCTGCAATTTTGGCTGCAACCTTTGCATAAATAATATCTGTACAATATTGTTTTATCCGCTCTCCGTCATGTAAATAATATTCTTCAATAATTGCTGCTAAGTCAGTAAAATCGTTACTCATCTCTGTGTACTTTACTTCGGATAACCCCGTTCCTTTAAAAAATGTCATTAATTTATCTTTAAGAACTTCTTTTTGACCTTTGAATTCAATATTTACCGCAAGTTGATCTTGCTGCTGATTAATTTCCTTAGTTGCATTTTGATAAGCAATAAAGGTTTTTCTTAAGTTCTCGTTTCGAACATCAAATCCCTTTTGAATGGATAAGCATATACTCTCTTTCGTCCTTAAACACTCTTTCAGTTTTGCAATTTTTTCATTATTTTCTGCCAACTTCTTTTTATATGTAACATAACTATCCGCATCTAATTGTTCATCATTTATTTCACGCTTAATCTCTGCAAATTCATCTTTTAAAGAATCTATCTTCTGCATTAATTCTTCTTTAACAGAACAAATTCCTGCCAAAGATTTTTTTAACATCTCTATATTTTGCTTTACTGAATCGATTCCTTCATTTGTTTGCGTGATAAAAGGCGCTAATTTCTCAAAAATTTCGCTATTATATTGAGAAACATGGCTTTGTAACGAAAGAAGTTCCCTTCCATCTTTTGAACAGACTTCTTCCAATGATTGAATCATTTCTTTAACCCATTCAGAAAGTGTTTCTAATTTTATCAAATCAGCATTACAGGAAGTCTGTTTTTTTAATTTCTCATCTAATCCTTTTTCTTGATATATTTTCAACTTATGTTCTAAAGTTGCATTCTCAGTAGTTAGATCGGCAATTTGCTCTGGAATATCACCCAATGTCCTCAACTTATCAATATCGTCAATCAATTGTTTTTGGATATCAACAATTTCTCTTTTCATATCGGGCACTTTATCACCTATTATTTTATTAAGAAGTTCATATTCATAACCTTTACGAGTTAGTGCTAAATCTTTTTGTCCAAAATACAACGCATTTTTAAGAACAGATTCTACAGGAATATTTAATATATTACCATTCCCGTCATACAATGTGCTTCTCTCTCCATATATTCTTTTTAATACATATTTTTTGTTAAACTTATCAACTATCTCTAATTCAATTTGTCCACCAGAACCAAGCACTGCTTTTACCAACTCATTTTTATATTTTTCATCTTGTGCTGGTTCTTTATTTAGTGCATAGCGAAGAACTTCCAACACAGAAGATTTTCCACTTCCTCTAATTCCAATCAGTGTATTAAGCTCATGTGATGGAGAAAAAATCTGATTATCCAATTTCCCACCAACACATTTCATTTTATTAATATATCCGTGACTTATAACTGGCTTCTCATCAAAAACTCGATTATTATAATCCATAAGAGCATATTTTACAGCTCCGTAGGAAGCTTCGCCAATCTTAATATAGTTCTTTTTATCTCCTTTTCCTATCTCCTCTATTGTTTTGGGATCTGACCCTTCAACAAATGCAATATCATATCCCATCCAATCATGCACTTTCTTGATCTTATCCCTGGTACGCACCTTCTGGAATCCCAATACTCTTCTTTTAAATGCAACATCAGAAGCAAGCTTTTCAATTAATGAGCCTCCACATTCCTCCCAAAATCCTTTTTTCTGCTCAACATGTGCACACACAATGAAATAGTCCTTGTTCTGCTTGTCCATTTCATTAATAACAGTCAACAAATCCTTTTCTGTACAAGTATTTTCATTTCCGGGATCATCTATTCCTAAAAACAACGCATTAACCATTCTTGAAATATGGTCTATTCCATTACATATCCACTCAACCGGATTAAATACTACTAACATATGTACTGAACTTGCACCTTCTTTTACGGATAACTCTACTCCCGGCAAAATGAATATACCATTTCTATTTGCAGCTTTTTTTAACGCTTTATATTGTTCATAATCAAATTTATTATGGTTGGTTATAACTCCAACCCCAATACCTTCAGACTTCAATTTATCAACATAGCTGGAAATAAATTTGTCAGACTCACCATCATACTTAAATTCTTTATCACTCGCTGTATGCAAATGACAATCAAACCTTAAAATCTCCGAACCATTCTCAAACATATTTCTACCTTTCCTTGCTATAATACTATTTCTTTAATTTCTGTCATATTTCTGTTTACTATAAAACTTTCATGCTGTATAATAATATACCATAAAATGCAAAAGGAGGATATATGTTTTCTACAAATCAAAATAAGTATAAACTATTTAACGAAGATGCTCTAAGTCTTCTATCTCGACTTCCAAACAGCTCTATCGACCTAATCTTAACCGATCCCCCATACAATATTGCTTTGAATTCTACTGGTAACATTAAACTCACTAATGGAAAAACGATCAATAATGACATTGCAGAATGGGATAAATATTCTATAAATCCCCTAGACTACGTAAAAGATTTCAAACGAGTTATTTCTCCCAAAGGTAATATTTTCATTTTTACTAGTTATTCTCTTCTTGGCAAATGGCATGAAGCATTTGACAAAGAATTCAAAACCTTTCAAATATTTGTCTGGCACAAAACCACTCCAACAGAAAGTGTATATAAAAATAGTTTTCTTAATAGTTGCGAATTAGTAGTCTGTCTTTGGAACAAGCATCATACTTGGAATTTCTTAGGTCAAAAAGAAATGCACAACTTCTTTGAATGTCCTTCTTGTAGATATCCTGAAAAAATATCTTCTCCAAATCATCCAACGCAAAAGCCCCTTGTACTTATTGAACATTTGATTAGAATAGCCTCAAATCCAAACGAAATAGTATTGGATCCTTTCATGGGTGTTGGGTCTACAGGTGAAGCAGCATTAAATCTGAACCGTAGATTTATAGGATGTGATATTTGTAAGGACTATTGTGATGCAACTCTAAAACGTCTCTCGAAATTCTAGCGCCATTTCCCATAATATGTGATATAATAGTATATTATACATTCATACATAAGGGGGTACTTATGATCAAACACTTTAGAATACACGGAGATAATATTGTCGAATGTGAACGTCTCTTCAATCTTATTACAAAATCTATCCATATACAAAAGGCAGAACGTTTTTTTCTCTCGCCTGCATGTCCCTCTGTAAAAGTAACTACTATTGATTCTGACATTTTATTTTTTGAATATTTCCCTGGTTTTAACAAAAACACTAGTGACCGATGGCTTTCCAACATATTCCAAATATTAAGAGATAATGGGAGCTTTCTAAATGAAACCCCAGATGTTCTTTTTACAGAAGAAACTGATGACGGCGAAAAAATACTCCTTGCCATTGAATTCTGTAGCGCATTACAAGCGGGTAATCAAGCATGGCAACGTAGCGGACGAGCATACTCAACCGCCAGAGCAAACATTTGCCCATATCTATACATCATCGATTTTGTAAAATATGAATTAGACGAAAATAGAAACAGAAAGGCTTTACGTTTTCCGAATGTTGCTATCCCTTATAGCTACTACAACGCATCAAAGAATTGGAAATATCCAGCTATACAAGTCTATTTTCAGTCAGAAGAATTCCAACCTTCTTTCGATTCATCATTGCAAAATTTTGACACATCACTATTTGGTGAAAAAGATGTATATTCATTGCTTTATGGCTTAATATATAACACTGATGTAACCCCTATATACACTTCATTAATCGAAAAAAGCTTAAAAATAATGGATTACATGACAACTCCAAACAGTTCAAATAGCTATAACAAAGAAGATTGGGCATCTATACAAAATGATTATTCTGGAGACATTATTGCATTTTCAAGACAGAATAATCGTTTCCCTTTTGCAAAGAAAATTGCAAAAAAATCAATCACCGGTCGTAACAAGGATTTTTCAAGCTTAGCAACTAAATATAGTGCTGGAATTGCCTCTAAAGATTTACCATTTGGCTTAATTCCTTCTAATAACAAAATTGCTTTTGCAAATGAGTTACTTACTCTTTATCCTGAAATGAACGATGAATTTTACAGAAAATTAGCCACCCCAAACGACTTAATCATTTGCATGTTCAAAGGATTCAAGCCACACGGAGATGACGCACGACCAGATAGAGGGATTCTTCCTTTAATAGCAATGCTTTTCGGTGAATCAACTGAAATTCTTACTTTTGTATATGGTGAAACTTTGGAATCCACCATACAAAAATTAGACCAAAACATCCTATCCTTATCTAGCGGAAACGGATTATGGAGCGCCATAGTGTCATTAAGCGATTTTATTATACTTGATGCCCCAAAGATACCAAAAGTTGTAGATGCCCCAAACATTGTTCGCTTAATACCAAACAAAGATAATAAAATTTTTTCTTTATCTGTAAAAAAGCAAGCAACAGATATGCTTATTTCTCCATACCCAACTCACTATACAGAAAATGATGTTGATACATTTATACACACTATTTTTAACTATATAATTCCCAACACATTTGAAGGATTTTGTAATCCTCCAGGTGGTGATTGGAGTGGCATATCGCTAATAAATAATAATGATCCTGCAATCGGAACAGAATTTAGATGGCTGACCCTCCCCCGTGTGAGTGACAGCAAAAGGCCTGACCATATTACCGTTCTATTCAATTTATTTGAAAAACCATTAATAATATGCACCGAATCAAAGGAATCACCAAGAAATTTGGAACCAAACATCGGACCAGCGTTAACAAAATATATATTTGATTTGCTATCTTATCCGCCTAGTGTAGAGCGTCAATTAAATTCAGATATTTGGACCATTTCTACATCAACAGTATCTGTATCTGATTTTACTTGTGCTTCTATAGGATGCTTTTTTGCCCCTATCAATTTTGATTTATCTACTATTTCAAGCAAATGTAACTGTGATGTGTTGATAGGATTCAATATAGATAGCAGCACCTCTCGTTGCAAGGTACAAATTAAAGGGTTTTCCTCTATTGGTAACACTTTAGCTGAATATCTAATCAACATAATCCAGCATCGCAATTCACCTATCAACATCTTCGATATCTGTTAAATTTGTTTTACAAACTGGTAAGAGTTTTTCTCTTACCAGTTTAAATATAAGGCTTCATACACTTGCTCATTACTTTTATCCATAACCTTTTTGAATGAAGAATTCCCTGATGCCAAAAAGAACTTCTTCACATACAGTTCTTTCGGTATACCTGTCTCATATTCTTTATCACCACGTATTCCATCAAATGACAATACATATCTAATTCCTTTTTTATTCAAATCGTTCAGATACTCATAAAACTCTTCATAATCAATAGTTCCGTAATATCTTCCTTTAGTATTTTCATACGGAGGATCTAAGTAAATTATATCTTTCTTTGTTGCTGTTTGTGTCGTTTCTCTGTAATCACCACAGAGAAATTGAACATTTAAAATTCTTTCATGCCAATCCAACACAATTTTTTCAAAACGTTTAGGATCTATTCCTTTTCGCGTATGATGAAAAGAATTATTAAACTCTCCTTCTGAGTTGAATCTTATCAACCCATTTACACAAGTACGAGATAAAAACAGTAAATCCAACGGTGACTTATCTGCATTAAACCTAGAACGTATATCATAATAAACTTCATAGCCGTCTTTCTGCAAACGATTCCATTCCTCTGAATAATAACTTATCACTTCCCGCGGACTGCTTTGAACCATCTTCCAAAATCCAATTAATGGTTCACAAATATCACCACAAATAGCACTGGACGAATTAACTGCGTACATAACAGATCCTCCGCCTAGAAACGGTTCATAATAACAATCAAATTGTTCAAAGTGCTTAATTATTTCTTGTGCCTGTGACCTTTTACTGCCGCTCCATTTAATTACCGGTTCCATTCGCATTATCTTCACACACACCTTTCTCAAATAAACTAATTTGAACATTCTCTCTTTCACAATGGCTTAATCTTTCTAATGAAATATTATAATATTCCTTATTTATTTCAAATCCACAATAGTTCCTTCCACACATCTTTGCAGCTACACACTCACTCCCAGAGCCACTAAATGGTGTAAATACCATATCACCTTCTTTTGATGATGCCATAATTATTCTTTTCAATAATCTTATCGGCTTTTGTGTTGGATGTTTTCCATATGCCAACTCTTCCTTGGATTTATTATTTGGAACATCCCATACGGTTCTCATTTGTTTACCTGGCTGCTTAATCAAATCTTCCGGAAAATCCGTATTCTTTATATATTCATAATCATAGTAATACTGTCTTTTTTTACCTCCAGTATGTGCCCATAAAATAGTCTCATGACTAGCTGTGAACCTCCTGCCAGAAAGGTTCGGAAATGCATTACGCTTAAACCATACAATCTCGTTAATTATTTCTACTTCCAGCATTTGACAAATTACATTGATAATCCCCATATTATGATATGTCCCAAAAATCCATACAGAACCAGTGGGTTTTAAAATTCTTTTTACTTCTGATATCCATTGAATTGTGAAATTCCAATAATCTTCGAAGGACATATCGTCCCAATCAGCCATTACTTTATTCCAATTTCCTCCCATTCCCTTTAAAACAACACTATTATCCCATTTCCACTTTGCACCTTTAGACAGATTATACGGTGGATCCGCAATAACCAAATCAACTGAATTATCTGGCATACCTTCCATTCCTTCAAGACAATCCGCGTTAAAAATGGTGTTTATATAATCATTAATCATTGCAACATACCTTTCTCTAGTTATTCAAGTAATACAATGCAGGATTCTTGGATGTTTGCTTAAACTTAACATTCCTGGATTTTTCAATATGTTTTCTTATACATGCATTCATAGTATTAACTGGAGTTTTACCTATGGACATAAGTTTCTTACTATATCCTTTTTCTTCAGCAACTTTCCATATTTCCCCAAGGGTCATCTCCCTTTTTTCACTTCTAAGAACCTCTTCAATCAAGTCTAAATATGTGTATCTCATAATCCATCTCCTTTGCATTCTTTTATTAAATATTACATTAAATTAAGCCACAAGTCAACCATACAAAGCATTCTTTTGCATTCTTTTTCACCTTCCTCTCCCAACATCCTTTACCCTCTCCCCAATCCATTCAAAAAACTTCTCCAGCAGATTTATCCCACCAATCACAAACTGCTTCATAAACTCATACGCCTTTTCCAGCTTATCCTTCAGGCTTCGGTTCTCCTCCCGGAGCATCTGATTCTGATATCTCAGCTCTATCACCTGCTCCCTCAGATAATCATCGCCATCTACGGTTTTCAGAAGTTCCTTCTTAAGCCTTTCTGCCTCCTCCAGTTTAATCTGTGCCTGCTCCGTCTGCCACTTTGCGGTGTCTATTATCATCATCCACTTGTCAGCCTCTTTTTTGAGCTGCCTCAATTTCCTTTTGTTTATCAGCGAGCTGATCCAGATTATCATAATATTCCAGCCGTAATTCAGAATTCTTTAAGCGTAAATCCGTTGTTTCCAACTGCAATTTCCGAGTTTCAGCCTTGGTATCATCCAGCATCTTTTGAGCTTCGGATTGTTCTTTTCGAATACTGACATGCTTATCCTCTATTTCCTTGTCCAGAGATTCAATCCTTTCCTCTTTTGATTCAAGAACAACTTGTGCACACTCCAGTTCATCCTCAAGAGCAGCCACTTCCTTCACCCGCTCCTGCTTCTTATAATCCAATACGGATAAATGTTGATTATGCGTGTTTTTCTTCTTCCAGTCAATCCCGTACCGACGCATGATAAGGGCAATATCATCTTTTTCAGCCTCTGCCCACTTCTTCCATTCGGTGTTCCCTTTACCCTCGCTTGCAAATCCTCTGGTAGCAAGTGCTGCCTTAAGGCTCGTCTTTGCTTCCAGTCCTCTCTTACAGCCGGATACCCATGGAACAAAATTCAGATGCAAATGCGGTGTTTCCTCATCCAGATGAATATAAGCACCTATCACATATAACTGCGGATTACGATGCTGAAACATTTTTACATAATCCTTCAACACCCACGTTGCAACCTCAGCAGCTGAACTACCCACTCCGGTGTCATCCTTATTGCCAATCTGAACAATCACCTCATAAAATAATTTTTCTTGCTTACTCCGGGATATCTTTTCATAATAACTATTAATCTGCCTGTCCTTGCGTTTCTGCTTTGCATTGTATTCGTCCAACGCCTTGTCAAACAGTTTATGATAGACCTGCTTAATATCCTCGTGGATAAGTGTAACATTATTCTTGGTGCGACTGGCATCCACATTGTCGGCGATAAAGCTTCTTGTGTTGTGTCCGATGGAACCCTTCTAATTCATAAAATTGATTGTTCTTTCCATTGTCAAAATCCTCGTATAATAAGTGTATAGCCAGTAGAAATGATGGTTATGCACTTATC
>OGQB01003361.1_pt1 | contig 10444 bp, 7 predicted proteins | sample 1553071 | NCBI WGS metagenome assembly OGQB01 (sample SAMEA2580284, study PRJEB22360) | human gut metagenome | biome: human gut; feature: human-associated habitat; material: faeces | place: Denmark | collected 2008/2010
CGAAGGAGTATGGTGGACAGGGCTGTGATCCGCTTACATACGCTATGTGCGTTGAGGAGCTTTCCAAAGTTTGCGGTACTACAGGCGTTATCGTTTCCGCACATACATCCCTTTGCATGGATCCGATCATGACATTCGGTACAGAAGAGCAGAAGCAGAAATTCCTGGTTCCCCTTGCAAAAGGTGAAAAGCTGGGTGCGTTCGGCTTAACGGAGCCCGGTGCTGGTACAGATGCTCAGGGTCAGCAGACCAAGGCTGTTTTAGACGGCGATGAGTGGGTATTAAACGGTTCCAAGTGCTTCATCACAAACGGTAAGGAAGCTGACGTTTACGTTATCTTCGCTGTAACCGGTGTTGTTGAAAAGCGCGGCCGCAAGATGAAAGAAATCTCTGCATTTATCGTAGAGAAAGGAACTCCCGGCTTCACATTCGGTACCAAAGAGAAGAAGATGGGTATCCGTGGTTCTTCCACATACGAACTGATCTTCCAGGATTGCCGTATCCCCAAGGAAAATCTGCTGGGTCAGCAGGGCAAGGGCTTCAACATCGCTATGCATACTCTGGATGGCGGCCGTATCGGTATCGCTTCTCAGGCTCTGGGTATTGCAGAGGGTGCTCTTGAGAGAACCGTTGCATATGTAAAAGAAAGAAAGCAGTTTGGCCGTGCGATCGGTGCATTCCAGAATACACAGTTCCAGCTGGCTGATATGGCAACCAAGGTTGAGGCTGCTCAGCTTCTGGTTTACAAGGCTGCTATGGCAAAGGCTACTCAGAAGACCTACTCCGTAGAAGCTGCAAAGGCAAAATTGTACGCTGCAGAAGTTGCTATGGAAGTTACCACCAAGGCTGTACAGCTGCACGGCGGCTATGGTTACACCAGAGAGTACGAAGTAGAACGTATGATGCGCGATGCGAAGATCACTGAGATCTACGAAGGTACCAGCGAAGTTCAGAGAATGGTTATCTCCGGCGCTCTGCTGAAATAATCCATACAAAGTAAAGAACTTTGCAGGCAATAGACAAATTAAAATAAGGAGTGAATCATACAATGAAAATCGTTGTTTGTATCAAACAGGTACCCGATACCAAGGGCGGCGTTAAGTTCAATCCCGACGGCACTCTTGACAGAAGTGCCATGATGGCAATTATGAATCCCGATGACAAGGCTGGTCTGGAAGCAGCGCTTCGCTTAAAAGATCAGTATGGCGCAGAAGTTACCGTTCTGACCATGGGTCTTCCCAAGGCAGAAGAAGTTCTGCGTGAGGCTCTGGCTATGGGCGCAGACAAGGGCATTCTGGTAACAGACAGAGTCCTGGGCGGCGCTGATACATGGGCTACTTCCCAGACAATTGCAGGTGCACTGCGTAATCTGGAGTATGATCTGATCATTACCGGACGTCAGGCAATCGACGGCGATACCGCACAGGTTGGTCCTCAGATTTCTGAGCATCTGGATATTCCGGTTATCAGCTACGCTCAGAACTTAAAGGTTGAAGGCGATTCCATAATCGTTGAGCGTCAGTACGATGACAGATATCACGTTCTGAAAGCAAAAATGCCCTGCCTGGTTACTGCACTGGCAGAGTTAAACGAGCCCCGTTACATGACTCCCGGCGGAATCTTCGATGCTTATGATGCAGAGATCACCGTTTGGGGCAGAAAAGACTTAAAGGATGTGGATGATTCCAACCTTGGTCTGAAGGGATCTCCGACCCAGATCGCAAAGGCATCTGATAAGGTTCGTAAGGGCGCAGGCGAAAAGGTTGCTCTTGATCCGGCAGAGTCTGTTGACTATATTATGGACAAGTTACTGACCAAACATGTAATTTAACAAATTATAGAAAAGCGTGGTGAATGAGATGAACTTAGAAGAATATAAAGGCGTATTTGTCTTTGCACAGCAGGTAGACAACAAGTTAAACGGTATTGCACTGGAGCTGGTGGGCAAAGGAAAAGATCTGGCAAAGGATCTTGGCACAGAAGTAACTGCAGTTTTAATCGGTAGCGACGTTATGAGTCTTACCAAAGAGCTGGCTGAGTACGGCGCAGACAGAATCATCGTTGTAGATGATCCTGAATTAAAAGAGTACAGAACCGAGCCTTATGCACATGCACTGGCTGAGGTTATCAAGAAGTACAAACCCGAAATCATGCTGGTTGGCGCAACAGCAATCGGCCGTGACTTAGGTCCCCGTGTATCCGCAAGAATCCACACTGGTCTGACCGCAGACTGCACACAGCTGGAAATCGGCGATTTCCCGATCAACCCGATCCCGGGCAGAGAACAGCTGCACAACCAGCTGCTGATGACTCGTCCTGCATTCGGCGGCAACACAATCGCTACCATCGCTTGTCCGAACTTCCGTCCTCAGATGGCTACCGTTCGTCCTGGCGTTATGCAGAAGGCTGAGCGTGTGGAAGGCGCACAGGCTGTTATCGAAGAGTTCAATCCTGGATTCGTTCCCAACAACAAATATGTTGAGATCCTGGATATCGTAAAGGCTGTATCTGACGTAGAAGATATCATGGACGCTAAGATCCTGGTATCCGGCGGCCGTGGTGTAGGCAGCGCAGAGAACTTCAAACTGCTGGATGATCTGGCAGAAGCTCTTGGCGGTACCGTAAGCTGCTCCCGTGCAGTTGTAGATGCTGGTTGGAAGTCCAAAGACCTGCAGGTTGGACAGACCGGTAAGACCGTTCGTCCTCATGTATACTTTGCAATCGGTATCTCCGGTGCAATTCAGCACCTGGCTGGTATGGAAGAGTCTGACATCATCATTGCAATCAACAAAGATGAGACAGCTCCGATCTTCGACGTTGCTGACTACGGCATCGTTGGCGATCTGAACAAGATCCTGCCTGCTCTGACCGAGAAGATCAAAGAAGCAAAGGCTGCAAAAAACTAATTGTATATAGAATGTATACAGGAAAGACCCGTCGATGAGGCGGGTCTTTTTTCGTGGCGGCAAGGTGACCGCTGTTGCCCATAACGGGGAGGCAAAAGCAGTGTCAAAATGCGATCATGTATGCCGCAGGCTTGTATCCTATCCCCGAATTTGATATACTTGTCGCTGGAAAGGGATGACAGAATATATGGCGAAAGAAAAAGAAATCAAAACAAACGCGATGCGGATTCTGGATCGGATGAAGATTCCGTATACCCATTATACCTACGAATGCGACGAATTTATCGACGGCATGCAGATCGTGGAAAAGCTGAACTTAAAACCGGAGCAGGTCTATAAGACGCTGGTAACGCAGGGACACAGCAAGGCCTATTTTGTCTTTGTGATCCCGGTGGCAGAGGAGCTGGATTTGAAGAAAGCGGCAAAAGCGGTCGGAGAGAAATCTCTGGAGATGATCCATGTAAAGGATATCAACCAGATCACCGGCTATATCCGCGGCGGCTGTACGGCAGTCGGCATGAAAAAACAGTATAAAACGGTAATCGATGCCAGTGCTCAGACATTGCAGACAATGATCGTCAGCGGCGGACGGATCGGATCGCAGATCGAACTGACTCCGGAGGACCTTGCAAAGGCAGCAAATGCGGTATTTGCGGAGATTATCGCTTGACCCGCAAGTGGGTAAGTGTTATTATTTTGAATGGTGAAGTGCGTGTTTTGTGGACGCGCACAGGTTTCAGAAGAAAAAATGAGGTGTAGAAAGATGAGTGCAAATTTTGAAGAACTGATCTCCAAGGTCAAAGAGTACGGCAAAAAGAAAGTATCTGTTGCTGTAGCAGAAGATGCTCCGATTCTGGAAGCTGTAGAAGAAGCAAGAAAACAGGGCTTTGCAGATGCTATCCTGGTTGGTGATGAAGCAAAGATTCGCGAGATCGCTGCAGGTTTAAATATCGACCTGACTCCTTACGAAATCATCAACGAGCCGGATCACTGGCAGGCTGCTTTAAAGGCAGTTAAGCTGGCACATGACGGCGTTGCTGACATGTATATGAAAGGTCTGATCGATACCAAATCTTTCTTAAAGAGCATTCTGGACAAGGAAGTTGGTCTGCGCACCGGCAAACCGCTGTCCCACGTATGCTGTTTTGAAGTAAAAGGAATTAAGCAGCTGTTGTTCCTGACAGACGTTGCATTTATGACATATCCTACCCTGGAAGATAAGGTACATATCATTGAAAATACCGTAGAGGTTGTACATGCATGCGGTATTGAGTGTCCGAAGGTTGCTCCTCTGGCAGCAGTTGAGGTTGTAAACCCCAAGATGCCTGTTACCGTTGAAGCTGCTGAGCTGACCAAGATGAACGAAGAAGGCAAGATCACAGGCTGTATCGTAGATGGCCCTCTGTCTATGGATCTGGCAATTGATCCGGAAGCTGCAAAGCATAAGGGTGCTACTGACCGTAAGATCCAGGGCGATGCAGATATCCTGCTGTTCCCTGATATCCACGCCGGCAACCTGGTATACAAGACTCTGGTACACACTGCAGAGGTAAAGAACGGATGTATCCTCACCGGTACTCAGGTTCCCGCAATCCTGACCAGCCGTTCCGATACCTTCCAGACCAAGGTAAATTCCATCGCTCTGGCAGCGGTTGTAGCAGAAGGCTTAAAGAAAAACAAATAATTTCGCAGCATAACTGGAAGCTGCAAAAAGGAGACAGATATGGCAATCAAGAGTCTGATTATCAATCCCGGTTCCACTTCCACCAAGATCGGTGTATTCGAGGATGAGAACCTGTTATTTGAAGAAACACTGCGTCATTCCACAGAAGAGATTGCACAGTATGCGTCCATTATCGACCAGAAGGATTTCAGAAAGAACATTATCCTGGACTTCCTGAAGGCAAAGAATTTCGATGTTAAGAGTTTCGATATGATCGTAGGTCGCGGCGGTCTGTTAAAGCCTATCCCGGGCGGCACATATACCGTAAGCGATGAGCTGCTTGCAGACCTGAAAAAGGGTGTACAGGGTCAGCATGCTTCTAACTTAGGCGGTATCCTTGCACGGGAAATCGGTGATGAGATCGGTGTTCCTTCTTATATCGTAGATCCTGTCGTTGTGGATGAGCTGGAGCCTGTTGCACGCCTTTCCGGTATGCCTGAGCTTCCCAGAAGAAGTATTTTCCATGCGCTGAACCAGAAGGCTGTTGCAAGAAGATATGCAAAAGAGCACGGCGTAAAATACGAAGATCTGAACCTGATCGTAATCCACCTGGGCGGCGGCGTTTCTGTTGGTGCGCACAGCCAGGGCAAGGTTGTAGATGTAAACAACATCCTGGACGGTGAGGGTGCATTCTCTCCGGAGAGAGCAGGTACCGTTCCAGTTGGCGATCTGGTTAAAATGTGCTATTCCGGTAAATATACCGAGAAGGAAGTTTATAAAAAGATCTGCGGAAACGGCGGCTTAAATGCTTATCTGCACACCAACGATTTCCGTGATATGCAGAAGATGGCAGAAGAGGGTGACGAATATGCCGCTCTGGTAAGAGATGCCTTCTTCTATCAGATCTCCAAGGATGCTGGTGCAATGGCAGCAGTATTAAATGGTAAGGTTGATCAGATCATTCTGACCGGCGGTATTGCATATGCACCTGTTACCAGGAAGATGCTGGAAGAAAAGCTTGGCTGGATCGCTCCGTTCACTGTATATCCCGGTGAGGACGAGCTGCTGGCTCTGGCACAGGGTGGTCTGCGCGTTATCCGTGGAGAAGAAGCTGCAAAAGAATATTAAGCTGATACAGAACATTCCTGCGATCTTCTAAAAGGCAACAGGAAAGGATCAAAAGATACTGCGGAGGTCAAAAAAGGCTTCCGCAGTTTTTTTGCGGGTCACAAAGCCGGGAATCATATATTAAGAATTTGTGAAAAAACTGTAACAACCTGTTGCCAAAGGGGCGCGCGCCTTGCATTTTCGGGCTTAATCTGTTAAAATAACCTTTAGTTTTTTAGTTATCGTGGCAAAGAGGGCTCTTTTTGCCCTGTTTTGGCAGGAGTAAGGCGTCCGGCGGGCGCATTTGAATGGAGAATAACGGATGAATGTCATTGAAAAAGTTTTTGGTACACACAGCGAAAGAGAGTTAAAGCGAATCCTTCCGATCGTGGATAAAATTGAGTCTCTGCGTGACGACATGATGGCGCTGACGGATGAACAGCTGAAAGATAAGACGAAAGAATATAAAACACGTCTGGCACAGGGCGAGACCTTGGACGACCTTTTGCCGGAAGCGTATGCAACGGTTCGGGAAGCGGGACGTCGTGTCCTGAACATGGAGCATTTCCGCGTACAGCTGATCGGCGGTATTATCCTGCATCAGGGACGTATCGCAGAAATGAAAACCGGTGAAGGTAAGACGCTGGTATCCACGCTTCCTGCTTACTTAAACGCGCTGGAGGGTAAGGGTGTACACGTTGTAACGGTCAATGATTACCTGGCAGCCCGTGATGCAGAGTGGATGGGAGCGATTCATGAATTTCTGGGCTTAAAGGTCGGCATTGTATTAAACAGCATGAAGCCGGAAGAGCGGAAGGCAGCATATGCCTGCGATATTACTTATGTCACTAACAACGAGCTGGGCTTTGATTATCTGCGTGACAACATGGCGATTTACAAGGAGCAGCTGGTACTGCGTGATCTGCACTATGCCATCATCGACGAAGTGGACTCTGTCCTGATCGATGAAGCGAGAACCCCTCTGATCATTTCCGGACAGAGCGGAAAGTCTACCAGCCTGTACGAAGCCTGTGACATTTTGGCAAGACAGTTAAAACGCGGCGATGACGTTGGCGAGTTTTCCAAGATGGATGCGATCATGGGCATCGAGCAGGAAGAAAACGGCGATTTCGTTGTAAATGAAAAGGATAAGGTTGTAAACCTGACTGCAGAGGGTATCGAAAAGGTTGAGAAATTCTTCCATATCGAAAACCTTGCGGATCCCGAAAATCTTGAGATCCAGAACAATATCATCCTCGCCCTGCGTGCACACAACCTGATGCACCGCGATAAGGACTACGTGGTAAAAGACGATCAGGTTCTGATTGTCGATGAATTTACCGGACGTATCATGCCCGGACGCCGTTATTCCGACGGTTTGCATCAGGCAATTGAAGCAAAAGAGCACGTTAAGGTCAAGAGAGAAAGCAAGACGCTGGCAACTATCACATTCCAGAACTTCTTTAATAAATTCGAGAAAAAATCCGGCATGACCGGTACCGCTCTGACAGAGGAAAAGGAATTTAGAGATATTTACGGAATGGACGTTGTGGAGATTCCTACCAATCGCCCGGTTATCCGAAAAGACCTGCACGATGCGGTTTACAAGACAAAGAGAGAAAAGCTCAACGCCATTGTGGAAGCGGTCAAGGAAGCACATGCAAAGGGACAGCCGGTCCTGGTAGGTACGATTACGATCGAAGCATCCGAACAGCTTTCCGGCATGCTGCGCCGGGAAGGCATTCAGCATAAGGTGCTGAACGCAAAGTTCCACGAGCTGGAAGCGGAAATTGTTGCAGATGCCGGTATTCACGGTGCGGTTACCATTGCAACCAACATGGCAGGCCGTGGTACGGATATCAAGCTTGATGAAGAATCAAGAGCAGCCGGCGGACTGAAGATCATCGGTACAGAACGTCATGAATCCCGTCGTATTGACAACCAGTTGCGTGGACGTGCCGGACGTCAGGGCGATCCGGGAGAGTCCAGATTCTATATTTCTCTGGAGGATGACCTGATGCGTCTGTTCGGTTCCGAGAGACTGATGAAGGTGTTCACATCCCTTGGTGTTGAGGAGAATGAGCAGATCGAGCACAAGATGCTTTCCAATGCTATCGAGAAAGCCCAGGAGAAGATCGAGTTCAACAACTTCGGTATCCGTAAAAACCTTCTCGATTATGACCAGGTTAACAATGAGCAGAGAGAGATCATCTATGAGGAGCGCCGCCAGGTACTTGACGGTGAGAATATGCGTGATGCCATCTATAAGATGATCACAGATATCGTAGACAGCATGACAGACATGTGCTTCTCCGATGACATGGATTCTTCTGAGTGGGATCTTGATGAGTTCAACACTGCGATCACTCCGATCATCCCGATCCACCCGCTGACCGCAGAGAAGGTAAAAGGCCATAAGAAAGATGAGATCAAGCACATTGTGAAGGAAGAGGCTGTGAAGCTTTATGAAGCAAAAGAGGCTGAGTTCCCGGAACCGGAACAGCTTCGTGAGCTTGAGCGAGTTGTCCTTCTGAAATGCATCGACAGCAAATGGATGGATCACATCGATGATATGGAAATGCTCCGTCAGGGTATCGGTCTGATGGCATATGGCCAGAGAGATCCGGTTGTTGAGTACAAGATGAACGCATTCGAGATGTTTAACAGCATGATCAGCTCCATTCAGGAAGACACTGTACGTATGCTGTATCATGTTCATGTAGAGCAGAAGATCGAGCGTGAGCAGGTTGCTAAGGTAACCGGCACAAACAAAGATGACAGCGCAGGCCCGAAGAAACCGGTTCAGCGAAAAGAAGATAAAGTATACCCGAATGATCCGTGCCCATGCGGAAGCGGCAAGAAATACAAACAGTGCTGCGGACGTAAGGCTGCCAAGATCTGAGAAGGAAGATAAAAATAGTCTCACCCGGATGATGCGGTGGGGCTATTTTTTCTGGGATTTCTGTTACACAGGAACAGAGTACAGCGAATATTAAATAATAGTCATATAGACTTGTCTGATTTTTTATATGCTACGTTGTCGTCAATCGCCGTAGCCATCGCTACGCTTCATTCCCTCACCCTGCATATGAGAAAGTCATCCTGCGTCAATATAACAGATACTTAATTTTCGCTGTAAGAGAAGGGGTATGATAATATGGCAATTATAAAAACTGCAATTCTTCAGACACATGTATATACGGATAAATTTCGCAATATCACCCAGGCGGCAGAACTTCTTGCCAGCCCGGAGCTTCAGGGGATCGATCTGGCAGTCCTGCCCGAAATGTTCTGCTGCCCCTACGAGAACAAATACTTTCCGGAATATGCGGAACCAGAGAGGGGAGATACCTGGGAAAAATGTTCCCGACTGGCGGCAGAACACGGAATTTATCTCGTAGCAGGAAGTATGCCGGAGAGAGATGAAGCCGGCAATATTTATAACACTTCCTATGTCTTTGACAGAAATGGTCATCAGATCGGTAAACACCGGAAGATGCATCTTTTTGACATTGATGTAAAAGGCGGTCAGTATTTTAAAGAATCCGATACCCTGACACCGGGAGACCAGGTGACGGTTTTTGATACAGAATTTGGAAAGATGGGCCTTTGCATCTGTTACGATTTCCGCTTCCCAGAGCTTGCCAGGCTGATGGTGGACGAAGGCGCCCAGGTGATCATCGTGCCGGCTGCTTTTAACATGACAACAGGGCCCCTTCACTGGGAGCTGATGTTCCGCCAGAGAGCCGTGGATAACCAGGTATACACCATCGGAGCTGCACCAGCCAGAGACCTGAACGCCGTGTACCATTCCTGGGGCCACTCCATTGTCGCAGACCCCTGGGGAAAAGTCCTCATGGAAATGGAAGAAAAGCCGGACGTGGAGATAGTGGAACTGGATCTGGACGAGGTAAAAAAAGTCCGGGAGCAGCTGCCGCTTCTGAAGCACAGGAGAGGGGATATTTACGCCCTGACCACGTTTTCGTTGTAATTTCCATGCCCATATGGTATTGTATAAGACAGGCAGGAAATCCTGTATCAATATATAGAAAGAAGGTGAAGCTGTGGTTGAGTTAGATCAGTTCAAGAGTATTCTTGCAACATACACAGAGCCATTAGTGGAAGTGAGGGATTCACTTTGACCTCGCTAACAAAGAGCAGAAGGTCGAAGAATTAGAGCGCGAGATGGAAGCGCCTGATTTCTGGGATAATGCGGAAGCATCCCAGATGAAGATGAAACAGTTAAAGAGTCTCAAGGACGATATTGAGACATACCATAATCTGGAAACACAGATGGAAGATATGGAAACCATGATCGAGATGGGATATGAGGAGAATGATCCTGAGATCGTCCCTGAGATCCAGGAAATGCTGGACGAGTTCCAGGCAAGCTTTGACAGCATCCGTGTGAAGACACTCCTTTCCGGAGAGTACGACGGAGAGAACGCCATCATCAAGCTGAACGCAGGAGCCGGCGGAACAGAGGCCTGCGACTGGTGCGGAATGCTTTATCGTATGTACAGCAGATGGGCGGAGAAGAAAGGCTTTGCGCTGGAGGTCCTGGATTACCTTGACGGTGATGAGGCCGGTGTGAAATCCGTAACCTTCCAGGTGAACGGAGAGAACGCCTACGGTTATCTGAAATCCGAGAAGGGTGTTCATCGTCTTGTACGTATTTCTCCGTTTAATGCAGCAGGAAAGAGACAGACTTCATTTGTATCCTGTGATGTTATGCCGGATATCAAGAAGGATCTGGATGTAGAGATCA
>OGQB01003365.1_pt1 | contig 10433 bp, 8 predicted proteins | sample 1553071 | NCBI WGS metagenome assembly OGQB01 (sample SAMEA2580284, study PRJEB22360) | human gut metagenome | biome: human gut; feature: human-associated habitat; material: faeces | place: Denmark | collected 2008/2010
CCCCATGCGGAAAGAAACCCCGGACCGGCTCGGCAGAAACCCCTGCCGCTATGGCGAGCCCGTAGGGAAGCCCCTTCTGAGCCTCACCGCCGAGGAGTCCGATCGGCGTGCATTCAAGCGGCCGGCCGAAGGCCTCCGCCAAACGCTCCGCCCAAAACCCTGTCTTTGTTTCAATCATTCGCAAGATCGGAAGACCCAAAACCATGAGTCCGCCGACGAGCGAGAGAAGAATCAAAAAGAGGAGCGCCTCAGACCCCGCCCAAAAAGAAAGGACGGCAGCAAGCTTTACGTCGCCCGCTCCCATCCTTCCGGTGAGATAAAGAAGAAATCCCGCAATAAGCACGCCCACAGCCCAAACTGACCCGCTTTGCAGAAGCCCGAGTGCCGCTCCCCCATTTCCTCCAAGCGCAGCAGCGGCGAGCGCCGCTGCCTCGACAAGGACGATAGAGACGACTGCCGCATTCGGTATGCGTCGGAAAAGCAGATCCGACACAGCCGCCCAGAGAACCAACCCCAGAATGGCCATGCTGAAGAACTGCCCCCATACGCCCAGCGCGTTCATTTTGCAGTGCAGCCTGCCGCTTAGTTACTTAATGCTGACGTTCTTGCCGGCACCGGAGATATCGTCTGCAATCTGCTGGAACTTGTCGCGCAGCGCGGAGATGAATGCGCCGTCCGACGAAAAGATGTAGCCGACGGCCGCAGCCATCGCTGCAGCCAGAATGCCGTATTCGATAGCGGTAACGCCGCTTTCATCAGCGGCAAACTTGCGAAGGGACTGAGAGATTTTCATGGGATTCAATCGTTAGGCCCCCTCTCCCGAGTCACTATTGTTTACTTCATAAACAATTTCGAGGGAGGTTGCAGCTAAATAAATATACTTATGCGAATCATTCGCATTTGTGACGCGAATATTACAAGGGTAAATCCGAATTTTCAACTGCATACCCCCTTGGAAACGCCTGTCTAAGTATACGTTTGAGATATTGCCAAAAAATAGATACGTCCAGTCAGGACGCATATCGGATCAATAATGCTTGTATATAATCGAATTAGGTGTATGGGTTACCCTTACATATAATCCTTTACCTACCTCTGTCCCCCTCCCATTTGTTCTGCTGGCTTATGCCTAAAGTGATATGCACAGCCGTTGCCGGCAGCTGCCGCCCGGCGTATGCTGTGGCGGAGGTGAAATGTCCGACGGAGGCAGCCTCGAAGATCGCGGCGGAAAAGGTGACGGTGACGCCGATCGACGGCGGCTTCACTATTATTTGTATATTCGCCTGAGCGGCTCCGTCGAACAGCTGCCGCCCCGCGGGAAAGATTGCCCAACACTCAGAATCGATTCCATTGGAGGCCTTTCATATGAAGTTCACATTCCAGACGCCCACTCGTCTTATTTTCGGCTCCGGCCGGCTTGACGCCTTGGGTGACGAAAAGCTTCCCGGCAAGAAGGCGCTTCTGCTCACGTCTCGCGGGAAATCCGCTGAACGCACCGGTGCCCTCGAGCGCACCATGAAAGCGCTCGAGCGCGCAGGCGCTCAATATGTGTACTGCCCGATGGTGGAGTCCAATCCCGTTGTCAACAACGTCATGAAAGCCGCGCTTGCCGCCCGTGAAGCCGAGTGCGACTTTGTTGTCGCGCTCGGCGGCGGTTCCGTCATGGACTGCGGCAAGGCCGTGGCCATGATGGCGACCAACCCCGGCGACTTCTGGGACTATGTGCCTCAGGGGACCGGCGGGCGCAAGCGCATTGAAATTGCTCCGCTCCCCATCGTGGCCATTTCCACCACTGCAGGCACCGGCAGCGAAGTCGACGGCGGCGGCGTTATTTCCAACCCCGAAACCAAAGAAAAAATCGGTTTTGGCGGCCATCCCGGCCTTTACCCCGTACTCGCCGTGGTAGATCCCGAACTCACGCTCTCAGTGCCGCCCAAGCTCACGGCCTATCAGGGATTTGACGCGCTCTTTCATGCCGTTGAAGGCTACCTCACGAAGCGTCCCAACTACATGTCCGATATGTTTGCGCTTGAGGCCGTGCGCCACATCGCATCGGGTCTTGCCCGTGCGGTGAAGGACGGCCATGACCTCGAAGCTCGCGAGCATGTTTCCATCGCCAATACCCTCGGCGGCTATGTCATGGCCTGCTGCCGGCTGACAAGCCAGCACGCTCTCGAGCATGCCCTCTCAGGCGAATGCCCCGAAATGCAGCACGGCGCCGGCCTCATTATGCTGTCGATCGCCTATTTCAGTCACATGATCAAGACCGGAGCCAACTCGATGCGCTTTATCGAGCTCGCTCATGCACTCGGCGTCAAGGATGCCGTTCATCCGGATGACTTCCTGCGCGCCCTCCATGACCTTCAGATCGCCTGCGGCGTAGCCGACCTGAAGATGAGCGACTACGGCATTACGCGCGACGACATCCCGAAGCTTGCCGCCAAAGCGCGAAGCGTCGGAGCCGCGCTCTTTGAGCAGGATGCCGTTGCACTCACTTTTGAAGACACCGTATCGATTTTGGATTCTGCCTGGCGTTGATTCCGCAGCGCCTCTGCCGGCGGCAGCCTCGAAGCCTGCCGCCAGAGCCCAAACCCGCCTCTCGAAATGGGATGCGGGTTTCTTTATGTCGGAGGCTTGCTGCATGGCGAGTCATGCTGATTTTTCAAATGCCGACGCGAAGCACTCTTTTGACCCTGCTAGGTCATCCGAACTAACACGGTCTAAGGTCTCTCCTTTCGGCAAAAGGAGAGCACTCCTTTGCACCTCCCGCACTCCGGACTACGCCGCATTGTTGAACTATTCTGCAGCATACCCCCTTTCACTTTTGAGATTACCTCCCGCCGGAGGGCAAACACGATCCTTTCAGCCCTATTTGTATACTTGCCTATTTTTCAATAAAATGCGCTGTCTCGTCGTGATTTAATCGCCGCCGAGCATCCGTTCCCCTCGTTATGCATCGTGCAGTTTTGTTGTGCCGGCATGCACAGCTCGAGGTAGAGGCACACCTGCTCTGCAGTCGACAATTTCCTCCGGCTTACGAACGACATACCGGATCAACTTTGGATAGAGACAAAGCGCAGGAACACAGCTAAAGGCGGTGTTTCCGGCCTTTGCTCAAACCAAACTATTCAGACCGTACCTCCCCCTCGGGCGGGAAGCGAAAACGGCACCCAAGCCGGCAGCATTCGCAGGCCCAGAGAGGAGATCGTCTTAATGTCTGCGAAAAAATACTTCGGCGCTTTCTGTCTGTACCTCAACTACTTGGTACACGGCATCGGCGTTCTCGTGATGAGCCTCAACGTTCACGAATTCGAAGTGCAGTGGCAGACCGATGCTGCAGGCGTATCCGTCGTGATTTCCTCGCTGGGTCTGGGCCGTCTTGCGCTCCTGGTTTTGGCGGGTTCGCTTTCAGACAAATACGGCCGGCGTCCCTTCGTGCTGCTCGGCACTGTCACTTATCTCACTTTCTTCATCGGCCTGCTTTTTACGCATGATGTCGGAACGGCTTATTTCTTCGGACTCTTAGCCGGCGCAGCCAACAGTCTGCTCGATGCCGGCACCTATCCTCGTCTGATGGAACTCTTCCCGAAGGCACCGGGACCGGCAGTCATTCTGGTCAAAGCGTTTGTCGCAGCGGGGCAGTTTTCGCTCCCGCTCATTCTGAGTTTTTTAGTCGCTCATGAATTGTGGTTTGGCTGGAGTCTTCTCATTGCAGCCGCCATCCTTGCACTCAACTTCTGCGTGCTCTTCTGGATGCCCATTAAGGTTCCCGATCAGCCCACACGCCTCGGCGAACCTCTTGCCGCTGAGCTCGCGCAGCTCAATGACCCCGAGGCGAAGCTCAAACTGAAGCGCAGCAGCCGCATCGCGATGCCCGAGCTCATCAGCTACACCCTCTTTGGGTACACCGCGATGGCCACTTTTTACATTGTGAGTCAGTGGCTCGCGCAGTACGGGGAATCCGTTGCCGGGATGCCTTATTCTGAGGCGCTCAAACTGCTCTCGATATACACCACCGGATCCCTTGCCGGGGTGTTCTGCTCTTCGCTCGCACTGCGGACATTTTTGTCTCCGCAGATGATGCTGCTCGGCTGCACCACTGTCTCAACGCTCGCGCTCGCCGTCGCCTGCTTTTTCCCGTCGCCGACCGTGATGTTCGGCTTCTCATTTATTTTCGGCTTTGCCGCCGCCGGCGGCGTTGTACAGCTTGGCCTCGCCATGATGGCTTCTCAGTTTCCTCGGGCCAGAGGCCGGGCCACAGGCATCTATTACAGTGCGGGAAGCATCTCCAATTTCACCATGCCGCTCATCACGGCTTGGATCGTCCGCGAATGGTCTATCCATGAGATCTTCAAATTTGACGTCATCATCTCCGGATGCGGCATCTTGCTCGCCGTCTTTATTGCCTGGAGAAGCCGTCATGCGCAGGCTATTGATTTGAATTAAGTGCAGAGCAACGGTATACACGGTTTACCGTTCTCTTCCTTGTAGGCTAAACACATCTCAATTTCATCGGCCATCAGAACCATGTATCAACATGTCTTCCAGACTCAAGGCGTCATGCATTTTGAAAGCGGCAAAACGCCCCGCGTTATGCGCTATGTTGTCAGTGACGATCCGCATTGGGCTTCGGGCTACCACATGCATGAAAACGAAACAGAGCTTATCTGGGTCGAACGAGGCACGGTAGAGGTGATGGTCAATGCCAACAAATACGTGGCTCATGCCGGCGACATCATCGCTTTGGAGCACGGCAAATTCCATATGCTTGCTTCAAGTGACGCTGATCCGGCAAAAACATTCACCTGCGCCGTCTACGGCTTCAAATTCCACGACGTTCGAGGAGAGTCCCTCATTCTTGAACCGGACTCCGTTCCGGTCGTTCACGCAGCGCTCGGCGTAGATACCATCCGCACGCTCTTTCGCGAATTTGACACGCTTGTAACCCAGGCCAATCCTCTCGTTGATATTCTCGGTAATCTGATTGCCACGCTGCTAACCGTTCTTTTCCGCGAAAACTTCAAACTTGCAGCTCGTCCCGGGAAAGACAAGCAGCTCAAGAACGCCTTGATCCGAGAGGTGCTTGTTTACCTCAACGAAAACTATCGAGAAAAGATCACCCTTGAGGCGCTCTCCAAACGCTTTCGCGCGTCAGTGAGCTATATCGCTCATGAATTTGCACGCGAATACGGGGTATCGCCCATCAACTACGTTATTGAACGGCGCATTACCGAAGCAAAGTTTGCGCTAACTACGACCACGCAGAGTCTCAACCAAATCGCCTGGCATATCGGCTACGAAAATACTTATCACTTCTCCAAACTCTTCCAGCGCCACGTCGGCTGCTCGCCTTCGGAGTACCGTCGGCGCTTTGGCAAGAGTTCGGGAGAGCATCCCGACGAAGCGTCCGAAGACTGATCGTTTGGAAAGCAATAGGCTTTGCGCCCCTATCTGACGCATTATTTTCACCCTGCAAATGGGAGACAGCGCTGACTGACAAAACGCTGCCTCCCATTCTTTTATGCGCCTCCTATGGAGCCGACCGTTGGCGGTCCGGATGCATCCATCCTTTAGGTTAAAGTTTCGGCCTCCGGCCATTTAAATGTTTTCGCCCGCCACCATGCCGAATGTCAGAGCATCGATGATGCCGACGGTACCGAGACGGCTCGCTCCATGAACCCCGCCCGTGACTTCGCCGCCGGCATAAAGACCGGGGATGGGTTTATGCGTGCGCATGTGGATGACTTCGCCTTTGGGCGAAATCAGAACGCCGCCCATCGTGTGATGGATCTTCGGGCAAACGCGGCCGGCGTAGAAAGGCGGTTTGGATAAATCAATTCCATTCGTCACATTCATCGGTTTGCCGAAGGCTTCATCCTTCCCGCTCTTAACGGCAGCGTTGTACTGCTCAATCGTGTCACGAAGCGCTTTGCGGTCAATCTTATAAAAATCAGCAAGTTCATCGATAGAGTTAAATACCTTTACGGTTTTCTTTTCGAGCGGAGCCGTGAGGAACGCAGGATTCACGGCCTTAGCCGCCGCTGAGTCACCGATCGCCACCGGATAGTTTTCATCCTTGCCGATGACGGCGAACATGGCTTCCGTTTTAGGCTGGCGGCCCGCGAGCTCGTTAACGAAACGCTTGCCCGTCTTGGGATTCACGATGATGCCGTAGCGGTAGCAGGCGTGTTCGATGAAGTTTGCCGAAATGCCGTACCCGGGCTCATCAGGATTGCATGACGGGAGGAACTGCAGCCAAGAAATCTGAATCGGGGCGGCACCAATGTCTAAGGCGGCGGTGAGCGCCCCTGCAGTGGCGCCGGGCTGGTTGGTTGAATCCATGGTCGGCTGCACGCGCGGATCCTGCATCTGACGGAACCACGTATCGCGGGAGAAACCGCCTGCGGCAAGCATCACGCCGCGCTTGGCACCGTAGAACTTTTGCTCACCGGACGTATTGTCTGCATCGTCGCTCGCAAGTTTGGAGTTGAAGCTGTATTTGGTGCGCGCAGCGATGCCCGCCACTCGGCCGGTATCATCGATCACAAAGGAATCCATTTTCGTGCGGTTCATGATCGTGACATTCTTCATGCCTTTGAGCGCTTTGAGCATCGGCAGGACATAGCAGGAACCGTCGCTTGTCGTTGACTCAATGATTCGGGCCGCAGTATGACCGCTGCTGATGCCAAGATGGGAATCATCTACCGTGCAGCCGTATTTGCGCAGGAGCGCCACGACATCGTTGCAGCGGTCATAGATGACATCGAGCAGTTCGACATGGTTGATTCCAAGGCCGTCTCTGGTGCAGTCGCCGATAAAGATTTCACGGGAATCCTTGATCCCGAGCTTCTTTTGATTGGGGTTGCCCGGACAGGCAAAGTTGCCGCCGCAGATGAGCGAATTGCCGCCGAGGATCGTCATTTTCTCAATCAGCAGCACCGAGTAATTCTTCTCGGCGCACCGAAGCGCACAGGTGAGTCCCGCAAAGCCCGAGCCAACGATAACGACATCGTATTGCTCATCGAATTTTTCGATGCTGCTGCGGGGAACCGCGGCCTGCACAGCAGAAAGACCGGACAGAAGCGCCGCGCCGCCGGCGAGTTTGAAGAGATGGCGTCGAGTTGATTGCATGGTGTTTCTCCTTTCTCCATACTGCTGAGCGTTTTTTGCTTCATCCTGACTGAAGCGCTTCGCTCTGCATTTGCCAAGCAGTCTATGGAGAGCCCTGAACGAGAGGCATCTCCCGCGTGAGGTGAGGTTTTCCTCACGTACCGGCGGAGGTGAGGAAACCTGCATGAGTCCACTATCATTGCCTGATGCTCAGTCGTTTCCTTACCGTTTCCGTTTTCACGGCAGCCTTCTTTTTGGCCAATCTTCCTCGTCCCGGATATGCCGAGGCTGAAGAGAAGTCCATCGTCATTGCCATGGCTGAAACGCTCGAGCCCGGGCTGCGCGATCCCCTTTTTGTTGCGACAGGAGCCGTTATCCGCCAAGCGCTCCCCGGACGGAACATTGCCTTTGAGACCATCTCCGCCATCAACGCTGCACGCGACGTTAAACGCCTGCATCCAGACTTCCTGATCCTTCCGAGCGGGCTCTACCTTACGCTTGCCCAAACGAATGACCTGAGGCTCCTCGCCACGCGCAAGCGCTCGGAAGCTGCAGACCCGTCTCGAGGCGTGGCAGCCGCGTTCGTCGTTCGTGAAGACCGCACAGATCTTCAGTCCCTTGCGGATCTCGAAGGTGTCCGCATTGCAGCCGGAACACCCTACTCAGTGGACGGGTGGCTTGCCGCACTTGGCGAGATTCAGGCCCGAGGATACGACCCGGAGCATTTCTTCAGCGAGACGATCTTTCTTCAGTTTCCTTTTCCTGACATCGTCCGCAGTCTCATGAAGGGCAGCGCTGATGTCGGCGTTATTCCTGCGTGCATGCTCGAGCGGCTTGAATCAGTCGGCGCACTGGAGAAGGGGCTCCTGCGGGTAGTTCATGAGCAGACTTCGCCCGAACTTGCCTGCCGGCGCTCAAGCGCACTCTATCCGGATTGGGTTGTGGCATCCATGGGAACCGCTTCGCCCGAAGACGTCCGTCAGGTATCCATCGGTCTGCTCACCATGCCGAACACAAATGACTTCGAATGGTGGGCGGCCGGAGATTTTCGCGCGCTTAATGAGCTCTACCGTACGCTGCGGCTCGGCCCCTACGCTTTTCTTCGGGATTTTTCAGTTCACGCAGTGATTGAGCGGTACAAAGGGCCGCTTCTCTTCGCTGCTGCGCTGATGGTGCTCTTCCTCCTCAATGAACTGCGTGTGCATGTGCTCGTCAGAAGGCGAACAAAGGAGCTTTCGGACGCGCTTATGGAGCGTGACGCCAACGCGCAGTCCATCCGCGAACTGCAAAAACAATTGGGCGAGGTCGAGCGTGTCGGGGCGGTTTCTCAGCTTTCGAGCATGATTGCCCATGAACTGAAGCAGCCCGTTGCCTCCATCATCAACTTCTCGGCGGCGCTTTCCGTCCGTTTGGGCGGCCTGCTTAAAGCGCACCCGGAATGCGCAGCCGGACTTTGCACCATTCGAGCTGAATCCGAACGCATCTCAGAGATCATCTCCCGCGTGCGGCAATATGCTAAGCATCGACCGGTGTCTGCCGCGCCGTGTTCCTTGTCGGCAGCTGTCCGCAAAGCAGTGCTTGTTTATCGAAACGGCGAAGGCGGGCGTATTCCGGTGGAGGTGACCGAAACGGAAAATGTCTGGGTGGTGGCCGATGAACTTGAACTCGAACTCCTCGTGCTCAACCTCATCCGGAACGCGGCGCAGGCACAGACGCGCGCAGAGACGCCCTACATCCGCATCCGCATTGAACGCTCAGCATCTGAAGTTCAGCTCACGGTGGAAGACAACGGTCCTGCGCTGAGCGATGCTCAATTTCGCAAACTCTCACATGCACAAACGAGCATGAAACCGGACGGTCTGGGTCTGGGCCTTGAAATAACCCGTTCCATCGCCGCACGATCCGATGCCATGCTCGTCTTTGAGCGCAAGCCTGAACGGGGCCTCCTCGCCATCGTGCGCTTTCCGCTGAAGCTCTCTCTCAGCGGCACTGCATTCGAGGAGCGCGAATCATGATGCAAACCGCTGAAATTGAAACGGCCCGTCCAGTCATTCGAATCGTTGATGACGATGAAGTTTTTCTGGCTTCACAGAAGTTTTTCTTCGAAACATTTTTCCCTGAAGTCCGCGTATGGCCGTGCGCAGAGCGTTATCTCGATGAAGAGGATCTAAGCGCTCCGGGATGCCTTATTCTGGACTACCGCATGCCGGACCGATCAGGCCTGGAAGTTCAGCGCGCACTGCTTCTGAGACGCAAACCAATGCTGCCGATCATTTTTTTGAGCGCCCATGGCGACATCGGCACCGCCGTACATGCCATGAGGAACGGCGCAGTCGACTTTCTGGAAAAACCCGTTGAACCTGAAGCTCTGCTCGCCAAAGTTCGTACTGCCGTCGCATGGTCTCTCGATGCCTTTAAGCGTGAGCATGACCGCCGCCGCATGGAGCTTCAGGTGCTGTCACTCACCGGAAGAGAACGTGAAGTCATTGATCTTGCGGTCAAAGGAATGCAAAACAAAGAAATTGCGGATCTTCTCGGCATCTCCGTGACGACCGTGAAGATGTACCGCGCCAATGCTTTTCAAAAACTTGGCGTCAATACGATTTTGGCTGCGTCGCAGTTTCTTGCGCGTGCGGAAAACTCCTTGGAGCAGTGAGCATGATCACCAGACGTCAGCTCTTTGCCGGCATTTTGGGATTAACAGCCGGCCCCTCCTGGTGCGGGCCTCAGGAAATCCTCGCCGCAGCCGATGTAATTGTCGTCGGAGCGGGATTAGCAGGCTTGAGCGCAGCGGTTTCTGCGCGTGAAGCCGGCGCCCGACGGGTGCTTATTCTCGAAAAAGATGTGATGATCGGCGGACATTCAATCATGTCAAGCGGCTACTTCAATGCCGTCGATCCCAAGCGGCAGAAACCGCTTGGCATCATTGATTCGCCGGCGCTGATGGAGAAGCAGTCGCTGCAGGTAGGAGGAGACACCGCCTCCCCCATTCTGATGCGGCGGCTTGCCGAATCCTCTTCAGAGGTGCTTCAGTGGCTCGAAGCGCACGGCGTGCACTGGAGCGACCAAGTTTTTGAATCCTATTCATCTTTTCAGCGCAGAGGTCACATATCAAGCCCTGTGCGGGCCGGATACGACTATGTGATGGCGCTTCTTGAATGTGCGCGCCGGCTGGATGTGAAGATTCTGCTTGGGCATCGTGCTGAACGCCTCATCACCGAGAACGGTCATATTGTCGGTGCTGCGGGCGTTTGCCGGGGCTGTCAGGCCTTCGAAGCCAGAGCGCATGCCGTGATTCTGGCTACCGGCGGCGCCTTCTTTGG
>OGQB01003366.1_pt1 | contig 10429 bp, 8 predicted proteins | sample 1553071 | NCBI WGS metagenome assembly OGQB01 (sample SAMEA2580284, study PRJEB22360) | human gut metagenome | biome: human gut; feature: human-associated habitat; material: faeces | place: Denmark | collected 2008/2010
ATGGCAAAATGATTGATGCCAGTGATGGTGGCTTTGAAGGAGTGCGTGATGAAGGCGGTATTCGTGCTACATTGGATTTTGTGCAAAACGATTTATACTATCCTACCTTTGCCGACAAACTGACCTATTTGATGTATAGATTTTGTTCCGGGCACTTCTTCAATGATGGGAACAAGCGTATTGCACTGACTTTGGGTGCGTACTTCTTACACAAAAATAATTACTATTGGCACGCTTGTATCTGTATGCGTACATTGGAATCTATCATTTATCACGTGGCAGCATCGAACATCGACCAAGATTTGCTGCTACGCATCGTCAATAGCTTTTTGACCAGTAAAGATTATGACGAAGAACTGAAAATAGATATTGCCAATGCCATGAGCAAAGGAGAATTAGGAATACAAGGCGAAGATTACGAATAAATGAATATAATTATGGCGAATGTACTTGAAATCATAAAAAACGAAATTACGCAAGATTATTATAAAAATAATTTTCCAAATGATGGTCAACGTTTCGTTGCGTGGTATATGCGGAATATACATCTTCTGGATCAAAGACAAGCTAAAGATGCCATCACAGACGGAGCCAATGATAAACAAATTGATGCCGTATACATTGATGAAGACGAGCAAAAAATATATATTGTACAAGGGAAATACTACCTTGGTGAATCTGTTGATGCAACTCCTGTGAGAGAAGTTATATCTGCTTGGAGCCAGTTTAGTAACTTAGCTCAATTACAGGAAAATGCTAATTCTAAATTAAAGACTAAAATATCAGAAATAGCAACAGCATTAGAAGATGACTCTTACTGCGTATGTTTTGAATTAATAACAACATCTATCTTTACGGATGCGGCTATGGATGATATACATTCATTCCAAACCAAATTATCAGAGGAAGATGATGCTGAATTGAATTATAGTACACAATTCTCCGTAGTTGATAAACAAGGTTTGGAAGATGCTTATAGTTGTGTTATTGAACAAACGAATCCAACTTTAAACCATACTATCAAGCTTGAAGCTGGTAAATATATGACGACAGAATTAGGGGCGACAAGCGTAATAGTTGCAGCCATGCCTCTGAAAGAATGTATAAAACTCCCTGGCATTAAAGATGGGTCTTTGTTCCAGAAAAATGTACGACAGAGTTTAGGCATTAACAATACCGTAAATAAAAAGATCAAGAAAACCATAAACGATCCGAATAAATGTGGTGACTTCTTCTTTTTTCATAATGGAATCACTGCCATTTGTAACAAAATTGAAGAATATGGCAATGGTGAGTTTAAACTTTATGGATTGAATGTTGTAAATGGATGTCAATCATTGAATACTATTTTAAGTTGTAGTGAGAATGTACGAAAGCGTGATGATGCTTATGTTCTATTCAGATTTTATGAAATTCCACAAAGAGACAGGGCTGATTCTATTAGCATTAACACAAACACGCAAAGTGCTGTAAAGGCAAGAGATTTACGCAGTAACAGTAAGCAGATATTGAAACTCAAAAAGGCATACGAAGCAAAATATTCTAATGGATTCTTTGCAACCAAAAGAGGTGAAATTATTCCAGCCGACAAGGACAAACAGTACTGCATAGAGTTATCATATTTAGGAAAGAATCTTACAGCTTGGTACATGCAAAGACCTAATTTATCTTATGGTGAAACTAAGATTTTTGACAAGTTTTTCAATACATTGTTCAAGAACGACTATTTGCCTGAAGATACTTATGCTCTATCGTTTTGGATGAGAAAAATAATGGATGCATGGACTCAGGAAAACCCATTAGGACTGGAAGAGGAATTACTAACAATGAAGGCTTATGCTCCATATCATCTTCTTTTTGCCATATCAATGGTTTTTGCTAAATGTAACAATCAAACAAATGTACCATCACCGAGTGAGTGCTTAAAAGTTGCTTCTGAAAATAATCTTGTTGACAGCATAATTAATATTGCGGCAAACTGTTTAAACAGTGCTATTTCAGCAGAAAAAAACAATTGCGAGCAAAATAATAGAAGTTTCATTCCTCAAAATTGGGTAAAAAACAAGAGTTGCAATGCAGGTATTATGTCTGCTATTCAGAATTATTTTTCTTTCCTCCCAACAATGAATAAGGAGATGGATTCCAAACTTAAAAATGGAGTAAAAATAGACTCAAAGTATTTCTCATATAGAGTACAAGCAGAGGATTAAAAAATGAACGGAAAGCAATTAAAAAACAGCATACTCCAGTGGGCGATACAGGGCAAACTTGTACCGCAAGATCCTAATGACGAACCGGCATCTGTACTTCTTGAACGTATCAGAGCCGAAAAAGCTAGACTGGTCAAGGAAAAGAAAATCAAAAAAGATCCCACCGGCGGCATTCTCTTAAGCGACCTCAACTGGGTGGAGAATCCCGATATTCTCGCCCGTGTGGGTGAGCGACCGGACAAACCGCTTACCATCGGCTTTGCTGCAGAAACAGCCGAAGGCGCCAGTCTCACTGCGTTTGCTCGTGAAAAGTGCTTCCGCAAGCACGCCGCTTTTATTGTGGCAAACGACGCCCGTCAAGCGCTGGAATCCAAAGCCAACTGCATTCAGCTCGTCAGCCTTACGTCCGCGATTCCCTTTGGTCCTGCCGACAAATTTGCCTGCGCCCAATTCATTTTGACCGAAGCTGCCAAGCAGCTCTCAGGCAATGCCGGCGGAACAGCCGCACCTTCCGAAAAATAATGAACTCAAAAGCACTCATGAATATCGAACTGAAGATTCTGGATCCGCGTGTGAGCGAGAACCTCCCGAAAATCGCCACGCCTGGTTCCGCAGGCGCCGACCTCCGCGCACTCTTGGATACCCCTCTCGTTTTAGCGCCTGGCGAAACCAAACTCGTACATACCGGCATCGCCATCCACATCGGCGATCCGCACTATGCCGCCGTAATCCTGCCGCGTTCTGGTCTGGGTCATAAAAAAGGGATTGTGCTCGGCAATCTGGTCGGCCTCATTGACAGCGACTATCAGGGCGAAATTATGGTGTCGCTCTGGAACCGCAGCGGCACCCCCTGCACGATTGAGCCTATGGAACGCATTGCACAGCTTGTCGTCATTCCCGTCGTGCAGCCTGAATTTACTGTCGTCGACGCTTTTGCGGATTCTGAACGCGGCACGGGCGGCTTCGGCTCAAGCGGAACGAAATAGCTTTTGCACCTCACGAAATATCATCCGAAACAGAAACGCTCAAGCAACGAGAAAATGCTTGAGCGTTTCTATTTTCGTCAGAGACCTTTCAACGAGAGAGCTCTGAGCTTTGAGGCCGTCAAAAACTCAGACCAACACGCGTTCCGGTTGATCGTAGACATAAACGCGGGGCAATTCGCCCTTCCACTTTTCTACCTCTACCAGTGCCGTCGAGGCGATGTTGCCGCAGGCGAGCGACGATGTCGGCACATCCATCGTGAGCGTATTGGAATTGCCGTGCACATCAATACGGCGGCCGTTGACGTCCATCGGAGCAAACCAAGCGCCGTGATGAACGACGACGACGCCCGGCATCACACGGTCAGTAACGTAGGCGCCCGCGAGCAGCGCACCGCGTTTATTGCGTACCAGCACGACATCGCCCGACTCAATGCCGCGTGTCTTAGCATCCGCCGGATTGATCCAGCACGGTTCGCGGTCTTCAATATTGGCAAAATGATGACTGGTCGTACCGTCAAGCTGGCTGTGCATGCGGTAGCGGCTCTTGCATGCCATCAATGCCAAGGGCGTGTCCTGGGTCTTTGTGTTGACGCCTTCGGACGGTACAAAGTAGCTCGGATGCCCCAGGCAGTCTGCGTACTTGTAGCCGGCGATCTGAGGCGAATAAAGCTGAATCAGCCCGCTTTCCGTATCGAGCGAGTGTGCCTTCGGATCCTTGCGGAAGTCTTCAAATGCGACGAACTTGCGGTCTTTTTCTCGAACATCGAAGAGCACATAACCCTTCTTCCAGAAGTCTTCGAAGTTAGGAAGCTTCACCCCAATGCGCTCGCCCATCTTCTGGGCGTCGCCGTAGAGGCGCCGAATCCAGCCCATTTCGTCGAGGCCTTCGGTGAAGGCCTCCTGGCAGCCGAGGCGCTCGGCAAGCTGCGAGAAGATCCAATAATCGCTTTTAGACTCCCACTGGGGCTCAATCGCCTGCTGCATGGCCACAATGCCATCGTTTGAATAAGTACCGATATTTGTAATATCAGCGTGCTCAAAAGCCGTAGCAGCGGGGAGCACGATGTCAGCATGACGCGCCGTAGCCGTCCAAACCGTATCCGTGACAATGACTGTTTCGGGCTTCTTCCAGGCGCGTTCAAGATTCATCGTATCGGGCTGATGTGCAAACGGATTGCCGCCCGCCCACATAACCAACCGCACTTCCGGATAGGTCACCTTCGTTCCATTAAAGTCAATGACCTTGCCCGGGTTGACAAAGCAGTCCGCAAATCTCGCCACCGGAATGACCTTGCTGCCCTTCCAGGGCAGCGTCGACGCCTTCACGGGCTTCACAGAGCTTGAAATGCCCCCTAGGAAGGGACCGTAGGCCATCGGCGTACCGCCGTTCGAATAGGCATAGTTCGTGCCGATGCCGCCGCCAGGGAGGCCAATCTGGCCGAGCGCTGCAGCGAGCGCAAAGCCCATCCAGTGCGACTGTTCGCCGTATTGAATACGCTGAATACCCCAGCCCATCATGATCATCGTGCGATGCGACTGCATGTCGTGAACGAGCTCGACGATTTTTTCGGCCGGCACTCCGCACTCCTGCGCCGCCCAGGCGGGTGTTTTCTCGATTCCGTCGGTCTTGCCCATCACATAGTCGCGCAGCTCCGGCCAGCCATAAGTGCACTTGGCAAGGAAGGCCTCATCGGTCTTCTTCGTGCGCACGAGTTCATGAATCATGCCGAGCATCATGGCGCAGTCGGTACCGGGACGCGGCGCTATCCATTCACTGCCCAGATATTCGGCCGTATCCGTTGCAATCGGATTGATCGAAATGGTTTTCGTTCCTTTAGCCTTCAGCGCGCGGAAGTAGCCCGCTCCGTTGTGAAGCGTCGTCAGCCAGTCGATGTCATTAGTAACTAAAGGATCTGCACCCCAAAGAATCACGCGTTCGCTGTGCTTCAAAACCATTTCCCAGCTCGTCGAGCGGGGATCTCCCGTACCGACGACATACGGCAGGATACGGCTGATAGCCGCCGTTGAATAAGAATTAATGCACTGTATGAAACCGCCGCGAAGGTTAAGGAGGCGCTGCTGCAGATTAATGGCGGCATTGACCTTGCCCGTCGACATCCAGCCGTATGAACGACCGAAGACCGCAGAAGGGCCGTAGTTGTCATAGACGCGGTTCATCTCCTTGGCAACAAGATCAAGTGCCGTGTCCCAAGAGACGCGCACGAACTTTTCTTCGCCGCGTTTATCGCGGCTTGCCGGGCCATTTTTCAGATAACCTTCCCGCACCATCGGATAACGGATGCGAGAAGGCGTATACGGAAGCTCACGAAGTCCTTCAAGGTTCATCGACGGTGCATAGTCGTGCTCAAACGGCGTCAGATCCATGATCTTTCCGCCTTTGACATGACCGCGGACGACACCCCAACGCGCGGCTGTAATAAAGCCGTACTCGCTGAGTGTAGATTCGCCAAGGCTGAATGTGTGAGTGAGTTTCAGTCCTTGTGCATCCTGAATCGGGAGCGGTTCAGGCGCAAACTTTGCACCGTTCTTAGCTGCAGCATCGAAACCCTTTCGGGCGGTCGATGCTGTTGCAGAAGATGCCGTTTGGGCTGAAGCAGAAGATGAAATGCCGGCCGCAGCAGCAGTGCCGGCTGCGCCGGCGGCCAAAAGGCCGCGGCGCGTCAATGCGATATTGAGACGGTTCATGATTTTCTGTCCTTTTAGGCGTATGCCTGTTGGCATACCTTATTGAGCCATTTTCTCGGACTCAGAACATGCTCAGCTACGCCAAGTACGTCTCTTTTTGACGGTTATCAGAATTTTAAAGTATCGGTTATTCCTAAAAAGAAGAACGATATTCCTAGAGAAATAGGAATCATTCCGAATAACACTAGCTCGACGAAACCTTATTACTGCAGCGTCGGACGAACAGTCGTTTCTTCAGGCCATTCATCACCGGTTTCTTCCTCAATATCGTCCTCGGGGAACAGCAATTTATCGAGCGCCTCATGCTCGGCGAGCGACATACCTCGAGCCTGCAGCTTTGCGAGACTGCCTTCCAATACTCGGATTTCCGGTCGGCGATCTGCATGCAGTACAAGCTCCACCCGAGCGCCAACCGCATCAGGACTGCCAGGAATATCGTTAGCGATTCGTCCTGCCATCACACGGCCCTCGGCCATTTCGCTCTGGAAGGAGAGCAGATAAGCATCGTGATCCGCGGGAGCGACTTCCGCCCAGACGCCCCAGGTGAAGCTTCCCGCTTCTTCCGTAAAAGGCACTTCAATCACGCCGAAAAGAAAACGCTCACCGGAATCGAGTGAGGCAAAGTCCTCGTTGAACTTCCCCGCAGCATAGCGGCCAACATAATCGAGCTGCCAAAGGCAGTCCGGAAGCTTCATTTGAATGTCTCGGCAGAGTTCATCATCCAACTCCATATCTTCGTCAACTTCAACGTCTTCCAAATCGCGAGGCTGCATGCCGCGTCTCCTTTCTGAGATAGTGATGATCATTAGATTTTAAAAACTCTTCTTCCGCCGCTTCCTATCGCTCAAGCGCATACTTTGACGAAGCACTGCGTTTTCCTAAAAATTCACCCATGCAGCTCTTCCTACACCACGTTGCGCTTTGCGCCCCTCTTTTTCTTCTGGTCGCACTAGGCTGGGGATCTGTGAAGATCGGTCTCTTTACGAATGAAGTCACCAAAGCCCTTGGCCGTTTCACGTTCCGACTGCTCATGCCGGTGATGCTCTTCAAGCTAATGAGCGGATTTGCCGACATGCCGCCAGTCGACTGGCGAATTCTGATTGCTTTCTTCGCCTCCTGCGCCATCATCTACGCAATGGGCAGGAGCTTTTTCAAACACGTTTTCAAAACGGACGCTGCTGCAACAACCGTACTTGCCATGGCAGGCATCTTCGGCAACAACGTGCAGCTCGGAGTACCAATCGTTCAGGTGAGTTTAGGCAATGAAGCTATTCCCGCCATCTCTTTGATCATCATCTTTAACGTTTTGCTGCTCTGGACAGTCGCCATTGCCAGTGTGGAATTCGGACGGACGGGCAGCATCGGCAATTGGCGGTCTGCCGCAGCCCCCATGCTGCGCGTCTTCAAAAACCCGATTGTTCTGGGCATTTTGATCGGCTCGGCTTGGAGCTTCACCGGCATCAAACTGCCTGACTTCCTTGAAAAGTCCGTTGAACTGGTTGCCATGAGCACCACGCCGATGTGCCTCATGGTCGTTGGTATGGGACTCGCACAGCACAGTTTCCGAGCGGCGCTCACAAAAGGCTCCATCATCACCGCCGTCAAACTCGTACTGCAGCCGCTCCTCGTTTGGATAATCGCCAAAATACTCGGGCTCGGCACACTTGAAACCAATGCTGTTGTTTTGATGGCGTCACTGCCCGTAGCCATCAACATCTATCTAATGGCCCAAGACTTCAAAGCCGAAGAAGGGGCTGCAAGCAACAGTATCTTTGTTTCAACCTTTCTTTCGGCCTTGACCGTCCCGCTGACGCTTACGCTCTTAGGCGCAGCGCCTCAATTCTGAGTCTTAGGACTGCATTCATAAAAAATTCGGCAGCCGATCATCAATCGACTGCCGAATTTTTCGGCCGCAGCTTTCGCTGCGTCTTTAGGCTGCTGCGAGATTCTCGCGCGCAGCTTAGAACTGGGATTCAGCAAACTTCCAATTTACAAGCTTCGTGAAGAACGTTTCGATGAACTTCGGACGAGCATTGCGGAAGTCGATGTAGTAAGCATGCTCCCACACATCGAGGGTGAGCAGCGGCTTGTCGCCCTGCTTCACCGGCGTACCTGCATTGGAAGTGTTGACGATTGCGAGCGTGCCGTCGGCCTTCTTCACAAGCCAGGTCCAGCCGGAACCAAAGTTGCCGGCAGCAGATTTTGAGAACGCAGCGACGAAAGCGTCAAAGCTTCCCCACGTCTTTTCAATTGCGGCAAGCAGAGCACCTTCCGGACGACCGCCGCCATTCGGGGTGAGGCATTTCCAGAAGAAACTGTGGTTGAAATGCTGAGCCGCATTGTTGAAGAGACCGCCTTCAGCCCCGCAAATAATTTCTTCAAGCGACTTGCCTTCAAAGGCCGAGCCCTTGAGGAGCGCATTCAAGTTGGCGACATAGGAAGCATGATGCTTGCCGTAGTGGTACTCGATCGTTTCGGCGCTCATGGCCGGGGCCAGAGCGTCAGGAGCAAAATCAAGCTTGGGAAGTTGGAATTCAGTCATTTGGGGTCTCCAAAGATAGTTTTGATTTATGAATATTACCTCTTGGATATTATTCATACATTAATTTAGTGGTTACCCGTATCATCGAATTGTGGCAAAAGTTTGCTGTCCAGCCTTCAAGCGACGAAGCTTTTTCGCACCCGACGCGAAATGATTCTTAAGGCATCTGCTCACCTGTCCCTGAGGATTCCGTATTCATAGCGACCTCCTGCACCTCTGCGGCTGCAAAACCATCCGCAAAGAGAATCCGTACGGCGCTGCCTCGTCGAAGCTCTGCGGCATGCGATACCACCTTGTCGGCATCCGTCACAATCCGAGCATATCCAGCACGCAGAGGACGATTGGGATCCGCGAGGCTGAGCGCATTGGCAGCGAGCTCCACACGTCTTTGAGCGGCGTTAATTTCGCGCATGGGATCCGGGCGCAGACGCAAAGCTCGATCCAGACGCTCAGCAGCAGCATCAAGCGCATGGTGCGCAAAAAAAGAGAGGGCCTTTGTTTGTCGTTCCACCTCTGTCCCTCGCCGTTCTTCTGCTGCGAGTCCAAGCCTCCGAAAGCGTTCCGCTGCAGCCGTCAAGTGCTGCACAGGAGCTCTGAGGCATAAATCCGGCTGTGCCAGGAAGCGTGCTGCCCGCTCGAGCCGTATTTGCCTCGGAGTAATGAAGTCTGCGGCAGTACGCCATCGCAAACCGGCACCTTCAACCGCTCGCTCAGCATCCGTAAGTCTCCCTTGGGCGGCATTGCAAAGCCTCACCCGAGCGTTGATCATCGCCTGTTCCCAGGGCTGCAGCAATCGATCTTCAGCGGGAAGATGCGCAGCCGCCGAGTCATACCGTTGTGCGGCATGCTGATAAGCTCGTTCAACAGCCCGCTCAAGCATGTCTGAACATTTATCCAAACGCCTCAGCCAAGTATCTCGATCCGGCCCAATGGACCCCGCTGCAGCTGTCGGCGTCGAAGCCCGCAGATCGGCTGCAAAATCGGCGATGGTAAAGTCCGCCTCATGTCCCACGCCGCAAATGACGGGCACGTTGAGCGCTGCGATCGTACGAGCGAGCTCCTCATCGTTAAAAGCCTGCAGATCCTCATAGGAGCCGCCGCCGCGAACCAGCAAAATGACATCAGGGGTAAGCGCCTGTGCTGCAATCAGCGCCGAAATGAGTGCAGCGGGAGCGTCGGTACCTTGAACCAGACTGTCCACATGCATGATTTTCACCCAAGGCGTGCGGCGTTCAAGCGTACGCAGCACATCGCCGTAGGCGGCAGCCTGAGCGCTCGTCACCAGTACAACTCGCCGTACAAATCGAGGAATCGGCTTTTTGCGCTCTGGGGCAAAGAGTCCTTCAGCCTCCAGCTTGGCCTTGAGTTTTAAAAAAGCTTCATAGAGACTTCCCACGCCGGCTGGCCGCCACCGCGTTCCGACCATTTGCAGTCGCCCGCGGGGGGCATAAATATCCACACGTCCAAGAAGCTCTATACGGTCGCCCTTTTGAAATATCGGACCGCGTCCCAGTGCACTGCGAAACATGGCGCAAGAAAGCAGTGCAGCCTCATCCTTGAGTGAAAAATAAAGGTGTCCCAGACTCGACAGGGAAACTTCTGCAACTTCACCGGTAATCCAGATGCCGTCCAGGACGCCCTCAAGCGCATTGGTCATTCGGCGCAAGGCGGCAGACACACTCAGCGGTTCCTCGCGCCTAGGCGCTGCTGCGGGAGACGACTCGACGCCTGAAGCGGCTGAGTCAACTGTCTGAGGCCCCCATGCAGCACGAGTTGAGGAGCGCTTTGCAATCGGCTCAATACGCGGCTTGAGTTCCAAGTCCGCATCACTCCAGCTCACGGGCGGCATCCCGCTGTACGGCTGATTCGGCTTCGCAAAGGCAGACACACGCTTTGAGGGCTGCACCGTGGAAAAATTCTGCACAGAAGCTTGGCGGGCTTTGGATCGGCCGTACCGCATCTACCGCGATTGAAGGAAAACGATT
>OGQB01003369.1_pt1 | contig 10425 bp, 9 predicted proteins | sample 1553071 | NCBI WGS metagenome assembly OGQB01 (sample SAMEA2580284, study PRJEB22360) | human gut metagenome | biome: human gut; feature: human-associated habitat; material: faeces | place: Denmark | collected 2008/2010
CCGATGGGATAGCCGCCCTTGGCGGATACCGAGGTGCCGACCACGTTCGCGCTCGCGCCGATGGGCGTCGCGTTGCCGCCGAGGTCCGTGCCGAGGGACAGCGCCCATGCCAGCACGCCCACGTCCATGCCCTCGACTGCGGCGATGGAGCGGATGACCGGGATCATCGTGGCGGCAAAGGGAATATTGTCCACAAAGGCGCTGGTGACGGCGGAGAGCCAGAGAATGATGACGACGATCGTCGCCACATGGCCGCCGCTGATGTTGGTGATAAAGCGCGCGATGATATCCAGCACGCCCGTCTTTTCCAGCCCGCAGACCGAGACGAACAGGCCGATGAAGAAGAGCAGCGTTTTGTAGTCCACGCCGCGGATGACCTCGAGCACCGTCGCCCTTCCGTGCGACAGCGCCATCACAAGCAGCGTCAGCGCCGCAACGATCACGCCGATGCAGGCGACCGTCAGATGCACGGGATAGCGGCTCAGGTTGCGTTGGGCGAAATCGGCGAAGGTTTCCGCCACCATAGCCCGCACCTCGGGGCAATCCAGGTACGCATGTACGAACGGCGCGAACGACGCCAGGAAACGGTTGGCATACGGCTCGCGGTAGACCCGGAGGATGATCTCCTCATAGGTCAGCCCATGCGCCGCGAGGAACTCCTCCCGCAGGGGGATATGCCCTTTGAAAATACCGTTCACCAGGTTGCGTCCCAGCGCCGCACCGCTGCCCTCGTCGCCGAGGACATACCCCAGCGGCGGGACGTTTTCCACGATTTCGCCGCCCCGGCACCAGCACGAATTGGAGCCCGTGCCGAGGATGCAGGCCACGCCTTCGCCGCGGCCGAACAACGCCCGGGCAGCCCCCAGCAGGTCGGTCTCGGCCTCGATCCGCCCCGTGCCGAAATGCGCGCGGAGTTCCCGCACCATCTTCTCCGTCGCTTCGGGGAAGGTGCCCCCGCACCCTGCGCCGTAGAAATAGACGGCCTCGACGGGGCCGCACGGCGGCAGTTCGGCAAGCGCTTCGCGTATTTGCTCCGGGGAGTGCTGCACGGCATTGATTCCCCGCGTCCGGTATTCCGAGGTATGCACGCCGTCGGTCACGAGCCACGTGCATTTGGTCGATCCGCTGTCTGCAATGATTTTCATACTATATTGTTACTTCCTAATACATCAGAACCGCCAGCCGCACGTCAGCGAAAACCCGGCATCCGTAAGCCAGGGCGTCACATCGGTCGGCGCACCGAGTTCGACGGGCGACACCGAGAATTCCGAAGGCACAAACAGGATCGTCGGCGAAAATTTCAGTTCAAACCCCTTCGTCACCCGCAGAATCCACGCACATTCGACATTGAAGAAAGGCAATACCCTATCCTTGTCAAGATCGTTGTCTACATGCTTTAGTATCCGGTGGTATCCCGCCCCAACTCCGGCTCCGAAACGCAGAAAAAGCCTGCTTTTCACCACCGGCAGCCGATAATAGGCCATTGCATCCAGTTTATAAATATCCTGCGCAACCGTATTGCGGTAAGGGTCAGATCCGTGGCCGCTCCAATCGTAGCTCATCAAACTCCCCAGATGCCACCGGGCCGAAAAATCCACGCCCCAATAAAAATTTCCTTTCAATTGGCGGCTGTACTCCACCTTCACGCCGACAGTCACCTGATTATGCGCCGTGATTCCCGACGCGCCCGTCACAAAGAGATTATTCTCTTTCGAGGCGAGGCGATGACGTTCGATACGCGCCGCTGTTTTTGCATTCCGCGTCCGATCTGTTGCCGACGGCGGGCTTTGGGCATATGCTGCTGCGGTGACGCATACCGTCAATAATACTGTGCCTATTTTTCGCTTCATTCACAAGTGGGTTACATGTTCATCATGCAAGAAAGCAATAAAATTCGGAATAGCAATGTCCCAATGCAAATGCATTGCCGGTTTGCTCCTCAAACCTGCACTCCTTCCCGTCTGGCGCAGCGCCTTTTCGGAAAATTTGCTGCCGCCAAATCGGCTCCGAACCCTAATCCACCCCATTCCCTTTTCACAGCTTCGGAAAACAAAGATAACGAAAAATAATCCGAGCGGCAAACCCGGATCATTACACAATTATACACATAATAGTCAATATTGTCGCAAACTAATTTTTAGACCAGAAAAACGGCGAAAAATTTTCCCCTCCCGCCGCTTTCCTGTTTTCAGCAATTTTCAGTAGCTTTGATTTCTATAAATAAAAAATCCCCGACCGTATGGCCGAGGATTATCTTTATATAAACTGTTCCAAATATTTCTCCTTAAACCCAGCTAACGGGAATTTGAAATCTTTCTGTGTTCCGTCCGTTGCCGTATAACCGAATACAACCGTATCGCTCTTGATATGGGCTTCAAAGATATTCAGCGTGCAATGGGACTTGGAAATATCTACGATGTTGGATAATACAATGGCGAGATAACCCTCCTCTACGATTTTTGGATTCAGCAGATAAGAAAATCCTGCCATATAACGACCTCGCTTTTGAAAGCGGATGGTCATATCTTTTGTGGGGTCTATATCGAGTTCAAAGATATAGTGGAACTCTCGTGGTGTGGGGTCATCGGTTCTACGCCCCACGAACAGGCAAATACCGTGTTCATTATCATAAGATACGCCTTTGGAGATATACGATAGTTGAATATCGTCGATAGTCTCCGTGCCTGTTTTTCAATCAACACTCGGTGTTTTTCTTTTCATTTTAGCTAAAATTTGTATTGTTAAATAAATCTTTGATTATGATATAAATATACGAAAAATTTATGACTTATGCAAGTAAAAAAGAAAGGACAAACTTGTACAGAGGGTCTATAAGTTAACCCTTTGGCACAAGTCTGTCCCTTAAAACAAACGATGAGAATCAACGTTTCTCCAATGCCTGTCGATTCTTCTTTATTTTCTTGATAAATTTCACATCATTCCATAAATCGACCAAATCTTTATCGGATAATTGGGTATCATCATTACAAATTCCCGTAAAGACATCAATCTTACGATGATTTTCGTCATCATGAATATGCGGGCATGATGGACATTTATCATTGTCAGCAACTCTGAAATTTGTAGTAAACTTCAAAAGTCCATCTTCCCGATTAGCAATGTCACAGATGATCTTCCATTGATCCCCTAAAAAACACTGCTGCCGATCCTTTCCATCATTGAACTGCTCTGTTGGGATTATCGACAAAATATCTTGTAAGATTCGATATAATGCCGTTTGTTTGGCAATTAGTGATTCTAATTTTAACAACCGTTGTATATAAACGTCACTCGGAATCATCCCGTTCAAAAATTGATTATGAACGAGGGTAAAATATAGTCGAGCGTTTTCAGATTTAATTGTTTTCATGATTGATTTTATTCATCTAATCCAGAAATGCTTGCAAATTTCTTCCATCCTGTTGCGGCTTTATAGGCATTGGCACAACCTGAAGGTACTTTCAGTACAGAATAAGGATTTATCCCCTCAAAAGCATTGTACCCGCAAGTCGGTGGTATCTCCGTGCCGATCTTGAATAATCGCAGTTCAGAATCCTCATAAAAAGCGTATTGATTGATTGTCTCAACCTGTGTACAAGCAGACATATCAACGGTCATTAGATTCTCCAATTGACAGAAAGCACCATGATAATAAGAAGTACCATAAGGACCAGAATAACCACCACCGATAGTTTTCAGTTGAGAACCTTTCTCAAAAGTTACTGTTGCTAATTTAGAACAACCCTTAAATGCCGCTGCTTCAATCATCTCTACACTTGCAGGAATCTCAATAGAAGTCAATGCAGTACAATCCGAGAAAGCACCATAATAAGAATTAGGATTACAATTAGAATTATAATTAGAATAATAACCACCACCGATAGTTTTCAGTTGAGAACCTTTCTCAAAGGTTACTGTTGCTAATTTAGAACAACCCTTGAATGCCGTTGCTTCAATTGTTTCTACACTTGCTGGAATCTCGATAGAGGTTAATGCTGTACAACCATAAAAGGCGCCAGAATAATGACCACCACCGATAGTTTTCAGTTGAGAACCTTTCTCAAAAGTTACGGTTGTCAGAGAGGAACAACCATAGAATGCCGATGCTTCAATCGTTTCTACACTTGCAGGGATTTCAATGGCTTTTAATGTTTTGCAATCCGAAAAAGCGCCATAATAATAATCAGAAGAATAACCACCACCGATAGTTTTCAGTTGAGAACCTTTTTCAAAGGTTACGGTTGTCAAAGAAGAGCAGCTTTTGAATGCTGTGGCTTCAATTGTTTCCACGCTTGCAGGGATTTCAATGGAGGTCAATGCCGTACAATCCGAGAAAGCACCAGAAGAATAACCACCAGAAGAATAACCACCAGCGATAGTTTTCAGTTGAGAACCTTTCTCAAAGGTTACTGTTGCTAATTTAGAACAACCCTTGAATGCCGATGCTTCAATCGTTTCTACACTTGCAGGAATCTCAATGGCTGTTAATGCTGTACAACCATAAAAGGCGCCGTAAAAAGAACCATCACCACCGATAGTTTTCAGTTGAGAACCTTGCTCAAAAGTTACTGTTGCCAGTTTGGAACAGCCCTTGAATGCCGATGCTTCAATCGTTTCCACGCTTGCAGGGATTTCAATGGCTTTTAATGTTTTGCAATCCGAAAAAGCGCCATAATAACCACCAGCGATAGTTTTCAGTTGAGAACCTTTCTCAAAGGTTACGGTTGCTAATGATGAACAGTTTTCGAATGCTGATCCACCGATAGTTGTTACATTTGCAGGGATTACAACGGTTTTCAGTTTGCTTTTATAAAATATAGATCCCCTAATCGTTACCAATGTATTGGGGAGAATCAGATTTTCGACATTTGTAGAGTTGTAAAATGCCTGTGTCGGCAATGCCGTAATATTCACCTCTGAAATATCGAGGTCTTTCAAATTGGGCATCATGCGATAGATAAACAGAAAATCGACATCGTTCAGCACTCCTGTAATCTTCAACGATTCGATATTGGCATAATCATAATCCGTCAATTCATTCTCCAGTTCACCTTTCGTTTCGACATGAATTTCAGTACACGTTCCCAATTGGCGAAAAATAATCGTTTGTAAAATATTGCCTTGTTCGTCTTTCAATGCTACCGTAGCAAAACGCTGTATTCCCTCGTTAGCTGAAATATTGAAAGCAATAGTATCTTCCCGCAAGGCTCGTGTTTCGGGGGACAGCGACAACCACGATTGGGCATCTTCGGGAATCTCAATTGTATAATCCAAATTTGTGGTCAATTTGATTTCCTGCGTACCTCCAGCGGGAGTAGCATCAACAGAGTTATCTGCTATATTGATTTGCCCCTGCATGCAATTCAGCGACACCATAACGGTACGATAGGAACCGTCATTGGCAAACACGAGAATTTCGCTCTCTACAATCGGATTAGGGGCTGTAATCGTAATCGTTCCCTTATCCGTAGAGGTAGCATTTACTTTGACTTTCCATTCATCCTGTGCAATGGCTTTGACAACCGTATTTTCGGTTGCGCCCTCAATCGTATAGGAAATAGTTTTGTTTTCGCCCCCGTTGAGAATGGCTATATCCGTTGTATCAAATGCAATTGCAAACTTTGAATTATCGCTTTTGGGAATCGTGATAACCGTATCGTCGGCCATCGTGAAATAGACATTAGCGCCGTCTTCCGTCACGCTTTTGAAGATGCCGTTTGTGCCATCCTTACCATCGACACCATCTTCTCCGTCCGTTCCGTCTACTCCATCTTTTCCATCTGCTCCCGTTGCTTGTCCTATATCAGTCCAAGTTTTTCCATCATCCATTGAAAGCATCCAGCGACCATTTTCTATTTTCAGTTGTGGCGTAATGCCATCTTTGCCATTGGTTCCATCCGTACCATCTTCTCCGTCTGCACCGTCATTGCCATCCTCGCCATCAATACCGTCCTTGCCGTCTGTACCCTGTGCTTTTACCTTGGTTCCCTTTTCATCGGTTAGCCATTCACCATCAAGCGTCCAATAATAACAACCATCTGTATCTTTTCTCACGCCAATTACAGGAATAGTTCCGCTATCCTTGCCATTTTTAATTGTAGCGGTAGAACCATCTGAAAAGTGGATAATGTAACCATCGGATATTTGTTCTACTTTGGAAATGGACAAATTATCCTGCAATGCGTCTACAATCTTCTGCAAGGATGAAATATTCGTGTTCATCTGTTTGCAGAGTTCCTCCAATTTTGTCACGCGATTTTCGAGGTCGCTCAAATCATTGCGCAATGCGCTGTCGTCGTACTTATCGCTGCAACCGAACAGCAACAAGCCGCAAAGCAAAAAAGATAGTAGCTTTTTCATAAAATTGAGTTTAATAAAGTTAATAATGCTCTTGTTCAAATTCTGCTAATGTTTTGAATATAGTTGCATCTGAAACTCCGTGTATGGTCGTTGCCAACTCCTGTAAAATCCGCAATCTGTCACACATATTTTGAGTTGCTTTAATTGTATGACAGTTGTTAGTAACGGCAATAATCCACGCATTTTGAGCAGATGAATGTATGCCGTTAAACAAGTATTTGGAGGACATTCAAATCCACTTTGTACCGTATCAACTCCTGCTGCGGTGGGTTATATGCAAAAAGAAAGTGTGGAGTTGTTCGTTTATCTACCGAGAGGTTCTGGAATACCTATGTGCAAATAAACAATACCCCACACCGAATAGAATATATCAGGAGATATATGCCTATATGCGGTGATGAGCGTTGCGTTATCCCTGCACACTTGAATTTTCCAGATTCCTCAGTAAGGATTAGCGAAACACTTTCACTAAACTAATATGTTATCGCCCGTATGGGTCGATGCCACAAAATTAGAAAATGTTTCTCAATACGCAACACTCAAGCGGGGTATTGTAGATTCAAATTTCGGATTAAAGTTTCAGAAAATCAAGATTGATATTCTAAAAAGTTCTTCATTGGTTGGGATATTCCGTTATAAAGAATAAACCGACATATCCTCTCAAATCGGGAGTTGCAAACCATTCCAACCCTCAATTATCGAGAATATGTCAGCGTAAAGTCGATATTTTGAGCTTTGTAATTTATATAAAAACACTAATGCACAATAAATCAACAGACAGCATTATCGAATATGGGTTGTTGCGCTCTGTTTACATATCAAAGAAAATACCCCTGCCGTCGTGAAACAGCAAGGGTATTCGTCTTCGTTCGGTTATTCCACAAACCACTTGTACTCGGTATCGCCCTCGATGGCCCTGCCTATACCCGTGATCAGTTCGGTAGCGTTCAGTGAACGGTCGAGGAACGTATCTATGTAACTCGACTTGTTGGCTCCCGTAAACAGATTGTACACCCTCCACAGGTCGATAGCGGAATCGTTCCCTCTGGAAAAATGTTCATCGCAATAGTACGCCTTCGCCACCGCATTGATGTGGCTGTCGGTAAACTCCATTGCGGGAAGCCCTTTCCGTTCCGTTTGAGGCAGATACTGATACAGCCGCGTCTTCCCGATCAGTTGGGCGAACTGGCGTTCGGTCAGGTATTGTTCCCGCATGGACGACATCCGCTTTACATGGCGTTCGGCATCGTAAGACAGAAACAAACGCAAGGTCGCATCGAACAAATCCTGCACGCTCATGGCTCGCAGTTCGCTCTGATATCCGTCCGTCGAGACGCAAAGGTTACAGCAGACCAGATTCTTGAATCCGATAAAGACCCTGAACTTCTCCGCCGTCTTTTTCGAGTACAGGTTTTCGTGGTTATAGGCCCTTACGCCTCCGACGGAAAGATTCAGGCGGTTTCCCTCGATCTCCTCGTAAACGGACGGTATCTCGAAACAGAACATCATCCGCTCGTAGTAGATCGTCTTGTCCGATTCGAGCAGTTGGCCGACGGGTTTGTGGATCGCTTCGGGAATCCTCCCCTTGACGATATGAGATACCCGTATTTCGGGCTGGTCGATTACCTCGCAGGGGAACTGCTTATGCGCCGCGCTCCATACCGTCTCGATAAAGTTCTGATGAGAAACCGTCACCTCGTTGTCCTTGCTGAATACGGGAACGACGCAATCCGTTCTCAAGTGGGCTATATCGACGGGCTTGGTGTTAGCCTCGATAAAATGGCGGTTATGCCGCACACCCAAAGGAACGACAACACCTGTCGTTGCAGGTTGGGCAGGTTGTTCCTCTACGGTCGTTACCACCTCTGCGGCAGGATTATCGAGGAAAGGGCTGTCGGAGTTCAGACCGACGGCAAATTCGGGGTTAGGCTGAAACGCTGGGTACATGGTTGTAAGGAGTTTGAGGTTGAACATTCGGTTGTGCAGGCTGTGTCATGTTACACCATTTGAGGATGGCCTGACCGACGGCAGATGTGATGAGGAATTCGGGACGCCCCGTGAACAGTCCCGTACGGTCTTTGGATGTGGTGGCCTTGTGGTTCATGGCTATATCCAAAACTGCGGTAAACTCGTAATCCACGTTGTCACGCTGTACGGCTTTCAAGCCCACTTTCTCTGGAACCATCTTACCGTTCTTGTCCGAAAGCACATAATCTTGTTTAGAACGCATCGTACAGATAACATGACAGGAGGATGTCAGAATCCGCTGGATAAAGGCGTTCTGACGGGGTGTAACCTTGGCCCAGTTGGCAAAGGAATTGCCTTGCAGGTTGGCATGGAAATCCAGCAGATAATCCCAGCAATGGGAAATGCTGTCGATGATGATTACCTCGGCTCCTGCCTGCTCACAGATGCCAATGGCCTCGATGTAGGTTTCGGGGGCATAGTTTTCGAGCGTGAGGACTTGATAACCGCCCAGATGGGCATAAAGGTCAGCCGAGCAGTTCTCGGAATCGATGACGGCGATTTTCGACCAGTCGCCTGTCATTCCGTAAGCGATAAGGAGCGACGAATAGGTCTTGCCCGAACCTGAAGCTCCCGCCAGCGCAAGCCGCATCTTGGCTGCACGGCGCATGGATTGTCTCAATTGCATAACTCTACAAATTAGATGATTAGTAAATGATTAAACTAATCACTCCAGTTGCGGCTTTTGTATTTATCTGTGATTTTTTCCGATAGTCTGTACAATAAATTCTCCTTTGCGATATTGCTTTCCAATTCAATAGGGGGAGGGGGATGTTTTATGGAGTAGCAGTGTGTATGGATTATAGATTGCAGGATTTGGCGGATCAATTTTCAATTCTGCTCATCGCAGGTCACATTTTCTGCTCACAAGCAAAGTAAAATAGGCAGAATATGTGTATATTTGTGAACAGAATCAAAAAAATAACTTATGGCAGACAACAGGCTGGATATTATCAAGAGATATGTGACCGCACATCCGCAATGCTCCTCTACCGAGATTTTCGAGGGAATCGGTCTGGTGGTAGCTTATGCTACCGTGCGTCGTGATTTGGCAAAACTGGTTACGGACGGTATATTGATTATAACAGGGAAAGGGAAACGAAGTCGTTACACTCTTTCTCCAAGTTACAATCTTTTCCAACCTGTTGATTTGGATATCTATTTCAGCCAAGAGATCGACCAGCGACAAGTCAATGAAACTTATAATTTCGATTTGATCAATCCTATTCTTGCCTCCACTCCTTTATTTAGTAAGGCGGAGATCGAATTTCTCAATGGTATCCATTGGTGGCATACAGAGAACCTGTCAAAACTCTCTCCAGCCCAGTATCGCAAGGAGATGGAACGATTGGGGGTGGATTTAAGCTGGAAATCCTCACAAATCGAAGGCAACACCTATTCGCTGTTAGAAACCGAACGGTTGTTGTTGGAAAAAGAAACGGCGGCAGGAAAAAGCAAGGATGAGGCGGTAATGCTGCTCAATCATAAAGACGCATTGGATTTTATCCTTGATAATCCCGACTATCTGTCTGAATTGACCGTGGCAAAGATTGAAACCATTCACTCTATTCTTGTCAAGGAACTGGCTGTCGATCGTAATATCCGCACACGGCGTGTTGGCATTACAGGAACGAATTATCGTCCGCTTGACAACGAATTCCAAATTAGAGAGGCGTTGGAACAAATGTGTCATGTCGTTAATGAGAAAGCAAATATCTTTGAAAAGGCATTGCTTGTTCTGCTGCTTGTCTCTTATATCCAGCCGTTCAACGACGGAAACAAACGCACGGCACGTATCGTTAGCAATGCGTTGTTGATTGCTAACAATTATTGTCCCCTGTCGTTCCGCACGGTAGATTCTATCGACTATAAAAAGGCCATGTTACTCTTTTATGAGCAGAACAATCTGTCGGCTTTCAAACAGATTTTTATGGAGCAGTTCGCATTTGCCGTAAAAACCTATTTTTGAGATCAACCCTCTCCATGGAAAACGCCAGTCCGCTGTCATTATGGGTAGGAGTTTCCTTTTTCTTTCCTTTT
>OGQB01003371.1_pt1 | contig 10417 bp, 9 predicted proteins | sample 1553071 | NCBI WGS metagenome assembly OGQB01 (sample SAMEA2580284, study PRJEB22360) | human gut metagenome | biome: human gut; feature: human-associated habitat; material: faeces | place: Denmark | collected 2008/2010
CCTGCCGTTTTTTTGACTGTCGTCTTTTTCGGCTTGACGGCTGCGCTCTTTGCAGGGGATGCCTTTGCTGCTGCGGACTTTCTCGGCGCACGCTTTTTCACCGGACTGTACTTCAGATAGAGTACAGAAAGCGGTGCAAGGGTGAGGGAGATGCACTGTTCAAAACCGTGCATGGCAATGGGGAGCGTCTGGAATTTCTTTTCCGTGACGCCGCTGCCGCCGTAGACTGCTGCATCTGTATTGAATACCACCTGGTATCTGCCTTCCTTCGGCACACCGATCTTATAGTCGTTGCGCTTCACCGGGCAGAAGTTGCAGATGGCGATGATCTCGTTTCCGTCGTCGTCAATACGCCGGAAGGCGATGACGCTCTGCTGATAGTCGTCGTGGGAGATCCAGCTGAATCCCTGCCAGGAATCGTCATCCTGCCAGAGTGCGGCGTTGTCCAGATAGAATTTGTTCAGATCCTGTGAGAACTGTTCCATCTGCTTGTGTGCCGGCTGTTCCAGGAGTTCCCAGTCCAGTTGCGTCTCATAGTTCCACTCTTTTTTCTGTGCGAATTCCTGTCCCATAAAGAGCAGTTTCTTTCCGGGATGCGCCATCATATAGCCCAGGAACGCCCGATAAGAGGCGAACTTTTCTTCTTCGGTCTGACCGCTCATCTTCTCCAGCATGGAGCATTTTCCGTAGACGATCTCGTCATGCGAAATGGGGAGAATGTAGTTCTCCGAGAAACAGTAGAAGAACGAGAACGTCAGCTTGTCGTGGTTGAACGCCCGGTAGATGGGGTCGAGGGAGATGTAGCTGAGCATATCGTTCATCCAGCCCATGTTCCACTTGAAGTTGAATCCCAGACCGCCGATGTCGGTGGGTTTGGTGACCATGGGCCATGCTGTGGATTCCTCTGCGATCATGAGGATGTCCGGATTCCGGGAGAATGCCGCCTCATTCAGATGCCGCAGGAAGTCTACCGCCTCCAGGTTCTCGTGACCGCCGTAAATGTTGGGACGCCATTCGCCGTCCTGCCGGTCGTAGTCCAGATAGAGCATGGATGCCACTGCGTCCACCCGGAGTCCGTCCAGATGGAAGTCCTCCAGCCAGCAGCAGGCGCTGGAGATCAGGAACGAGCATACCTCGCCTTTGCTGTAGTCAAATACTCTGGTTCCCCAGCCCTTGTGTTCCATTTTCAGCGGATCGGCATATTCATAGCAGTATGTGCCATCGAATTCGCACAGCCCCATGGGGTCTTTCGGGAAGTGTGCCGGAACCCAGTCCAGGATGACGCCGATGCCTGCCTGGTGGAACAGGTCGATCATTTTCCGGAAGTCGTCCGGCGTGCCGTGCCGTGAGGTGGGCGCAAAGTAACCGGTGACCTGGTATCCCCATGAGCCGTCAAAGGGATACTCCGTCAGCGGCATGAATTCCACGTGGGTATAGGACATCTTTTTCAGATAGGGGATGATCTCTTCTGCAAAGCCGATATAACTGGGGAACTTCTCCGCCGGGTTGTGCTTCCAGGAGGAGATGTTCACCTCATAGATGTTCATGGGGCTTTTGTAGGGGACGTGCTTTTTCTTTTCCAGCATCCATTCCCGGTCTCCCCATACATATTCACTCTCAAACAGCTTGGAGGCGGTGCCGGGCCGGCGCTCATAGTGTGCGGCATAAGGGTCTGCCTTATCCAGAATGCGGCCGTCCTGTGTCTCGATGCTGTATTTATAGCTGTCAAATTGTTTCAAGCGGGGCAGTTCTGCTTCCCAGACTGTGTCTGAGATCTTGTGCATGGGATTGGCGGTGCGGTTCCAGCCGTTGAACTCTCCGATCACGGAGACGCTCTTTGCGTGGGGCGCCCAGACACGAAAGCGGTAGAACTGTCCTCTTCCACGCCGGAACGGGTGCGCACCGAAGAATTTATGTGCCTCAAAGTTTTTGCCTTGGTGGAACAAATACAATGGAAAATCATTTGCGGTGGATTTCTGTGATGATTGCATAGCATACCCTCCTTTTGTTTTCTATTCATATTTTAACATATAAAGGATAGTATTGCAAGTTATTTTTTTGGTATCCAGTAAATTTCATAGAACCGCCCATATTTGAACCGCATATTTAGTCATGTTGCATAAAAACAAAGACGTATCATAACGGCTTTGTATTCTTTTTGTGGCGATATCGCACAAAGCACACGGCACATCTCCTGAAATTGTCTTTTTGACAGAAAAAGCCGGAATCTGAATGAAATCAAGAAAAAGCAGCTTTCCTTTGGCAAAAAATAGATGCTGTGAAACTGCGGAATACCGTCTCAGAATGTGGGGAGCAGACGTGCGGCGCAGACGGTCACATCATCCCGGCACTTTCCGCCGGCGAAGATCTCTGCCTTTTCACAGATCTCCATCACGATCTGTTCCAGGTCGCTGGTGGTTTCCAGCAGCTGCCGGATCAGCGGATAGGCGTCCTCGCTGACGCCGTCCGACAGCATCAGAATGATGTCATCGGGGCAGAGCTTCACCTGCCGTATCGCTGTTTCGCCCTCCGGTTCCAGTCCGAGGGGAAACGTCATGGCGCTGATGCGTGAGACCTTTCCGCCGTGGCGGATCAGTGTGGCGGCTGCCCCGGATTTCATCATGGTGAGACACCCGGCGTCCAGATCGAACCGGGCAACATCCAGTGTGGCAAAGGTCTCCTGGGGCGATTTGGTCAGCAGCAGCCCGTTCATCATGCGGACAGCCGCTGTGCCGGAGATGCCGCCGCTGATAAACTTGCGGAACAGCTCTGTGGTCATCCGGGACTCGATGGCAGCATTTTTTCCGGTTCCCATGCCGTCGGACAGCACCAGATAGGGGTTGCCGGCGCTGTCAGTGAAGAGGATGGCAGTGTCACCGGAGATGGTCTCCTGGCTGGCGTGCCGGGCAGAGGTGAAGTGTTCCAGCCGGTATCTGGGACGCTGGCAGAGCCGGTAGCGCACAGTCTCGCCGGAGTAGATGGGGTCCAGTTCTTCCAGCGTCAGATTCAGAGATTCGGACAGGATGTGCCGGATGGTAGGCAGACAGCCGTCCAGTTCCCGGCTCTGGCAGCACATCTCGATCATAAGCCGGTCGGAAAGGGTGTGGTACACTGCGGCGGAGTCGCAGGGATAACCGTAGTGGAGCAGCTTGCGGCGCACGGTCTCACTGAGTTCGCTGCTGTAGCGGATGTGCAGCTGATCGCTGGTGGCGGTGAGCAGGTCCTCTGCGGCTGCCAGCTGTTCCAGGAGAACCGTGCGGCTCTCGGCAGTGCGTGCCGCCAGAAAGCGTGCCTTGCGCCGGTCGGCGGCGTGACGGGAAAAGAGGGTGCGCAGGCGTTCTGTCCGAATGCAGTGTTCCAGCTCCTGCGGAATTGCAGGCGGTGCGGCACTCAGATGGGTCTCCATTTTCCGAAAGCCGGCGAGGGTGTCCTCGTAGTTGGTCTCCCAGCAGCGCAGCTTGTTCCGGCAGCTGCCGCAGACCGTCTCGCAGACTTCCCGTGTGGCGTCGCCTGTGGATTCTTCCTGGGGCAGGATCGCCGAGATGGCATCCGTATCCTCCCGGACGCTGCGGATGGCGTCTGCAGAACGCCTTGGGGAGGGCGTCTGCCATATACTGCAGCCGGGAAGAAAGGGGCAGCGTGTTATCAGAGCGGTCGGGCAGGTCTGTGATAAGCCACTTGTCCAGCCAGCTGCTGTCCAGGAACAGAAAGGCTGCGCTGCCCAGAAACAGGTTGATGACAGCGGAGACCTGGAGCAGACTTGTCCCGAAGGTGATGAGCGCCATCAGAGAGAACAGGAAAAATACACCGGCAATGAGAAACCGGTTTTTTCCGGAGAGATAGCCCACCAGCAGACCGCCCACCGGCAGGATCAGCATGGGAAGTCCGGCATCCGGTGCGCCCAGGATTGCGCCGCAGGCTGTCAGTGCGCCGCAGATTACGCCGCCGGCACACCGGAACTTCTTTGCCCCGATTAGTGTGACTGCGGTGCTGATGACGCAGCCGGCGTTCATGGACGGGATGCCGTAACAGCTGAATGCTGCCACCGCCAGAATGAGAACGACTGCGGCGGCGCATCCGTCGGTGGAGCGCAGGGGAATCTTGCCTGTGCTGCGGACGCTGGAAAAGACGGCGTGCATAAAATAGGAGGCACAGCCGGTGAGTGCCGCAGTCATGGTGTAGCCGATCACTTCTGCGCCGCTGGCGTGGAATACCAGGGAGACGGCAATGCCGGAGAGAAACACACAGATGCCGGTGCTGCACGCCATGCCGGCGGCTGTTTTTGCAGGCCGTTTCAACAGGCGCAGGCACACCACGACTACCAGGGCAAACAGCAGGGGCAGGTTGTCCAGCATGGTATTGGAGAGCGTATAGGAGATCAGACTGCCGATGAGAACGGCAATGGCACCGGGTGCGCTGAGGTTGGCGGCGATGGCGATAGGCAGCGGCGAGGTCATGGTTCCCACGTATGTACCGGCAAGGAGCAGTCCGGAGAGAAAACCGCCGCCGGTCTCCCGGAGAATGCGTGGAACGGGGATGCGATGGAGGAGCTGAGGTTGGCTGGGGTTGTGCATGATGGAAACGTCCTTTCTTTGCGGAGCGTCTGCCGGCGTACCTTTCTGCACGTGTTCTGTCTGCGGATTTTTCGGGATAGTTCGAGAAAATCCGTGGTTGCAGTCTGCGTACATTCGGATACGCCGGCAGGCTCTGAGGCGAGATGCCTGAAATATCATTGGTGTATCCATTATACCGTTTGGAGAGAAAAATATCTGTCAGAATCTCTTGCATCATTTTAGAACAATGTGCATGAATCTGCGGCGGCAGGACGGGCAATCGGGAGAAGATGCGTTTCCGGTCAGTTTGGTGGGAAAAACAAAAAGCAGCACCGTACAAAGCTTGTACGATGCTGCCAAAAACCGGAATCCAAGAACCTGTCACACGTGTCCTGTCAAGACAGGCTCTGAAATATCGGTTGTCGTGTCCTATTTCCTCACCGGCTGCTGATACTCCATCAGCACCTGCTGCAATTCCTGGATATACAGCTGAGCGCCGTGGCTCTCCTGGATTCTCGGATTGGAGATCCAGCCGATCTCCATCCGCTCCGGCGTATCCAGGGGAACAGAGACAATGTCGCCGCCGTTCAGATCGGCGCTTACCATGCCGCTGCAAATGGTGTAGCCGTTGACGCCTCGGAGCAGATTGAACAAGGTGGCACGGTCACTGACACGGATGCACTTTTTGTGGGGCATGGTGCTGAGCAGTTCCTCTGCGAAGTAGAACGAGTTGTGGACACCCTGTTCAAAGCAGAGGAACGGGTATGGTTCCAGGTCGGCGGTCGTGACAGATGCCCGTCCGGCGAGGGGATGCTCTGCCCGGAGAAAGACGTGCGGTTCTGCGTTCACCAGGGAGTGGAATTCCAGGTGGTATTCCTCCAGCATGGCACGGATCACCTTTTCGTTAAAGCTGCTGAGGTACAGAATGCCGATCTCGCTGTCGAAGTTGCGCACATCCTCCATGATCTCGTGGGTGCGTGTCTCCCGGAGGGTGAACTCGTAGGACTCCGGGGACAGCCGCTGGATGAGCCGGACAAAAGCGTCCACCGCAAAGGCATAGTGCTGGGTGGAAATGGAACACCGCTGGCGTGTCTGCTTGGCTGCGCCGTAGTGCTGGTGGAGCAGGTCTGCCTGTTCCACCACCTGTCTGGCGTAGGACAGGAACTCCCGTCCGTCCTCGGTGAGGGCAATTCCTCTGGCGGAGCGGTGGAAAATGATAATGCCAAATTCTTCTTCCAGGGTGCGGACAGCACTGGAAAGCGTGGGCTGCGCCACATAGAGCTGTTTTGCCGTTTCGCTGATCGAGCCGTGTTCCACAATGGCGATCACATATTGCAGCTGCTGTAATGTCATAGCGTTTTCCCTCAGAGCGATTCGATCATGCGCAGCACGATGTCTGCCACACGTTTTGCGGCGATCTTTTCGAACTGATCGAAGGACATAGCGCCCTCGTCATCCGCATTGTCGGAGATGCAGCGGACGCTGACAAAGGGAACGCTGTTCCGGTAGGCGCACTGTCCCACAGCGGCGCTTTCCATGTCGATGGCATAGGGCGTGAGCCGCTGCTGGATCTCCGCCTTGACGGCGCTGTCTGTGACGAACGCCTCGCCGGAGACGATGCGTCCCACAAAGGATTTCACTTCGAAAGAACCGCAGGTCTTGACTGCCAGGTCAATGAGTGCCTGGTCTGCGGTGTAGATGCCGCAGTAAGGCGGATAGTCCTTCAGAAAGTGCAGATCCAGGTCGTGGGGCAGCACTTCGCTGGAAACTACAACATCACAAACGTGAATGTCGTTGTTCATGCCGCCTGCAATGCCGGCATTGATGACAGCGTCCGGTGCGAAATTGTCGATGAGCGCCTGGGTGCAGACTGCTGCGTTGACCTTTGCGATGCCGCTGCAGACGTGGACGATACGGGTGTCACCCACCTGGTTGATATAGTAGTCGAAACCAGCCTTTTTCTGGATCTCCGAATCGGGGAGACCCAGGCGGATGTCTACGAGTTCTGACGGCATTGCGCCGATGATTCCGATGGTTTTCATGTCAAAAATACTCCTTTAGTTGGTGTGAAATTGTGCCTGCATCTGAATGGGTTCTGCCCGGTAGAATGCCGAGCTGACCAGACCGTCTACGCCGGTCGCCGCATATTCTGCCACGTTTTCTTCCGTGAGATTTCCGGCAGCGATGATGGTGCAGTGGGGATATGCCGCCTTGACCTGTTCCACAGCCTTTGCCAGCGCATCCGGCTGCATCTGGAAAAACTGGATGGCATCCACGCCCACGGAGAGACAGCGGAGCGCCGTCTCTGCGGACTGTGTTTCCACAAAGACTTTCTTTTCGCAGAAGTGGCTTTTCTGCTGGGGATAGCGTTCCAGGAACACTTCCAGACCGCCCATGCAGGCGATGTGGGTCTCATAGATGAGAACAGTTTCCGAGAGTCCCATGCGGTGCGGAATGACGCCGCCGGCAACGACTGCCTTTGTGACCAGTGCTTTTGTTCCCGGAAAATGCGCCCGTGCCGCTGTCAGAGAGATGGCAGGCGAGATCGCCTGCACCTGGCTCAGCATATTTCTTGCCTTTGTGGCAACACCGGAACAGTGGGACAGCAGGGACTGGCAGATCTTCCACGCCCGGTGCAGGTCGCAGACGCTGCCCTCTGCGGTGAAGAACAGCTCGCCGGCGCCGATCTGTGTGCCGGTGGGGAGAGAATATGCGGTGGAAAGTCCCAGCTTCGTCAGAATACGGGATACCTCTTCGGTGCAGCAGAGGACACACGCCTCACGGGTATAGAACGACAGCGAACCCGGCTCATCGCCGATGTCCAGCCCCAGAGTCGTCAGATCCAGGTAAGGGGTGTCCTGCTGAATGAGGGCATCCAGTTCGCTGTCCGGAATATAGATCAGATCGCTACGCATTTGTGATCGCTCCTTTTTCATTGTGATGCTACCATTATACCACAAAACCGCTGTGTTGTCCACTGATTTTCTTTTTCGTTTCCGGGGATTTGCTTTCTTTTCGAAATGCGGTGTGAGGAATTCTCCGGAATCCTGCACTACAGAATTCGGAAAAGTGTACAACATCATACTATTTCAATTGACAAAAACTGTGGAAATATGCTATAATACCAATAGCACATCTGCAATTGCATGAGTGCAGTGTGATTTGGTATTACAGAAAGGTGAAACGACCATGAAATACAGAAAACTGACAGACATCAACCAAGCTATGACTGCCTCCGAGGATGCCATGCGGCAGGCAGATCTGGCGTTTCTGGACGAACTGGAAAAGGTGGCAGATGCCATCCGCAAAACGGCGGTGGAGCGTCCGGTGATTCTGCTTGCAGGGCCGTCCGGTTCGGGAAAGACAACGACAGCTTTTCTGCTGGAGCGCTTTCTGGATGGCTGGGGCGTGGAGACCCACACTATTTCCATGGACAATTTCTTTTCCACCATGACATCGCAGCAGCGGGAAATGGCGGCAACGGGAAAGTTGGATCTGGAGTCTCCGGCACGGGTAGACATTCCCTATCTGAACCAGCATCTGCAAAGCATCATTGCTTGCAAGCCGACCTGGATGCCCCGGTATCATTTTCCCACCACGACCCGTATCGACCAGGACTGGCAACTGACCCGGAAACCCGGCGAACTGCTTTTGCTGGAGGGCATCCATGCGCTGAATCCGGATGTCATCACCATCCCCGAGGAGATGACCGTGCGGCTCTATGTCAGCGTCCGCACTCGTGTGACAAACGGAGAAACCGTGCTGCATCCGTCCAGACTGCGGCTCATGCGCCGGATGCTCCGGGATAAGAACTTCCGCCAGCGCAGTGTGGCAGAGACGCTCTCCATGTTTGAACACGTGCAGGCAGGGGAACACAAATATATTGCACCTTATAAAAAGCGTGCTGATTTTTCCATAGACACGTTCCTGCCCTATGAGCTTGGCATTTACAAGACGCTGCTGGACGGGGAATTAGAGGCGGAAATGCAGCACCCCATGCTGCTGGAACTGCGGCAGATGTGGGATGATGTGGCACCGCTGACGCTGGAACACGTACCGGCAGATTCGCTGGTACGGGAGTTTGCAGGGGATAGTGTGTTCCAGTACTGAGACTGCTTTTTAAGCTGCCCGATCTGGAATCTGTGGACTATCTTACACAGGAATAAAAAGGAATCTGAAATGGATAAAACTGTGTAATTTAATATTTATCTATAATTTATAAAGGTTCTTTTGCAAATGTTGGGGTAGGCGAAAACAACGCAGTTTCGGGAAGAATCAAATGCGTACAGCATTCTGAGAAATTCTCGTAACACTGCAAATATCGCAAAACAGTCCATCTGTTTTGCAGTGGATACATTCCGATGCATCTGCTGCAAAGCGGATGGAATTTTTGCATTTTAAGTAAGGTGGACATGATGTCCACCTTTTCTAAAATGTAAATTCTATACAAAAAATGCCATCTGAAAAAGATGAAACGGACAGTTTCAATTTTCAGATGGCTTTTTTATTCGCTGAGGGAAAAACGATGATTGAAAGTACAAACAGGAGGGCAAACAAATGAGAACACTGAAAAATCGGGAAGCAATCGTAGCAAAGCTGGCTGAGATGCTCAAAAAATTTGATCTGGAACTGAACCGCTATAATACCGATGTGTATCTGTACTACGATAAAGAAAAACAGACCGCTGAACTGGACACCTTTATCAATGTAGGCGGCAACTCGTGGCTCAACGATGACCATTACACCATCTACACAGACTGCGAACATCACGAAACTGATTTTGACTTCTTTGACAATTTGGGTGATCTGGCTGATGCAGTAGGAATCCAAAAAGAAGAACTGATCCAAAAAGCTGCTAAATATTTTGATGTTGATGTGGAAGATATGGCGTACTATGAGGTTGCAAGATTTATCGAATCAGATGAAAACTTGATGGAAAAGCTGCATGAAGCATATAAGACCTATCTGGATGAAATGGAAAACGACTATGTTGAACGGGCAGATCACATCATCAGCGAATGGGAATCCAATGAGGAGGAAGATTATTGTGAATGACATCAATCGTTATGCACTCGAAAATAATCATTTTTTTGAAACCAAAAAGAAAATCGTTCTTGCTGGTGAAAGTCGCATCTTTAACAATTGGAAAGAACATTCCACAATTACAAGGGAGGAATTTCTCGAAGCCCTTGAATGGGTGTGCTCTGACCCACTTAAAGAAGATGGGAGAATGACAAGAGAAATCGGACTTACCCCCACTAGAATTATCAAACTGCACAGATGCTATGGGGTAGATGGAATTTGTACATTTTATTGCGACTGGAAATTTCAGAACGGAAAATCTTACGGGAGACTCTGGAACGGTGAGTTTTTTGAAAAACCTTGTAAAAACGAAAAGGAAAGACTGTACTCTTTGAATGGAAAGACCGTAAGAGAGCATCATAAAATTTGTTTGTCTTGTCGAGATAGAGTGTAAAAAAAGATCAGTAAAGGAGGTGAGTATATGAATCCTGAAAAATATATTGAGAAAAACGGTTTTATCTATGGCGTATCATACAAATTTGAGTTTGGCAAATTCGATTTCAATCGGATTCAAAAATTCACGAATCTGGAGGATGCAGAAAAATGGCTTCACACAGAAGAATACGATTTTCGTACTCGTGAATTGATGAGTAAAAGTGCAGCAATTGCATTTGCAGGTAAGGAAGCTGTAGATTATGCTGAAACCAATTTCGGAAATGCAACCGAACCTGCTGTGCCGCAAAAGCATCGAAAAAATCAAATTGAAATCGACTAAATCAAAGATATATGTTTCGCCACCGCCCGCTGGAGCGTATCCAGCCCACCACCCTTCGGGGAATACA
>OGQB01003375.1_pt1 | contig 10405 bp, 7 predicted proteins | sample 1553071 | NCBI WGS metagenome assembly OGQB01 (sample SAMEA2580284, study PRJEB22360) | human gut metagenome | biome: human gut; feature: human-associated habitat; material: faeces | place: Denmark | collected 2008/2010
CAGCCAATGCCGCCAGAAAGGCGAACAAACAGACTTGGGAATGCTGTACGGACATACCGAACTTGTCCATCAAAAAGAACGTGAAATAGCTCGTCATGCAAGAGATATAAAAGTATTTCGAGAATATCAGCACGACAAGAATCAAAAGCGACGTCCGGACCCGGCTTTTCGACAGCCCGCCTGCCACCGCAGAAACAGCATGACGCTGCCTCGTGACGGTGGCCAGCTTCATGCCATACCATCGCCCCACCCTTGCCAATATCAAAGAAGCCAGCACTGCCGCCATGGCAAAACAACTGATAGCAGGCTGTCCGAAAGGTATGATAATCAAGGCTGCCAGCAAAGGCCCGATAGCACTGCCGCCATTTCCTCCCACTTGGAAAATAGACTGTGCCAAACTCTTTTTACCGCCCGAAGCCAACTGCGCCACGCGCGACGCCTCCGGATGAAAAACGGACGAACCCCATCCGATGATGCTCACGGCCAGAAGTATCAGCATAAAATTATAAGCAAAAGAAAGCAACAACAATCCGGCCAACGTGAAACACATGCCCAACGAGAGTGCATAAGGACGGGGATGACGGTCGGCATAACGCCCCACAAAAGGTTGCAGGATGGAGGAAGTCAACTGGAACACCAGCGTAATGACACCAATCTGCGCAAAGGAAAACCCGAACTTATCCTTTATCATCGGATAAATGGCCGGAATGACCGACTGTATCATGTCGTTCAACAAATGGGCAAAACTGATGGTGAACAAAATGGCATAAGCCGTGCCCTCCGTCACGTCGGGCTGCCCTTTGATACGGGCGCATAAGGTTCTTATCGTCATATCGTACTTTTTCATATATACAGACAATCCGAACAAGCAAAATCGTTCGCCTGAGAAATGAAAATCAATCTCAGGCAAACGATTTCTCATGCTCCTGCAAACGATTTTTCATTCTGCGGAGAAAAACAAGAGGCTCTCAGCATTGTCTCAAACATCTATCAACCAATCATTTACAAAATTCGTCTTCTTATTCTACCAATAAGCCATAAATCCTTACTATTCCACTCCGGGAAGCATGACCACTCCTTCTTTTTTCATCCCGTCCACCTTGATGACCACGGGAGAGGAAAAGCGCACGTGACGCACGTGTGCCGTTTCTTCCACGGCCGGTTGGCTGTTCAGGAAAGCCTGGTTGTATACCCCGTCGCCCAAAAAGTCATTCACCGTAAAATATCCCACGCCGAAACTGGTCAGGTTTTGGAAGAAGTGTGTGCCTTGGCTGGGGTCTACACGGTAATTCGTCAACCCGGACTCCACAATGACGCGGGCGGCTGAAATGTTGGGCCATTTCACAGGAACGCCTAACCAAGGGTCGCTACTGCCCCACCGTCCCGGGCCGACCAATACATAGTTGCGCCCCTCCTCCAGGAAGCGGCGGTTGATACGGTCTATCTCGTCGGCTATGGCCGGATTGTTGTAGGCGGAATAATCGTCGGTCTTCACATAGACCACATCGTACACTTCATTGCTCACCCCTTGTCCGATGGCGTTATGCGAACGTATCAGCGTCTTCTCGTCGGGAATCTCCGTCAAGTCTTCGTCGAGCATCATCTTATTGTCCACCATCGGACGTATCTGCAACAAATAGAACACCCCAGTACGGTCGGGATTCAGTTTCACGGCAAATTCTATCTCCACCTCGCGACGCATGCTCTCACGCCCAAGTTTCAGAATCAGCCGCAAAAGCTCCGGAAGGGGAAACACCCCCTGTTGCAACACGCCGCAGAAGGTGACGAGTTTACGTCCTCCGTCGTAAATACCGTCGCGAATCACCATGTCATAGGGGTCGTACGTGGAAGCAATGAATTGCAGCGAACCGTCCTGTTCGGCTTCCTTGACCGGAAGCTCCAACAGGTTGAAACCGTCGTCCACCCTGAAATCCTCCTCCACGGCTTTCATTTCGAGGGCATAAAACCGCGTCTGCGTCTCGCGCAAGGCTATTTCCATCTCGCTCGTCTGCAACACCTTGTCGGGATGAGCCGGACAAACCCGCAGGTTCATACCGCCATCCACGATGTACTTCCCGAGCCCGAGCGCCAGATTTACCGTGCCGTCTTCGGCTTGCTCGTCCCCTATGGGGTAGTAGTTCACCGAGCGGGCCACACCGGAGATGTTCGGATAAAAACGGTCGCCGTAACGGTTTCCGGCCACCTCCTGAAGAATCACCGCCATTTTTTCCTGGTCGATGACGTTGCTCGTAGCCGTCATATACGCCTTGCTATCGCGGTAGAACACCGAAGCATATACCCCCTTAATGGCATCGCGCAACATCTTCAGCCGCACGTCGCGACTCTCCACGTAAGGTATCATATAGGTGGAATATATCCCGGCAAAAGGCTGGTAATGTGCATCTTCGAGCAAGGAAGAGGAGCGGATGGCAATGGGCTGGCGCACGACATCGAGATAGGCCTCCAAGTCGCCGATCAGGCGTTCGGGAAGCCGGGCTTGCAAGAATGCACGGAGAATCTCTTCGTCGGGAATGTCCGAAAGCGCAATCTGGTAAAGTTCGTTCGTGTCCATGAACTCGTCGAAGATGTCCGTACAGAGCACCACCGTTTTGGGTATCATGACATCTGCATTGTCGAACGCGTTCAATTCGGGATGCTGCTTGATGATATGATCCAGGAAGGCCAGGCCACGCCCTTTTCCGCCCAACGAGCCTTCACCGATACGTGCGAAATTGCTGAAACGGTCGAAACGGTCGCGGTGGAACACGGCCACTACGCCTTGGTTCTTCATCCGGCGGTAGCTCACAATCGCGTCGTATATGATTTGACGGTGGGCATCCACGTCTTGCAGCGAATCCCACGTGATGTGCTTCAGGAACTCGGATATGGGGAACAATGCCCGCGAGCATAACCAACGCGACACGTTATTGCGCGTGATATGGTAAAGGAGCGATTCCTTGGGCAAGGTGAAAATGTTGTTCTGAAGGTCTTTCAGGTTTTTGATGCGCGCTACTTCTTCCATTGTGTTCGGGTCGAGGAAGACGAAATCACCGAACCCGAAATGACGGCGTACCAAACGACGGAGGTCCACCCCTATCTTCTTGGAATTCTTGTCGATGAAATGCGCCCCGCATTTCTCGGCCCAGCCGCTTTTGTCGGCCTCCGTAGACTCCATAATCAGTGGCACGAACTCGTCTTCGGCACGGATGGCCGACAATAGCTTGTACCCGGCCATCTCGTCCGTCTTCCCGTCACGGGGAAAACGGCAGTCGCTGATGACCCCCAACGTGTTCTCCTTATGACGGGTGTACAAGTCCCAGGCCTCTTCATACGTACGGGCCAGCACGATTTTCGGACGCCCCCTCATCCGCAAGGTCTCGAGCTGGGCATTCAATGCTTCGGTAGAGAACTCCAGACTTTGCTGGAGTACGAACCGATAGAGGTTGGGCAGGATGGAGGAATAGAAACGGATGGAGTCTTCTACCAGCAGTATCATCTGCACCCCGGCCGCCACGTCGTTCTCCAGGTTCATTTTGTCTTCTATCAGTTTGATGATAGAGAGTAACAAGTCTGTATTGCCCAACCAGCAAAACACATAATCGAAGATGGAAAAATCCATGTTCTGCATGCTTTTCCTTATACCGTGACTGAACGGAGTCAGCACGACGATAGGTACCGTGGGATTGTCCGTCTTGATGCCCCGCGCGATGTCGAACACGTCGTTATTGTCCGTACCGGGCATACAGATAATCAAATCGAAACTGGTCTTTCCCAGCTCTTCTTCCGCTTCCTCCTGCGAAGCGACTTGAAAAAAACGGGGCGGATAACGCAAACCCAACTTCACGTATTCGTCGAAAATCTTTTCCTCCACCCGTCCGTCATCCTCCAACATGAAAGCGTCATACGGGTTGGCGATGAGTAGCACATTGAAAATGCGCCGCTTCATCAGGTCCACAAAAGCGGTATCCCGCAAGAGCGGGCATTCTTTGTTTTTATCGTCTGTCATAATAGCTTGGTCTAATCTCTGATTGCGAAAACAAATAAACACAAAAATCCGCAGGCATGCAAAAAATGCGGCACAAAAAAGCGGTACCGGAAATGATTCTTTCCGGCACCGCTCCCCTTTCTACCTCATGACAAAACTACCTATACCACTCCTTGAGCCATCATGGCCTTGGCCACTTTCATGAATCCGGCCACATTGGCTCCTTTCACATAATTGACATAACCGTCCGGCTCAGTACCGTATTTCACACACTGCTCATGAATACCGTGCATAATAGCATGAAGCTTACGGTCCACCTCTTCTGCCGACCAACTGAGGTGCATGGCATTCTGGCTCATCTCCAATCCGGACGTGGCTACACCGCCGGCGTTGACAGCCTTGCCCGGAGCGTAGAGCATCTTATGGGCAATAAACGCGTCGATAGCCTCGGGCGTACATCCCATATTGGAGATTTCACCCACGCATATCACTCCGTTTTCGATAAGATGCCGGGCATCTTCTCCGTTCAGCTCGTTTTGCGTAGCGCACGGCAAAGCGATATCGCACTTCACTTCCCACGGACGGCGGCCTGCCACGAACTTAGCCCCCGCGAAGCGTTCCGCATACGGGCTGCAAATGTCGTTCCCGCTCGCGCGAAGTTCCAACATGTAAGCAATCTTTTCTTCGTCGAGCCCGTCTTCGTCATAAATGTATCCGTCGGGACCGGAAATAGTCACCACCTTGGCGCCCATCTGTGTGGCCTTTTGGGCAGCGCCCCAGGCTACATTGCCGAATCCGCTGATGGCCACGCGCTTGCCCCGGATGTCAATACCTTTGTCGGCCAACATTTCACGCACAAAATAGAGCCCGCCATAGCCGGTGGCCTCGGGGCGCACCAACGAACCGCCGAATTCAAGCCCTTTTCCGGTGAGCACACCGCTCCAATCCCGCGTAAGTTTCTTATACTGCCCGAAAAGGTAGCCCACTTCTCTCGCCCCCACACCGATATCACCGGCCGGAATGTCGATTTCCGGACCGATATAGCGATAAAGCTCGTTCATGAAAGCCTGACAGAAACGCATGATTTCGGCATCGCTCTTGCCTCGTGGCGAAAAATCGGAACCTCCCTTACCTCCTCCCATGGGCAGTGTAGTCAACGCATTTTTGAACGTCTGCTCAAAACCGAGGAACTTCAATATGGAAAGATTTACGGAAGCATGGAAACGCAATCCGCCCTTATACGGGCCGATGGCACTGTTGAACTGTACCCGATAACCCAAGTTGACCTGAACCTCTCCCTTGTCGTCCACCCAAGGCACTCTGAACACAATGATGCGTTCCGGCTCCACCAGTCGCTCGATTAATTTGGCACGTTCAAATTCAGGATGGCGATTATACACGTCTTCTATGGAGATAAGCACTTCATGAACTGCTTGCAAATACTCCTTTTCACCAGGATGCTTGGCCTCAAGCTGAGCCATTATTTTCTGAATATCCATAGCCTACAATTTTAAGGACATCTAACATTATGTTGACTAACACTGGGGCAAATCTACAAAAACGAGTCAACAAAAGCAAGAAATAAAGGATTAAATATCCTATACAGATACCAAAATGTCAAAAACAGAAGTGCCACAAAAAAAAGAAACATGTCTTAAGCGTTCTTTCCTCCGCCTAAAACGAAGGATTCTGCGCTTACGACATGCTTTCTTGTCAGTCGATTAAAGCCCCCCTTATTACTTCAAAGAGAATACGGGTTCTTTTTCCGTGCCTGCAACAACCAATTTATCTTCACGAAGCAACCAGCCCAGTGCAAGATACAATTCTTTGTCTGTTTTCACTTTTGCTGCTTTCTTCAGATCTTTTGCACTCAACGGTGCACTCTCATTCAAGGCATTCCATACGAGGCCTGCCACTTCACCAGCATTTTCAAACATAATACTCAAATACTTTTAGTTAATAATCTCATCCTCTCAAAGGATATTCTTTCATAAATACATACAAAGGTAATATTTTATTTGTATGCCATATAAAAAAACTTAAAATAGTTGCAGGTTTATACACTATTTTAACGTAAAAAAGGTTTTTTAGGTGTACTATGTGGCAAAACATTGACATCAACGACCGATAGAGTCCAAATAATCAGCAAAAATGCGGGCTGCCGACTCTACCATCTTCGGACAAGGACGCTTGGCATAATAAGCCGCCGTACGGGCTTCTGCCTGGTTGCTGACCGGTGCATCCTGTTTCAACCCCAACAATTCCCCGCAGGTTATGGAACCGTTTTCGGCTTTGAACCTTGCGGCAAGCTCTTGTACAATGGCATAATTCCGCGATTTCGTCTCACGGTCTTTGCCTTCCATGGCTGCCACTTCCAATCCCGCCAACTGGAACATGCCGCAGACCGCTCCGCAGGTGAGCCGCATACGACCTATCCCTCCACCGAACGAAGCGGATATATGCAAAGCCTGTTCGTGCGTAAAGCCGTACAAATCTGCAAAAGCCGCCACTACGGACTGCGAACAATTATAACCTTCTTTGAAATATGCCACTGCACGGGCAATCCTTTCCTCTTTGTCTTTCATATCATTTCAATGGATTGATTTGCAAAATTACAAAGAATAAATTAATTTCGCACGTAAAACCATCAGATATGAAAAAGATTAATACCACACTTTTATTGGGTGCGCTGTTGGGGTTCTGCGCCTGCCATTTTGAGAGTTTCGACGAACGTTGTGCCCGCGAAGCACGGGAATACACGGAAAAGCAATGCCCCCGGAGAATGGACCAGTACACCCTTATGGACAGCCTCACGTATGATGACCATTCGCGCACACTCAATTATTATTATACTTTGGAAGGAGTTTTGGACAACGACACGGTGATGAACGCTCAATCCTGCGAATCCCTCAAGGATCTCTTGCGCAAAAACGTAGTCAACTCCGTGGATTTGAAGTCCTACAAAGAAAAAGGTATCAGCTTTTCCTATTACTATTATTCCAAGGCATCGGGAAAAGTGCGCTTTCAGGCACGATTTACCCCGGAAGATTATGACAGCAACTATAGCCCGGACCGCTAACCTTTAAAAACAATGGGAGTCAGGCTAAACACCCGACTTACGCCACGACACGAACCCTCCCCGTCCCTACCTCTATATAATATAAGGTAAGGACGGGGAGGATTCCTTTATCATCTTGCCATCAAGACCGGGAAATGGCCTGCCGCAGAGCCAAAGATAATTGGTCCGGGCACGAAGTTGGCTTCATGCCGCAACGGATGCCGCTCAAACGGGTTACCACATCTGCCACATTCATCCCTTCGACCAACCGGGCAATGCCCTGAAGATTTCCGTGGCAACCGCCCAAAAAGCGCACGGACTTCACCACGTCACCGTCGACCTCCAGTTCTATCTGCCTGCAACAGGTACCCTCCGTCTGATAAACCGTTTTCATTTTATTCTCCTTCAGGCTTCATATTCGTGTAAACCGTCTGCACGTCGTCGAACTCTTCCAATTTCTCTACCATCTTGTTCAACGTTTCACGCTCTTCGGCCGACACGTCCTTCAAATCGTTCGGGATATAAGTGAATTCACCGCCGACATCCTCGAAGCCCTGCTCTTCCAGATGCTTCTGGATGGCACCGTAGCTCTTCGGGTCGCCGTAAATCGTAATCGTGCCTTCCTCTTCGTCCATGTCGTAATCCTCTTCCACCCCGAAATCTATCAGGTCGAGAATCAACTCATCCATGTCCACCGTAGCCGGCTTCTTGAAGGTGAATACACACTTATGGTCGAACAAGTAGGCCAAAGAACCCATCGTACCCAACGTCCCGGAGAACTTGTTGAACACCGAACGGACATCTGCCACCGTACGTGTCGGGTTATCGGTCAAAGTATCCACGAATACGGCGATACCGTGGGGGCCGTATCCTTCGTAAGTCATGTTCTTATATTCGCTCTGATCCTTGCCCATCGCATTTTTGATGGCACGCTCGATGTTATCCTTCGGCATGTTCTCACGCTTGCAAGTCGCAATAATCGAACGTAACGTAGGATTGTTTTCGGGTTCCGGTCCGCCGGCCTTTACGGCTATGGCGATTTGTTTACCCAATTTTGTAAATGTCTTGGCCATGTGGCCCCATCTCTTCAGCTTTGCAGCCTTTCTATATTCAAACGCTCTTCCCATTGGAATTAAATTTTAAATATGATGATTTCTATCTATTTCTTTCTCATTTTAGCACCAAGCCATATACGATAAGCACCACCGTAGGGACAATCAATGCACGCGTGTACCCCTGAAGGGTGATCTGCAACAACCAGCAAAACACCAGCACATAATATACGACCTTGGCTACGACTAATCCTTTCATATCGCGGGTTATCTCAGTTTCGCCCCCAACTTAGCCTGCAAGTTCGCAATCAGCTTATTCATAATCGCGTCTATTTGCTTGTCGTTCAAGGTCTTCATTTCATCTTGCAGCACGAAGTTCACGGCGTAACTCTTCTTCCCGGCTTCCAGATTCTTCCCTTCGTAGACATCGAAGAGCGTCACTTCCTTCAGCAACTTCTTCTCTGTGGAATAAGCCACCTTTTCTATTTCGGCAAATTCCACGCCCTTGTCCAACAAGAGAGCCAAATCGCGGCTTACGGCAGGGAACTTGCTGATCTCGGTATAACTGATTTTGTTGTTGCGGATGGCCTTCATCAGAAGTTTCCAGTTCAGGTCGGCATAATACACTTCGTGGTCCACGTCCATCATCTTCTGGATTTTCCGGCTCACGATACCCAACATGGCCAAGACCTTACCGCCACGGTTTTGAATCTCGATACCTTTTGAATAGATATCGTTACGGCTCGGCGCAAAAACCAATGTACCGAAATTCACACCCAGACGGGTCAGGATATTCAGCACGTAAGCTTTCAGTTCATAGAAAGAACTGTCTTCGTCGGGATGCGCCCACGAACCGCTCACCCTCTTGCCCGTCACCCACAGCCCGAGGTGATAGTCTTCCGAATAAGCGTCCAAAACGTGTTGGATGACCTCCGGGTCACGACTGCTGCTCACGCCGGGAACGATATCGGGACATTTATTCTCTTCGCGGAAATAGTAGCAATTTCCGAACTCGAAGAACTTCAAATCCGCGTTCTTGCGGTTGGCGTTGTGCGCAATACATTCCAAGCCCCCGAACAACAGCGTCTGGCGCATCGCGTTCAGGTCGGAACTCAACGGATTCATCAGTTTCACCAAATGCGAGGCCGGATAACTCTCCATCCCGTCATAATAGGCCGCACGCTGCAAAGAATTGTTCAGGATTTCATTGAAACCGCATCCCACCAACTGTTCCGCCACCAGATTCTGCAACTTGTGGCTTTTGTCTTCATCGCCTTTGACATTCAGCGTAGAGCGCACCGCCGAAGCTATTTCCACATTATTATACCCGTACACGCGCAAGATGTCCTCCACCACATCGCACGGACGCTGCACGTCCACACGGTAGGCCGGCACCTGAAGTTTCAGCCCTTCGGCCGTTTCCTCCAGAATCTTCATCTCCAGACTCGTCACGATGCTTTTCACCGTATCCGCCCCGATGTTTTTCCCCATCAGGCCGTAAGCATATTCATAATTCAAGTCCACCACAAAATCGGGCAACGGATTGGGATATACATCCTTAATCTCCATGGCTATTTCCCCGCCTGCCAGTTCCTTACACAACATGGCAGCCTGTTTCAAGGCGTAAATCACACCGTTCGGGTCGATACCCCGCTCGAAACGGAAAGAAGCATCGGTGCTCAAACCATGACGGCGTGCGCTCTTGCGAATCCACGTCGGATTGAAATAAGCACTTTCCAACAATACGTTACGGGTCGTTTCATACGTTCCGCTCCCTTTTCCGCCGAACACACCGGCGATACACATCGGCTCTTCCACGTTGCAGATAGCCAAATCGCGGTCGCTCAACTTATGTTCCTCGCCGTCGAGCGTCACGAAAGGCGTACCTTCCGGCATGGTCTTCACCACCACTTTACCCCCTTTGATCATATCGGCATCGAAACAGTGCAAAGGCTGTCCGTAGGCGAACATGATGTAATTCGTCACATCCACGATATTGTTGATGGGGCGCAGACCGATCGTGCGCAATTTGTCTTGCAACCATTCCGGACTTTCCTTGACTTCGCAATTCCGGAGCGTCACGGCGGCATAACGGGGGCATGCCTCCGCGTTCTGCACTTCGATGTCGATGTCCAGCTCGTGGCTGTCCACCTTAAAACCGTCGCACGACGGACGGTGCAAAGCCGTCTTGTGGCCGTTCTGCACCAACCAGGCATACAGGTCGCGGGCCACACCGTAATGCGAGCAGGCATCCGCACGGTTGGGCGTAATGTCCACTTCGATAAGATAGTCGCTCTTCAGGTTATAGTA
>OGQB01003392.1_pt1 | contig 10358 bp, 7 predicted proteins | sample 1553071 | NCBI WGS metagenome assembly OGQB01 (sample SAMEA2580284, study PRJEB22360) | human gut metagenome | biome: human gut; feature: human-associated habitat; material: faeces | place: Denmark | collected 2008/2010
GTAGAAATCACATATATACCATTGGGGTCAATCGGTTTTCCCCCGACCTCGGCACGCAAAAGACGCCCGTCTCCCGTAATGACCAGACGAGCCCCGCTGATGCCCTCGCCCCCCACGGCAGCTATCTGCTCCATCAGCTCCGTCAGCTTGCGCCCGTCCAAAGAGAGGATGCACAGGCGGTTCTCGAACGGGGCTATTTCCAACACATCTCCATACGTCACCTTACCCTTAGGCATTGTACTCCGCAGCCCGCCGATATTACACAGACCGATATCGGCCATCTTGCCCACCCGGAGCGACCCCTCACGCAACACGTCGGCCACAAAATTAGACAAAAGGCTCTCGGGACGGTCTGCCCGCATAGCCACTTCACTCTCTCCCAACACCGGCGACATCATACTGTCCACGGCATGACGGTAGGGAGCCACCACGCGCACCGCACCGCTATCGGGCCTGGCGTCCAGACGGTTCGTCACCTCATAGCGTCCGGCTTTCACCTCTTCCAGTTCGTAACGCTGGGCAAACGTAACCACCGACCACCCGCAACATGCGGATAAAAGCAAAAATCTGAATGTTCTCATCACATCGAAATTATATTCCACTCCAAAATTACAGAAAAAAGCCACATAATCTGTCATTTCATCCGAAAAAAGAAACGGGAGCGGTTGGTTAATTCGCAAAATAGCCGTACCTTTGCACCGCTTTCCGTACAATCGCTGGCAGGATGCAGAGTTCCCTGTTATGTTGTATTGGGACGACAAACAATTTAATGATTAAAACAAACAATGGCAGATTTAATTAAAATTGCAGAAGAAGCGTTTGCTACCGGTAAGGAACACCCCAAATTCAAAGCAGGCGACACCGTTACCGTAGCATATAAAATCGTCGAAGGTAACAAAGAGCGTATCCAACAGTACCGTGGCGTAGTCATCAAGATTTCAGGCCACCAGAACAAAAAACGTTTCACGGTTCGCAAAATGTCCGGAACGGTGGGAGTAGAACGTATATTCCCGATTGAAAGTCCGAACATCGACAGCATCGTAGTGAACAAGATCGGTAAAGTACGCCGTGCTAAATTGTACTACCTGCGCAAACTTACCGGCAAGAAAGCCCGTATCGCAGAAAAACGTACGATTGCCAGCAAATAAGTCTCATACGTTTCAAAATCACACAGCGTCGGAAAGTATCTCCCATGAAAGGAACTTTCCGACGCTGATTTTTTCTCCCTGTCCTCCCGAAAGGCGAGAGGTCAGACCAAACGCAAACCCTCGTCTGTAATCTCGATAAGCCTTTTCTTATAAAGGTCGCCCACGGCCTTCTTGAAAACTTTCTTGCTGACGCCGAACATCGCGTAAATTTCTTCCGCCGGACTCTTGTCACACAAAGGAGTACGGCCTGCATTATGCTGCAAATGTTCCAAAAGCACTTGCGAAAAATCATCCACTGCTTCCCGCCCCTGTTTCTGCAAGGTTATATCCAGCTTACCATCCGGACGGACTTGCTTTATATAGGCCTGCACACGGTCTCCCGTATGTAAAGGCCGGAACAGGTCATTCTCGTAGACCAGACCGGAAAAACGGTTGTCCACAATGACCTTGAAGCCCAAATCCGTTTTTTGCCAGACTAAAATCTGTACCTCATCGCCTTCACGGTAAGGAGGCATCTCGTCCGACAAATAACGTTCCACTTTGGCCGAAGCCATCAGCCGGTAGCTTTCTTCATCGACATGCAAATGCACGATATAACTCCGCCCCTTCTGCATCTTGAGCTTCTGCTCACGGAATGGCACGAACAAGTCTTTCATCAGCCCCCAATCGAGAAACGCCCCGTAATTGTTTACCCACGCGACCTGCAAATAAGCAAAATCTCCGACTTGAGCCAAAGGTGTCTGCGTGGTAGCGACCAAACGTTCTTCGCTATCCAAATACAAAAAGACATCCAACTCGTCTCCCACGCTGCAACCTTCCGGCACATAACGCGCAGGCAGAAGAATCTCTCCCGCATCGCCTCCATCCAAATACATGCCGAAATCCACGGCCTTAACCACCCTGAGGCGATTCATCTTTCCTAATTCTATGTTCATAAGGTTATATTTTTATCATCGGTTATCAAACCGTCTTTCATGTGAATGGTACGGTCTGTCAAACGTGCCAACTCATCATCGTGGGTCACAATGACGAACGTTTGCCCGAACCGGTCCCGTAAATCGAAGAACAACTGATGCAGTTCTCCCTTGTTTTTCGTATCCAGACTCCCCGAAGGCTCGTCGGCAAACACTACGGAGGGATGGTTGACCAAAGCGCGTGCCACAGCCACCCGCTGCTTTTCTCCTCCCGAAAGTTCGTTAGGCTTATGCGAAGCCCTGTCGGACAGTCCCATGAAATCTAGCAACTCTTGTGCCCGCGCCTTGGCCTCACTTGTGGAAGCATGCCCGATGTACGCCGGAATCATCACATTTTCGAGTGCCGTGAACTCGGGCAATAACTGATGGAACTGAAACACGAACCCGATGCGCCGGTTACGGAAATCCGCCATCTCCTTGCGGCTTAGGCTTTCCATGGCAACCCCGTCGAAGCCGACGGCGCGCCCCTCCCCCGCCCGCAGAAGACCACTGTCCGGCTTGTCCAACGTCCCCATAATCTGCAATAACGTGGTCTTTCCGGCACCGCTCGGCCCCACGATGCTCACCACCTCGCCCTTACGGATATCGAGGTCGATTCCTTTGAGCACTTCAAGCGAACCGAAACTTTTCCTTATATTCCTGACTTCTATCATAATCCTTCTATAATCTGCTTATCACGTATTGTGCCAAATAACAACCGAACACTGCAGGCATATAACTCACCGTGCCCGTTGTGGTCTTCTTATTCCGTTCTCCCTCAACCTGGACCAAAGCGGCCGGGTCGGCCTGCTGGGCGCAAAACACCACCGGCAACGGACGACGCATGCCATCTCTTTTCAGCCGGGCCCGCACAGCTTTGCTCAACCCGCAATGAAACGTTTCCCACAAGTCGGCAAAACGGATTTGGGTGATATCCGTTTTCGCCCCGGCTCCCATGCTGCTCACGATCCTAATGCGCCTTTTCATCGCTTCTTCAATCAGAGCACACTTGGGCGCTATCGTGTCGATAGCATCAACGATAAAATCAAACTTCGCGCTGTCCAGTAAAGCACCGGCCGAGTGCTCCTCCAGAAATTCAGCCCGCACGGTCAAGTCGAGTTCCGGATTAATATCCTTAAAACGCAGCCCCAACACGCGGACTTTTTCCTCTCCGACCGTCGAATGCAGGGCGCACAACTGACGGTTGATATTGCTCGGCTGCACCCGGTCGGCATCCAACAACGTCAACCGTCCGATTCCAGCACGTACCAACATCTCGGCGGCATACGCTCCTACGCCACCCGTACCGACCACCAAGACATGTGCCCGGTGGAAACGTTCCATCTTGTCCGGCCCCATCAGAAGCGACGTACGCTCCAACCAATCCGGTGTGGTCATTGGCTTTCCTCCTTTCCGTTGCTTCGCGACAACCAATTCTTATACCACTCCTTGGCCGCCTCGTAACGCAAATCGGTCGTCAACGGTTCATTCACGCTCACATCCTTAGTGGCAGCCTCGGCATACACATCCGGGAAGATCAACATCAGCCCCGTATTCATATAATACTTTTTGATTTGGCGGGGAATGTGGTCGAACGATGGGCGGAAAGATATAGACCCTCTACGCGCTAACACGACCACCAGCATGTGGTCTTCCCTGACCTCCCGCGAAATGCGCTTCAACTCATTTCCGCCATCGGTTTGTACATATTCCGCACGGATAGATGCATGGTAAGTCTCCAAATAACGTTGTAAAATCCGAATGGTATCGGGATGGGCATGGTAAATAATCCTACATCCCAGTCCTACAGCCAAACGTGCCACACGCTCTACCCAATGATAAAAACCGGCCTCAAACTGGGCCTTGGCCGGCACGGCTACATGAATACGGCGAATCGTATTGACCGGCACCGTACAACGTATCATCGTAATCTGGCGGTTCAGGCGGTTCAGCAAACTGATCAGCACCGGCCCGAAAAACGACTCGGAAGGGGAATTCTGCATGTGTAAGCCTACCACCAGTTCGGAATAATCGTTTTCTTTCATGGAATGGATGATACCATTTGCCAGATTGGTAGCCAAACGCACTTTGGTCTGCATCTGCACGTTGGCAGCGGAAGCCACAGCCGAAGCCGCCTCCAGCAGTTTCATCCCTTTCTCCCGGGCTTTGTCATCATTATCCAACACGACGTTGATGGCACTCATCGGTGCATCCGACTTGTCTTTCCGCATCAATAAAGCCATGTTGACCAAATCGTCCACCGTATCGGGATAAGCCAAGGCAATCAAGGCCGACTCCTCGTCAAGCGGACGGCTCTCGTTGATATTACCGTCCTGCAAAGCCAACCTACGTGCCGCCACGTCCGTAATCAACGAACTGACCACACACGTCACCAATATCAGTAATATCGTACCGTTCAGCACATCTTCATTCAACAACCGCTCGCCGGAAGGCAAAATGATATTATAGCCGACCAATACCGCAGCAAGCGTAGCCGCAGCCTGGGCATTGCTCAGACCGAACATCAGTTCCCGCTCCAATACCGACATCTTAAAAGCTTTCTGCGTCACCCATGAAGCGATCCATTTTCCCGCCAACGCCATGGTAATCATCACTGCCGCCACTTTCAGAGCCTCTCCCGAACCGAACAGCACGCGCAGGTCGATAATCATACCGACCCCGATAAGGAAATAAGGAATAAACAAAGCGTTGCCCACAAATTCCAAATGATGCATCAGCGGCGCGCTATGCGGAATAAGCCGGTTCAATACCAGACCGGCCAGGAAAGCGCCTAATATCCCTTCCATTCCGATAAGCTCCATCAGGCCGGCACTTAAAAAGACCATGGCCAGCACAAAGATGAACTGAATGACCGGATCGTTGTACCGACGGAAAAACCACCGGGCGATACGGGGAAAAGAATATACGATGAAAAGGGAAAGCAGGATGACTTTCAACAAAAGCACAACGCCGAACCAACCTCCGTGCACCTCCTCACGGAACATGCCCGAGATGAAAGCCAATACCAACAAGGTCAGCGTATCGGTCACAATAGTTCCCCCCACCGCAATACTCACACTGCGGTTACGCGACACCCCGTATCGAATCACGATAGGATAGGCTATCAAGGTGTGCGAGGCATACATACTGGCCAGCAGAACGGAAGTCACCAGACTGTATTTCAAGAGGAACACATTGCTGACGACACCCATCGTCAGGGGAAAAACAAATGCCGCCAACCCCAACGTCAACGCCTGCCAACGAATCCGCTTCATGTGTTGCATATCCATCTCCAGACTGGCCAGAAACATGATGTAATACAAGCCCACGTTCCCGAACAGTTCAAAACTGCTGTCCTTGTCTAATACATGCAAGCCGTATGGCCCGATAAGTACACCGGCCAAAATCATACCGACAATGTGGGGTATCTTCAGTTTACCCAATAAAATAGGTGCAAACAGAATGATGCTCAACACTAAAAAGAATATCCACGTGGGATCCGTGACGGGAAAATATGTAGACAAGTCGGGCATCTGCATGAGTATCTGTATTAAATTAATATGCAAAGTAACGAAAAAGTTTCCATTTTGTATGTCCAATCGTAATAAATTATCTATTTTTGCAACCGGAATCATCACAACTTCTTAAAAATTATATGAAATGAAAGTAGCAATTGTAGGTGCGAGCGGCGCGGTGGGTCAGGAATTCCTGCGTGTGCTCGAAGAGAGAAACTTCCCATTGGACGAATTGGTATTATTTGGTTCAACCCGCAGTGCAGGTTCCAAATACAAATTCCGTGGCAAAGAAATCGAAGTGAAGCTTCTTCAGCACAACGATGATTTTAAAGACATCGACATCGCCTTTACCTCGGCCGGTGCCGGCACATCCAAAGAATTTGCCGAAGACATCACCCGTTACGGGGCAGTCATGATAGATAACTCCAGCGCTTTCCGCATGGACAAGGACGTGCCTCTCGTCGTACCCGAATGCAACGCAGCCGATGCCTTGGAGCGTCCGCGCGGCATCATCGCCAACCCGAACTGTACGACCATCATGATGGTGACGGCTTTGCAACCTATCGAAAACCTGAGCCATATCAAACGTATCCACGTGGCCAGCTATCAGGCTGCCAGCGGTGCGGGTGCCGCAGCCATGGCCGAGCTGGAACAGCAATATCGTGAAGTATTGGAAGGCAAACCCGTCACCGTGAAGAAGTTTGCCTATCAGTTGGCTTATAACGTCATCCCCCAAATCGACGTATTCCAGGATAACGGATATACCAAAGAAGAAATGAAGATGTTCAACGAGACACAGAAGATCATGCATAGCGATGTGCAGTGTTCGGCCATGTGTGTACGTGTACCGGCCCTGCGCTCTCATTCGGAAGCCATCTGGTTGGAAACGGAACGTCCGCTCACGGTAGAGGAAGTGCGTGAAGCCATCGCCCACGGCGAAGGTGTGCAACTGATGGACGACCCGTCCACACAGACTTACCCCATGCCGCTCTTCCTGGCCGGAAAAGATGATGTATACGTAGGCCGTATCCGTAAGGACCTAGCCAACGAAAACGGCATGACGCTTTGGCTTGTAGGCGACCAAATCAAGAAAGGTGCCGCACTGAATGCAGTGCAGATTGCCGAATATTTGATTAAGGTCGGGAATGTGAAGTAAACGCCATCTTCGGCCTCCTATCACGAATAACTTAAATATTCTCATAAAATCCAAAGACGGGCAGAACTAACGAACGAGTGGTTTTGCCCGTTACACATTAACCTCAATTCCATATTCATGTATTCCAAAAGACTCCATCCGAAAAAAGGTTTATGCCTTGCAGCCTTATTGTGTTTCAACATTCATACTATGCCTGCCCATTCCTTGCCCGGACAAGAGACCACCGGCCATCCCACAGCCGATACGACTTTCACCGCTCCGAACGATTGGGCCGTCACGGCCATCCCGTTCAAACTCTACGGAGAACGACAAGTCAACCACGTAAAAATCAACTGGCAACCATTGAAAGGTATCCAATCCTATAAGGTATATAGAAACGGGCAACTCATCGGAGAAACCCAAGGGAATACTTATGATGATTATGACCTGAAAACGGACCAAACTTACACTTACCGGATAGATGCCTACCGGGAACATCAAAAGACAGCCAGTTCCGCAACACAAGAAACCCGCACCTTTACTTATTCCGGCGAGACGGCTTTGTACGACAACCGAAACGGCCGGCACTTCCGAACCACACCGGACAAACCGTCGGGATTTAAAATCGGCAAGACCTACTTCTCCTACCGGCTACACCGGACTCACAAGGACTTGAACGGCAAGGAGGAAAACGGTTGGCTGCTTTCCGAATCAGAGTCGGAGACAGGACTAAAAGACAGTTGGGGCAAACCGCGGGAAATAGCATTCTATCCGGGCGTGAACTTCGAGGGCATCGGATTCCACTATAATAAAAAGACACGCAAGGTCGTACTGTCCGCCCATTATGAAGACCAAGGCGGATATACCGCAGCTAAAATCTTTCTGGCACAAATCACGCCAAAAGGCGGAATCGAAATCGGCACCATGGAGCGCCCCTTGGGGCATGATTCCAGAGACCAGTCCCTGTTTGTCGATGAAGACGGGACGGCTTATCTCCTGTCCGCCACTAATATGAACAGCGACATCAACATCTACCGGTTGGATGAAACATGGACCAAACCCGTGGCACTGGCCAACACGATATGTAAAGGCCAACACCGTGAAACCCCTTCCATCCTTAAAAAGGACGGAACCTATTATTTTTTCAGTTCCAAAGCATCTGGCTGGTATCCCAGCCAGACGATGTATGCCTCAGCCGACCGTATAGACGGCAAATGGTCTCCGCTGAAGGAAATAGGAAACAACTCAACTTACGGCGTACAATTCAACTACGTACAACAAACCACCGGAACACGTGAGACGTTAGGGCTGTGGGGCTTCCACTGGGGCGCCCAATACCATCACCGGGACCCGGACGGAACTTTTACCCGTATCTCTCCGGCTACGTTCAACCGCGGATATGCTTCGATGAACTACTTCCGGTTCGTGGAGTTCCATGACCAATATGGTATCATCCCGGTACAGAACGGCAGGAATCTTACGTTGGGAGCCACGGTTGTGCCTTCACACGCACCGGGCGATGGTTCCGCTGCTCCGGATTGCATCACAGACGGTTCGGACATGGCCTCCTCTCCTTATTTCAAAAGCAGCCATTACCCTTACTCCTTGACCATAGAACTGCCCCAACCCTCTCGTATCTCTGAAATCAATCTGGCCACCCGGTTGGTCAACGGTTCCGAAACGGCCTATAAATACACCATAGAAGGCAGCATGGACGGACAAGAGTACCAAACACTCATCGACGGAAGAAACAGTTGGACCGTGGGATTCCACATCCTCCCCGTCGAAGACCGTTCCGCGTACAAGTTCCTCCGCCTCAATGTATTCCAAATCATAAATGTACACAACAACCATCCGGCCACATGGGCGGACGGAATATACGAGTTCACGGCATTCGGCTTCCCTTTGTAACGGGAAGCCCCTCTTTCCTATATTCCCTCCCCTCATAAACAAGGAATGCACAACAGAACGGGCAAAAGCTACGTACCCGCTTTTACCCGTTCTGTCAAAGACCAACACTTACGATTTTAATGCCGTGGCCGGGAAGTTTCCTCCTCATGTCAGTCCGTTGTTACGGCATAATCCTGAGGAATGATCAGAAAACTGAATCCGGCAGCTCCGCCCCCTCCATTCTCCAAACGAAGAAGGACACGATTCCAGCCTTGCTGGAAAGTAAAGGGTTCGATATGCTCGTCGATATGATACCAACTGGTGCCTTTATCCTGCCAAACATCTTTCCCGTTAATCCATATACGGCCACTGTCGTCCGTACCGATGGCCACCAACATGGTTGTTGCCTCATCGAAGTACAGCTCCGTATAAGCATAATAAGTAGAATGTCCGGTCGTGACTGGCACCGTATTGTGCATGGACTCGCTCTGCATGAATTTCCAACGCAGGGTCCCATCCAGCTTCACCTCCTTCCCAATCATCTTAATCGGGTCGGACTCTGTCTCTTCGATACCCACGCCTACCTGACCATCCGTGTACACGGCATCGAAATCGACTGAAATTTCAGGCTGATGGATTATGGCAAAATCATCCCGTCCGTAATTCTCCCACGGACCAATCATATACCATGTATTCACGTAAAGCCACCCTTTGCGCTCGGCATCTTTAGAGAAACGTCTTCCGGGTAACGCCTGAGCCTTAACCATACTTTCGTTCAAACGAGGGCCACGGTACTTACTATAAGGAGTCATCACCTCATTATTTTCATAATTTACGCCGCCAAGGCCTCCATCTCCGCCTCCGCCACCGTCTCCGGTTCCTCCTCCGGCACCGCCGCCATTTCCGTTGCCTTTCCCATTACCGGCTGCATTTCCGGGTTTGCCGACATTACGGACCAAACCAAAAAGACTCTCCAAGCGTGAACCGGCCAAACCGGCCTGACGGGATGCCTGACTCAATAATCCCCGGTAATTATTCAAGTCGGCTGTCGATCTGACGGAAAGCCCCGCACTGGCATTGCTACGTCCCGAACGCTCCCAGTCCGCCCCTCCGGTTTGCATCGCTATCAACTCCTCAAAATCCGGCATACGGGTGGAACTTTGTTGCAGCGACTTATAAACCTCCGGAAAAGACAAACCTTTCTGCAACGTCTGCTTTGCCGCATTCACCGCCAAGTGGTTCTGTTGAATCTCACGTTCGTACTGACGTAACATCTCATAAATGTCCTGTACAGACGGGTCACTCCCCAACGGAGGATTCCCCGCCTTCGGTATCTTACGGGCGGCAGAAACATCATTGGCATCCTTGGGCGCAGAGCGCGGCAACTCGCGGGCCTCAACCTGTGACAGAAGACTTTCCTTGCGGCTACGCATCTTCTCAGCCATTTTTTGAAATTGCAAAAGCTGGCTCTTTAAACTTTTCTTCACCGACATTTCCGACTGCTCCACCAATTGCTCGGCATAGCGGGACGGTAAAGTACGCTGCGCCTGTTCCGCTTTCATCTTCTCACTCAACTTGGCTACTTTCACGGCACGCGGTTTCAACGCACCCCGATGCTCTACCGGCTGTTTACCTTCCGGTAATTTCAGGGTACCGGCCGGAACTGGAACCGGAGCATAATAAATAGCCCATGCAAAAACCGCGCATGCCACAATGG
>OGQB01003401.1_pt1 | contig 10340 bp, 10 predicted proteins | sample 1553071 | NCBI WGS metagenome assembly OGQB01 (sample SAMEA2580284, study PRJEB22360) | human gut metagenome | biome: human gut; feature: human-associated habitat; material: faeces | place: Denmark | collected 2008/2010
TTTTTTTAAAGTCTGTTTTATATCTTATTATTTCTTTTTAGTTGTATTTTTCTTTGTTCCTGTTGTTTTCTTAGAAGTTTCTTTTTTCACACCAGTAGTTTTTTTAGCAGGAGTTTTAGTTTTAATTTCTTCTTTCTTTTCTTCCTTAACTACTTTTGTTTCTTCTTTAACAGGTTCTTCTTTTACTTCAACTTTTTCTTTTTTTACTTGTTTTTTTGTATCTTTTCTGTTACAGAAAGAACTACAAATAGTGTAAGCATTACAATTACTACTGCAAGTACTACATATGATAATGCTGAAATATAATTTCTACCTACTACCATAATTAATACAAAGAATACAATTAATAATCCTAAGAAATATTTATAAATATATTTAATCCATTCTTTATAACTTACATTTTCACGTTGTAATCCAAGTAATACAAGAATACTTGTTGGCGAAATTAGTAAGAATAATGAATAAATAACTTGGAATATAACTGCAAGTACAAGATAGAATTTTGTATCTGTTATTGTATAAGTAATTGTTGATAATGTAAATTGTGTAGCATATGTATAATCTGGATATACTACTGAAGATAATGCAGATAATGTTGTTCCAGATAGAACTTTATCTGTCATACCAGCAATACTTGTAATTATTGTTGTATAGAATCCTGAATTATAAACACCAACTAATACTAAGTTAGCAAGAATTACTATCATAGCATATGGTAATGCTCTTCTTATTCCACTTGCGATAGATTCAAGTAATCCATCAAATTTAATTTTGTAAATTAATGATAATATTACTGTAGTTACTACTAATAATACAATAACATTATATAAAGTCCATTCACCAAATGCAGTAAGTGTTGAACCTAATATTGCATTAAATAATAAAACATCAAATACTTTAAAATCAGTTAATGTTTTATGGAAATTTGTGAATCCTCCAAATCCAAAGTATCCATTCCAAGATACCATACCAATTATTAGAAATACGATAATTACATCAAATGCAATCATCATTGGTAATCCTTTTTTAACTTCTTCTTTTTCTAAATTTGTTTTTTCTGGCTTGCTTGTTAATATTGTAAATAATATTAATGAACCAAGTCCAAGTACTAATATAACTATTTTAGCAATTATATTTGATGATACTGTAGCACTCATTATTTGATTTACATAATTTGTATATAATGAGCCAGCACTTCCTAAAAGGATTGCGCCTACAGTTGATGCGATAGATGTCTTACTATCATAACCTAATTTTTTAGCAATATCTATAAATGCTGGAACAAAGATAAGCATAGGCATAATGTCACCTATAACAGCTGTCATAATTCCGAATGTTAATATGCTTATTACTAAAAATAAACCTTTTTTCTTTTGAAATCTAACTGCAGTATTATTAATAACTGCTTCATATTTACCAGTTTTCTTAAGTACTGCATAAAATACACCAATACTTAAAATAAATATAAATGCACTGATAAATACACTAAATGATGTTAATCCATTTGATATAGAATCAACAAAGTTTATTGGATTAATAGTTCCCTTTTCAATACCTGATGTATAATAACCAATTGTTGAACTAGGGATTAAAAAACTTACTATTATTGCTGCTGCTAAAACTAACAATAATACTTTAAAAATATTATATTTCTTCATTTTTCCTCCTAATTTTCTGTAGTTTCTTGTGGTCTCATAAGTGGATACATAACTACATCTCTTATATTATCGCTATTTGTTAGAAGTTGAACCATACGGTCAATTCCCATACCCCAACCAGATATTGGTGGCATACCATATTCCATAGCTCCTATATAATCATAATCCATATCCATAGCTTCTTCATCACCATTTGCTTTATTCATAGCTTGTTCATGAAGTCTCTTTTCTTGTTCTACTGGATCCACAAGTTCTGAGTAACCATTAACAATTTCAACTCCGTTTATTACAAGTTGAAATCTATCTGTTATTTCTTTGTTATCATCATTTGCTCTTGCAAGTGGCGATAAACTCATTGGATGCTCTGTTAAATAAACAGGTCCTAGCATATGTGGTCTTGCAACCTTTTTGTATAAATAGTCAACAAGATTTCCATATCCTAAATTTTCAATTGGTGTTTCACTATCAAGTTCAATCTTATCTTCTTTAATCTTACTTAATAGTTTTTCCTTAGTATTATATTCATTAATATCAATATTAGAATATTTCATTATTAAATCTCTAAATGAAACTCTTCCCCATTCTCCAGATAAATCCACCATTTTATCTCCGATTTGAATATTTAATGTACCAAATACTTTTCCGATTACTGTTTGAAGTAATTCTCTTATAAATTTCATATTATCTTCATAATTATAATATGCTTGATATGCCTCAATCATAGTGAAGTCTTGTAAATGGGTAGCATCCATTCCTTCATTTCTAAAACATCTTGCTATTTCATATACTTTTGGAATACCTGCGATTACTGATCTTTTCATGTAAGTTTCAGGTGCAATTCTTAAATATACATCCATATCAAGTGCATTATGATGAGCCATAAATGGTTTTGCAACAGCACCACTTGGTTTATTGTTTAGAATTGGTGTTTCAACTTCATAATAACCTTTACTATCTAAGAATCTTCTAAGTTCTCTAATAAAGTTCATTCTAATTAAGAAATTCTTTCTAGTATCTTCATTCATAATCATATCTACATATCTGTTTCTATAGCATAACTCTTTATCAGTTAAACCATGGAATTTTTCAGGTAGTGGTTTTAATGCTTTACCTAAGAATTCAAAACTAGATGCTCTTAAAGTTTTTTCACCAGTATGAGTTGTGAATATTTCACCTGTTGCACCTATAAAATCACCAACATCAAAGTTTGATTTGAAAAATTGATATTTTTCTTCGCCAACAAGATCAACCTTTATAGAAATTTGTAAATCTGCTTCAATATCTCTTACTTTAATGAAACTCATTTTACCCATTTTTCTCATGAATACTATTCTACCTGCAACACTAACATTATCAGTGCCATCTTCTAGATTAGATGCTTCTTTTAGTGTATGAGTAATTTCATATCTTTCAGGATAAGGATTACATGTTTTTCTAATTTCATCAACCTTTTGCCTTCTAACAATTTCTTGCTCTGTTAACTCTCTCATTTTTTCACCTCGAATCCTTTTTTATTATACCATAAAAAAAGGGAAAACCAATAGTTTATTACTATTTTTTCCCAAATTTAATCAGAATTTTTATAATCCAATAATACTTTTTCTAATTCTTCCTTTGTTTCACATTTAAATATTTTATTTTTTATTATTGCTGAATCTTTCATTCCTTTTATATACCATGCTGCATGAGTCCTCATTTCAAGTATGGCAACCTTTTCATTTTTTATTTCAAGTAAATATTTCATATGTTTTAAACACATATCGATTTTTTCATTTTTTGTTTGTTCACCTAAAATTTCATGTGTTTTTAAATAGTGTGATATCTGTTTAAAGATGTATGGATTACCTAAGGATGCTCTTCCTATCATTATTGCATCACAACTAGTTTCATTAAACATTCTAATAGCATCATCTACTGATTTTATATCACCATTACCTATTACTGGAATATTAACATTTTCTTTTACTTTTTTTATTATGCTCCAGTCTGCAAGTCCTTCATAACCTTGCGCTCTAGTTCTTGGATGAACAGTAATTGCACTTGCACCTGCTTCTTCTACTATCTTTGCTATTTCTACTGCATTAATATTATTTTTGTCCCATCCACTTCTAATTTTAACAGTTACAGGACATGGTACTGCATTTACTACTGCTTCTACAATTTCTTTTACCTTTTCTGGATTTTTTAAAAGTGCTGCACCTGCTTGTGCTCTTAATGCAACCTTTGGAACAGGACATCCCATGTTAATATCTATAATATCTGGATGCATTAATTCATATACTTTTTTAGCTGCAATAACAAAACTTTCTTTGTCACTACCAAATATTTGCTGAGCAATTGGTCTTTCTTCTTCTGTCATATAAAGCATCTTTTTTGTTTTTTCACTATCATACATTAATGCTTTATCACTAACCATTTCTGCAAATAAAAGCCCTGCACCATATTCTTTAACTATTCTTCTAAATGCACTATTACATACTCCAGCCATAGGTGCTAAACATACATTATTTTCTATTTCTAAATTACCTATTTTAAACATTAATTAACCTTCTTACAATGATATATTTTATTTGTTTTTTCATTATATATAGTTGCATAATTATCATCATATATTTTTGCTTTTATATATGCTTTTTCTTTTCCTTTATCATCACCATTTACAATTTGATGATCTATTCTTAACTTAAATTCATATGTTGTAATGCCATTATTATATTCTCTTGAATTAATAAGATATGTTCCATCTAAATAATTTTTGTTAGTAGAATCATTATATTTTTTCCAAGTAAATGTTTTATCTTCATTAAATGTTGCAGTAACTGCATAATATGAATAATTAGAATATGAACAATCCCAAGTACCATTTAATTTTGATGAACCACTACCAACCAAAGCAAATATAACTACAATAAGAATAAGAGTAAAATGAATTATTGTCATTATAATTGAAATTATAAGTCCCGCAAATGACAAACCTTTATATTTTGAATTATCTCCAGTTTTAGCTTTATATTTACTACATTTACAAATAGATATAATATTTAAAATTAATCCTATTATTGGAATTATAAAACTAAATATCATACCTAAAATAGATATTACTTTTGCATTATCTTTTATTATTTCTTCTTTAACTTTACCATCTACTGGGTAACCACAAGAAGTACAATATTTACCGCTTTCATCTATATTTTTACCACATCTAACACAATACATAAAAAACACCTCTTTATAAGTATAACAAAAAAAGGGAATTATTTCATCCCTTTATTAATTATAAATTCTACACCATTCTTTTTATTTTTAGCAATAACTTTATATCCTATCAAATCACAGTTGCCTTTTACGATTGATAAGCCAATACCATTTTCACCTTTCTTTCCTTTTTTGTAGGGTTCAAACAATGAAGAAAGTATTTCTTTTTCAATTGGTTCACCGTCATTAAAAAATATGATTTTATTTTCTTTTATAGTTATTACTATTTCACTTTTAGCATATCTAACAAAATTACTAAGTATATTATTTGTTATTGATTCCCACATATCAGATGTACCATCGTAAAATATATCTTCTTTATCACATTTAACTAAATAGTTTATATCATTTCGTACTATCTTAAATTTATCAATAGTACTATTTATCGTAGTAATAATTTTCGTTTTTATATCGTTTTTATAGGAGTTTTGTAAATATGTAATTTTATTTAATTCTAATAGGGTTTTTACTTTATTTTCTAATTTTTTAATTTGTTCTTCGCTTACATTAATGACTTCATCGCAATCTTCAATTCCGTCATGATAAGCTTCAATATATGATTTTATAACTGTAATAGGTGTTTTAAAATCATGTGATATATTTTGATACATTTCACTTTTATATTTATCCTGAGATAATATAATTTCTTTCATTTCATCTATAGTTTTATCTAGTAACATAATTTCATCGTCAAATTCATATTGCTTTTTGCTACATAAAATTTTTCATTATTCATATTGTCAACTTTTAGTTTTAATTTTTGAAGTCTATTTACAACTATTCTTGACCATAAAAATAGTAAGATAAGAATTATTGCAAATGTAATTATTACAATTGGAATAACTATTCCAAGTGAATTTCTTCTAATAAATTTAATATAACTATCAGTTGTTATTGCAATTGTTTTATAATTATTTCCTTTATGATTTACAGAATAATAGTAATTATTTCCTTTATATACGAATTTTCCTTGATCAGTTACAATATACTTTAATAGTTTTTGATAATCATCAACACCTAATATATTTTTGTAATCTTCACTAATTAAAATTCTATCATCACTATATATAATGTACGCAATATTCTTATATTTTTTAGTTAATGAATCTTCTTTTTCTATCATTTGAAGTGGTTGATCTAAATAACTATATACTGTCTCTTCGAAAAAGGGTTCAAGTGATTTAGGCAGTACAATAATTATAGATACTATCATTACAAGAAGTGCGGTTAGAGTTATTACAATTAATTGATTTGATAAACTTGTCTTTTTATTATTCATGATAATCTATATCCAAATCCATAAACTGTATTTATATTAAGATCATTTAATTTCTTTCTAAGTCTTCTAATTGAATCATCAACTACTCTGTCACTTCCGTAATAATCGCTTCCCCAAACTTCATTTAATATCATCTCTCTTGTAAGAGGTTTATTTTTATTATTTACTAAATATAATAACAAATCAAATTCAAGCGTGGTTAAGTTTATTTTTTCTTCTTTATAATATACCGTTCTTTCAATGGTGTTAATTTCATAATCATTATATTTTATCTTATGAAAGTCTTTACTGTATACGCGTTTTATTATATTTTTTACTCTAAGTACTAATTCTTTTGGAGAATAAGGCTTTGCAATATAATCATCACATCCTAATTCCAGTCCCATAATTTTATCTATTGATTGATCTCTAGCTGAAGAAAATATTATTGGAACTTCTTCATCTTGAAACCTTATTGCTTTAATTATGTCATAACCTGTGACATCATCCGCAAGCATTATATCGAGTATCCACAAATTAACATTATTTTTATCATTTATAAAATCTAGTGCATCTTGACCCTTAATAAAGGTTTCGACAATAAAATCTTCCTTCTCAAGATAGTTTTTTATAAGCTTGTTTAAAGCCTCTTCATCTTCTACAAGTCCAACCTTATACATGAATCATCAACACTCCATTTCATATTTATTATAACATTATTTACCTCTTTTTTCTAGTACACACCACCTCCTTTAATGTGATATATTTTATCAGAACTATCTGCAAGTTCTTTTGAGTGAGTAACAACTATTACTCCTTTACCTTGTTTTGCTAATTTTTTAAATATATCTATTATCTTTTTTTCAGTATCTTCATCCAAATTACCAGTTGGTTCATCTGCCATAATAAATGGGATATCTATAACTAAACATCTTGCGATTGCGACTCTTTGTTGTTCTCCTCCTGATAATTTTAATACTGTTCTAAATGCAGCACTATTATCAATACCAAGTTCATTTAATGTACTTAATATCTTTTCTTTTTTATCTTCTTTATTTAATTTTATTCCCGCAATATCAAGTGCTACCTCAACATTTTCATAAGCGGTCATATATGGTATTAAATTATAACTTTGAAATATTATATTTACATAGGAATTTCTATATTTGTTATATCCTATTTTTTTAATACTTTCCCCATTATATAATATATCGCCTTCTTCTATAGTATCAAGTCCAGAAAGAAGTGATAAAAGTGTTGTCTTACCTGAGCCACTTTGTCCAAGTATTGAATAAAATTTACCACTTTCAAATGAGCAAGATATATTGTCTAATACTTTTTTCATTTGCATACCATCTTGATAAAAATGGGATAAATTAACTACTTCTATCTTATTCATTTTTTATTCCCTCCTTGATAATATATCCTTTGGATCACTATGTAATATTTTTATTGAAGGTACAATCATTGATACAAGTATAATTCCATATCCTATTGCAAATAGTAATGCGATATCTTTTATTGTTACACTAACATCTATACTATCTATTGTTTTAGAAGTACCAAGACCTGTCATCTTTCCAATACTCATATCTTCTCTTTTATTCATATTTCTATCCATTACCGCACCATTACCTCTATTACCAGATACTGATGTATTCATTTTTTCAGTAACTGTTGTTTGATTTTCAAGTAATGTATCAGCTAGTTTCTGACTTACTAGTAATGATGAACCTATTGATGTAATGAATGCAAATGTAGCAATTATTACAAGTTCTATTATGAATTGTCCTACTATTTTCTTTCTCTTTTCTCCAAGTGAAAGTAATACACCAATTTCATAATTTCTATCTTTTAAAGAGTTTATTACCATTAAACTTATTACTACTATTGACGCAATTACAACAATAACAAGCACTGTATTTGAGAATCTTGCAACACCTTCTATTGATGAAATCATTTGTTCATATGATTCATTATCTATATCTAATGTTAAATTTCTATCTGAAAAATCTGTTACTAATTTATTTGCTTCTTCTTTAAATTTATCTGCATTTTCTGGATCATCAAGATAGAATACTGCTTTACTTACTTTATAGTTACCATCATTATATTCTTCTTCTGTTAATAATTTTGCACCTGTATTTGTATTAACATATATTAAGTTATAGTTATTATTAAACTTATCAGTTTCAGAATTTTGATAAATACCAATTATTTCAAGTTCTACATCTTTATCATCACTTGATGTAATAGTAATCTTGTCACCAACTTTTAAATTATTTTCTGTTGCAAGCTCATAAGAAATAATTGCTGTATCATCTTTTGTTTCATCAAATGCTTCTCCATTAGTTAATTTTATTGTACCATTTACATAATTATCTTCTAGTTTAAATGTATTTATTGCTTTTACCTGAAGACCTGAATTCATTTTTTTATCAAATCCTGGTCTATCATTATTGTTATCATCTTTAGAACTTTCATATAAACTAAATGACTTTTCTGTAGCATTTACATTAAAATAATATTTTACATCTGTTACATAACTAATTTCTTTTAATTTATTAACATCATTTATAGTTGCAGCACTTTCATCCATAGCATTATGCATATTCTTCATATCATCTTTTTTGTTTTCATCAGTAGATTGTTCACTATCTTTATTATTCATAAACTCATCTCTGATTTTTTCCATATCAGTTTGAAGAATAACTTCACTACCTAGTGAAATTCTTGCCATCTTCATTGATTCTTCTGTTGCATTTTTTATTGATATTGAAGATAAAACTAAGTTAGCAACTATAAACAAAAATAAGAAAAATATAATTGTTTTTGACTTTCTTCTAGTAACACTTATTTTTGCTCTTTTTAACATTTATTTCCTCCTTACACTTCCATAATAAAAAAATAATATGTTAGAAAAACAAATTAATTGTGTGAAATTGTGTGAATATATTTTGCAGTTACTACATATCTTATTTGATTATTACTTGTACATGTTATTAAAGTTAATATTTTCTTATCGTATACATTATCTAAAATACTTTTATTTTTTATATTCACTTTAGATATATCATATACTTTAAACAAATACTCATAATTAAAATCACTAACTATTATTTCATCATCTTTATTTAATTTATAAAGATTTGAAAATACATATTTATTATTGTGACCCGCAAGTATTATATTTCCATATTCACTTTCTAGTGTTTCATTATTACTAATCATAAGAACTAAATTTTGATTTAATATTTCATTATAGTCACCATATTTTATTAACCATTTTTTATTTTTAAAAGAAATGTATCCATCATATTTTCTATTTATATTATTTTTTTCTATTAATAAATCTACATTATCATCATAGTCTTTTACCTCTTTAAAATTATTTATTATAAAAAAAGAAGAGATAGTTATAAGTATTAAACTAACTATCTTTTTTAACATAATTATATACTCCTATTCCAAATAAAATTATAAATGAAACTAAATACATACTGTTTTGTTTACTAGTAACTGGCATAACTGTTTTCTCATTTGTAACATTTATGTTTGAATTACATGTACTATCATTTACATAGAACTTATATTCATCATTATTTAGTATAAATCCACTTGGAACCTTTATTTGTCTAATATAATATTCACCATATGGTAAGTTATTTATGATAACCCTTCCTTGTGTATCAGTTTTACCATTAAATACCAAATTTCCATCTTTATCTACCACATTTATCTCTACATTTTCTAGAAAATTACCATCTTTGTCACTAGTAATGTAAACTAAATCACATCTAATTTTTTCATTTACAAGTTTTATGTTACCTAGTACTATCTCCTCATTTTGATTATTATAATTTAGATTAACTTCATAAAAATTACTATCTAATTTATAACCTGTAAGTGTACTAATTTCTTTTACATAATATTTTCCTAAAGGTAATATTTTAGATTCATTATTGTTTTTTTCATCCGTTTTAATCTTTTCAATTAAATTTTTATTTGAATCATATATTCCAATAACTACTCCTACTAAATCATTACCATCTTCTGATACTTTTTTTATTTTTATCTTACCTTTAGTTTTTTTATCATATAAATCTACTTTAAATACACCATCTGATAATTTTATATCATCATTAATTGTTATAGTTGTTTTTTCTTTA
>OGQB01003413.1_pt1 | contig 10301 bp, 13 predicted proteins | sample 1553071 | NCBI WGS metagenome assembly OGQB01 (sample SAMEA2580284, study PRJEB22360) | human gut metagenome | biome: human gut; feature: human-associated habitat; material: faeces | place: Denmark | collected 2008/2010
TATCACAGAGAAAAATGCCGCGGAACAGATGCGGAGAGAATTTTCTGCTAACGTATCTCATGAATTAAAAACTCCGCTGATGTCGATCTCCGGATATGCGGAACTGATTGAAAATGGCATGGTTCAGCCGGCAGACATTCCGGAATTCGCCTCCAGGATCCATCAGGAAGCCAATCGACTTACTGCATTGGTACAGGATATTATCCAGTTATCAAAACTGGAAGAAGGAACCAGTCAGATGCAGGAAGAAGTTGTGGATCTCTATGAACTGACGGAAGACATCGGAGCTACCCTTCATCATGCGGCCAAGAAAAAAGATATCACGATGAAAATCGAAGGAGCAACACAGGAAATTACAGGTGTGCGTCAGATCTTATATGAGATGTTGTATAATCTGATGGATAATGGTATTAAGTACAATGTGGAACATGGAATATTATGGGTACGGATGTGGAAAACTACAGATAAAATATACTGGCAGGTGGAGGACACCGGAATAGGAATTGCCAAAGAAGAACAGGAGCGAGTTTACGAACGCTTTTATCGTGTAGATAAAAGTCATTCCAGGCAGACCGGCGGTACAGGACTGGGACTGTCTATCGTAAAACACGGCGCAGCCCTTCATCATGCCCAGATCCGAACCGAAAGCCAGCCGGGCCAGGGAACCAAAATCACCATAGGATTTCCTCTGGATCCAATATAATGATGATACCAGAGTCAAAAGATCTGAAATCTGATGCAGGCTTGCTTGCAGGAAGATTTCAGACCATTTGACTCTGGTATCTTTTTTACCAACTTTCCGTCTTCCCTCTACATCTTATAAATTATCACAGGAATCGGCGGATGATTCGGTCGATTATAATAACAGGAAAGTACCACCAGATATTTCTTTGAATCCAATCCCTTCAGATAATCCAGTACACCGTCCCGTTCCTCAAAGCCACTATCACCTCCACTGTAAATACAAAGACTGATGCATCCGCCTGTCTTTAAAAGTTCCAGTCCTTGTTCCAGTGCTACAATTGTTGACTCTTTGTGGGTGGCGATCGAATGATCTCCCGAAGGAAGATATCCAAGATTAAAAACGATACAGGAAACCGTTCCCGGGTCTGCGTAAGAAGACATGTGTGCATGGCTGTCCAGTAAAAGCTGTACGGGTGCCAGATGTTCGTGTTCCTGTAAAAGTGCTTTGGTGGAATCAAGGGCAGCCTGTTGAATATCAAAAGCCAGGACACATCCGGACGGACCAGCCAGCTGGCTTAAAAATAATGTATCATGGCCGTTTCCCATGGTAGCATCGATACACAGATCCCCCGGCTTTATTTGTGTACGGATGACAGAACGGTACCATTCGGTGACCTGATATGGGTTTGTTTTTTTCATAAAACATTTACCTTTCTGTGAAGAATGGTAACTGTTCAGTACCTTCACAGTTACGTGCCAAAACACCTCGCGGCACAGTGGTTACTGAATAGTTACGAAGAATGTTACAAATATTATAAACATCTGAAAGAAAAAAGTAAACGGAAAATGAAGTGGAATACTTGCAGTTTCAGACAAAAGCAGGTATCATGAAGAATAAGCATGGAAAAACAATACATCAGAAGAAGCAAAGAGTACAGACAGAAAGTTGGCGATAAAATGGATAAAAAACGGCAAAGAAAAAGATCTAGGAGACGGCGATTGAGTCATCGACAAAAAATTGTGTACATGCAGATCGGAGCCATCACCGTTGCTATTTTTCTGGCACTTCTTGTGGGAGCAGCAGCACTTACCAAAGCGCTGAATCGGCGAGAGGCACAGACGGATCAAAAAAATGCAAAACAAGAACAGCAGGAAGAAAAAATAGCATCGGAAGATGACAATTCTGCGGACAGTACGTCCGGAGACTCCCGGAATGAACCAACGACACCCGAACCGACAGGTGAACCGGTTTCTATCACGGTCAGTATGGTGGGTGACTGTACGCTGGGAACGGATATAAACTTTGATCAGAGCACCAGTTTTGATGCATTTTATCAGATGAAAAACGATCCGGGATACTTTTTCCAGAATGTAAAAGAAATATTTACAGCGGACGATCTCACTGTGGCAAATATGGAAGGAACGCTGACAACCTCCGATGCCCGACAGGAAAAAACATTTGCTTTCAAAGGAGATCCTTCTTATACAGAGATCCTTACCCGGGGTGGCGTGGAGGCCACCAACCTTGCCAACAACCACAGTCATGATTACGGAGATCAGAGTTATGAAGATACGATTCAGTATCTGGAGGCAGCCGGAATTACGACTTTTGGCTATGATCGGACAGCAGTGATGGATGTAAAAGGCATCAAAGTGGGACTGATCGGAATCTATGAACTGAAAGACGGGATCGGTAGACAACAGCAGGTTATTGATACCATACAGGAGGTAAAGAATCAGGGAGCCCAGGTAATCATTGTAAGCTTCCACTGGGGAACGGAAAAATCGAACATTCCGGACGATGCCCAGAAAACACTGGCTCATCTGGCAATTGATCAGGGAGCAGATCTGGTAGTAGGACATCATCCACATGTTCTTCAGGGAATAGAAAAATATCAGGGAAAAAATATTGTATACAGTCTTGGAAACTTCTGCTTTGGCGGAAACAAGAATCCGTCAGATAAGGATACGATGATTTTTCAGCAGACATTTACCGTTGAAAACGGGAAATTGGCAGAAGACGATGTGACCAATATTATCCCCTGTTCTCTTTCTTCGGAGTCCGGGTATAATAATTATCAGCCCATGGTTCTGGAAGGAAGTGAAAAAGAGCGTGTACTTCAGAAGATAGAGGATTTCAGTACAGCCATCAATCAGTGACCAGATGAGTGACAGAAAAAAGAGGATAACGATGAGAAAAGAAGAATTTTTGGAAAAACTGCGGGCACGGCTGTCTCAGACCATGTCTCAACAGGAAGTGACAGCACAGATCCGTTATTATGAAAACTATATTCAGGAACAGATACAAAATGGCAGATCAGAGGAAGAAGTACTGACAGAGCTTGGAGATCCTCTGCTGATTGCGAAAACACTGGTGGACGTACAGGAGACGCAGGAAGAGTACAGCCATCTGGAGACCAATGTTTATGAGGAACGGGGCGGACAGGAGAGTGGCGATGCACAGAGAGAATTGCATCGTATGGAAATAAAGACTAGGGGAGGCTGCCTGCTGGCGGCTGTCATTTTTGTTGTGGTCGTGGCAATGATCCTGTGGGCAGCCGGGACAGTGCTCATTCATCTGCTCCCGATATTGATCCCGTTAATGATAGTTTTATTGGTTGTGGCATATTTTAAACAAAAATAAGAAAAAGCAGAAGTTACGTGAAAAAAACGAAACTTCTGCTTTTTTCCTGCAGAGAAAGAAAATAATAAAACAGAAAAGTGGGGACAAATCCCAGAAAAACATGGTTTCAGACAAAGAGAAAGACCAGTAGGGGAGCTACTGGCCTTTCGAGGGGAGTATAAATAATTAATAAGGGGTTATTAATTGTAAAAAAATTTATGAAGGGTAAATTCTTTTACAAAATTGATTATAATACAGATAACGGGAAAAAGCAACATCGAAATTCAAAAGTTGGAAAAAATTACCACAATTTGGAAAGCAGTGGTCCGAAAGCAGGAAAAACACTGTATTTTTGGGCTTGCATTCCCCACTTTGGAACAGATACCGTGGAAAAACAGGGTTCTGGATGCATAATCTGCGCGGAAAAAGCGATACTAAAGGATGTCGCAGGACAAAAAAACATTCAGGAGGAAGCAAGATTATGACCAGAAACAGCAAAAATGAATACAGCAAAAACGAGTACAGCAAAAACGGATACGAGAAAAGCGAATACAGCAAAAACCAGAAGAACAGCAGAGACTGCAATCATGTGAAAGACCGTGAGATGTCATCCTACGGTCAGCAGAACCGGGAGCAGGACGAGAAGGATGAGTATGAAAAATACTAAGTAAACCTTGGGATTCCGGCAGAAAAAGCCGGCGGAGGGTCCCATACGGACTCTGCCGCCGGTTTCTGCATACATATAAAACAGGAGAGAAAGTCAGATCCGGAGAGGGGGACCAGGATATGGCAGGCATGACACTGCTGGCGGCAGACCAGCTGGACTGGTACGTGGGAAAACCGTGGGCGATGATCATCGATGTGCGGAACCGGCGGGAATACGAAAAAGGGCATGTGAAAGGAGCGGTGAATCTTCCCTATGACCATCTGCTCGAACGGGTCTGTCTGCCGCGGGACAAAATTCTTGTGATCTGCTGTGAGCGGGGTGCCGCGAGCATGGCGGAGGGAAAGCGGCTGGCGGAGAACGGATACGAGGTCAAAACGGTCATCGGCGGAATGCATGCATACCGCGGACGACATCTGGTGGCGGGAGAAGAGCTGTAAGGGGGCGGCAATCCAACATTTCTTCTTGTCAAGCGGGAAAAGATACGGTAAGATGAAACAGAAAACAATACAAAACCAAACCACAAAACGAAAGAGAGATCACGATATGAAATACATGTTTGCATCTGATATTCACGGTTCTGCCTATTACTGCAGAAAAATGCTGGAAGCCTTCGAGGCAGAGGGCGCAAGCCGCCTGTTTCTGTTAGGCGACCTTCTCTATCACGGCCCGAGAAACGATCTTCCAAAAGAATACGCACCGAAACAGGTCATCGCCATGCTGAATGAGAAAAAACAGTACCTCACCAACGTGCGCGGAAACTGCGACGCAGAAGTAGATCAGATGGTACTGGAGTTCCCGGTGCTGGCAGATTACGGCATCCTGATCGAGGGAGGCCATACCTTCTATATGAGCCATGGCCACATCTACAATGAGCAGAATCTGCCGCCGCTGATGGATGGAGACATCTTCCTGTACGGCCATACCCACGTCCTGCGTGCCGAGAAAAAAGGCGCACACACCTTCCTGAACCCGGGTTCTGTATCTCTGCCGAAAGAGGGCAATATCCCGACCTATGCAATCCTCGAGGACGGCGTATTTACGATCAAAGGCTTTGACGGCACTGTCGTAAAACAGCTCACATTATAAGAGGGGACGGGAGAGTATGGAATTATATGAACTGATCGCCCCGTGCCATTTCGGCCTGGAGGCGGTGATGAAACGTGAAATCCTCGACCTCGGCTACGAAATCGAGCGCGTGGAGGATGGAAAAGTAACGTTTCTTGCAGATGCAGAGGGAATCGCCTACGCCAACCTGTTCCTTCGCACGACCGAGCGTATCCTGCTCAAAGTAGGACAGGTCCACGCCGAGACGTACGATGAACTCTTTGAAGCGACAAAAGCGCTCCCGTGGGAGAAATTTATCCCGAAAAACGGAAAGTTCTGGGTAACGAAGGCAAACTCCATCAAGAGTAAGCTCTTCAGCCCGTCCGATATCCAGTCGATCATGAAAAAAGCGATTGTCGAGCGATTGAAACAGGTCTACCACATGGAGTGGTTCCCGGAGGACGGTGCACAGTACCCGATCCGTGTTTCGATTTTAAAAGACGAGGTTACGATCGGACTCGATACCTCCGGCGTTTCCCTTCATAAGAGAGGCTACCGCAAGCTGACCGCGAAAGCGCCGATCACCGAGACCCTTGCCGCAGCACTTATCATGCTGACTCCGTGGAAGGGTGACCGGATTCTTGTCGATCCGTTCTGCGGAAGCGGTACGTTCCCGATCGAGGCGGCCATGATGGCGGCCGATATTGCACCGGGTCTCAACCGTTCTTTCCTTGCGGAGCAGTGGACGCACCTCGTGCCGAAAAAATGCTGGATGGATGCGGCGGAGGATGCACGCTACCGGATCCGGAACGATATTGAGACAGATATTCAGGGTTTTGATATCGACGGAGATGTCATCAAGAGTGCCAGAGAGAACGCAAAGCTGGCCGGTGTGGATCACCTGATCCATTTCCAGCAGCGTCCGGTTGCCGAGCTGTCGCACCCGAAAAAATACGGTTTTCTGATTACCAACCCGCCGTACGGTGAGCGCCTGGAGGACAAAAAAGATCTTCCGGCCCTGTATCAGACATTAGGAGAGCGGTACCGCGCTCTCGATTCCTGGTCGATGTATCTGATCACGAGCTACGAGGATGCCGAGCGGTATCTCGGCAAAAAGGCGGATAAAAACCGTAAAATTTACAATGGAATGCTGAAAACCTACTTTTACCAGTACGCGGGACCGAAGCCACCGCGCCGGGAAAAAGAACAGAAATAATACAAATGGAGGAGCAATGCCGAATGATTTTTGGTGTTGCTCCTTTTTGATAACAAAAATTAAAAGAAAAATTTTAGAAAAGGTTAATATTTCCTTGAAATCACCGCACTACTGTGCTAAACTGTCCTCATGCGAAATTTTTTCATCAAGCGGAGGAAACCATGAACGGACAGGAGATCAGAGACAGGCTGCTGCATTCCTACGAGAGGAGCTACGATATCGTAAAGCCGTCCGAAGTAAACGGCCATACATACGATGCCTGTGCAAGCTACCACGAGAGCGGCGCAAAATACGTGCTCTCAAAGAAAGCAGAGCTGTGGAGGATCAGCTGTCATGAGCATGCGTATTTTAAAGCGGTGGAAGAACTGAACGACCAGGACGTCGAAACATTTCTGACGGACCTGACAGAATGGATAGAGCCAAAGGTGGTTCGCGAGGGGAAGGAAGTACCGGATACCGACCACATGTACACGCTGGTCACCGGTATTTTTTTTGCGGACAAACCGGTTGCGGACAGCGTAAAGAAGAAAATCCGAAAATATAAGTATTATAAAAATTACCGGTTTTCTTTGAGAGGCTACTGTCAGGTGCGGCTGCTCGTCTTTGATACGGCAGAACAGAAAGTGTTTGGAAACCGGGCGGCTTGGGAATTGGTAAAGGGATATGCTAAGATGTTCCGATCTTAGTTATCTATAAATTTATTCTACCAAAAAGAGGGAGGAAAAAACAAATGAATAGTATTCTTGTACTGGTTGTCGGAATCGGCATTCTGATCGCCGGATACGTATTCTACGGAAAATGGCTTGCCGGGCAGTGGGGCGTTGATCCGAAACGGAAAACCCCTGCATTCACCGAGGAGGACGGTGTGGACTACGTTCCTGCCAAAGCTCCTGTCTTAATGGGACATCACTTCTCATCCATCGCAGGCGCAGGCCCGATCAACGGACCGATTCAGGCCGCTGTCTTTGGATGGGTTCCGGTTCTTTTATGGGTACTCATCGGCGGTATCTTCTTTGGAGGCGTTCATGATTACGGCGCACTGTTTGCATCCCTGCGCCACAAAGGACAGTCCATCGGCGAGGTTATCGCAGACACCATGGGAAGTAAAGCGAAAAAACTCTTTATCGTCTTCGCTTACCTGACCCTGATTCTTGTTGTTGCAGCCTTCGGTTCCATCGTTGCCAATACCTTCAAGGCAGCCTATACCGAGAGCGGCGCTGTCGATGTGGCAGCAAGTTCTGCAAATGCAACAACCGCTATGATTTCCATTCTGTTCATCGTACTCGCCGTTGTGTTCGGTTTCATGGTATACAGAAGAAATGTATCTCTTGGCGTTTCCACCATCGCAGGCGTTGCAGCCATTGTTGTCTGCGTTGTTGTTGGATTAAACTTCCATCCGATCTATCTCTCCGAGACAGTATGGATGGTAATCGTTGGTATCTATATCACCGTAGCTTCTGTTGCACCGGTCTGGATTCTGCTTCAGCCGCGTGACTACTTAAGCTCCTTCCTTCTGTACTTCATGATGATCGTAGCCGCTGTCGGTGTCATCGGAAGTGCTCTGATGGGCCATGCATCCCTGGATATCCCGGCATTCACCGGATTCAAAGATACGCTGGCTCCGACCGGAAGTTCTCTTGGATTTATGTTCCCGGCCCTGTTCGTAACCATCGCCTGCGGAGCAATTTCCGGATTCCATTCACTCGTTGGTTCAGGAACTACATCGAAACAGCTTGACAATGAGAAAAATGCCCGCCCGATCGCATACGGCGGTATGCTGATTGAGTGTGCACTTGCAATCGTATCTCTGTGTGCAGTCGGCTACATCTGGTCCAGATACGCAGACGGAACCACCGTTGTTCCGACCGCTGTATTTGCAACCGGTATCTCCGAGATGGTAGCAACCATTCCGGGACTTGGCGGATCGACCCAGGTACTGTACTCTCTGCTGGTTCTGACTGTATCGGTATTCTGCCTGACTTCTCTGGATACCGCAACCCGTCTGGCAAGATACATGTTCCAGGAGTTCTGGCTTGAGCCGGGACAGACTTACAAAGAGGCAACCGGCTACAAAGCCGTTCTGACCAATCCGGTTGTATCAACCGTTATCACCGTAGTACTCGGCATCGGCCTTGGCCTGACCGGTTATTCCAAAATCTGGCCGCTGTTCGGTGCATCCAACCAGCTGCTGGCAGCCATCGGACTTCTTGCTGTTGCCACCTGGCTTGGAAAAGTCGGCAAAAACAACAAAATGTTCCTGTTCCCGATGGTATTCATGCTGATCGTAACCATCACATCCCTTGTACAGACCCTGATCGCAAACTTCAAGGGCCTTGGCGCAGGCGTTGGCATCGGCTGGTGCGTAGCACGTATCGTACTGGCAGGCCTGCTTGTCATCCTGGCGCTGATCCTGGCTGTCGATGGATTCAAGACTCTGGCAAATCAGAAAAAAGCAAAATAATGTGTGATTACAAAAAAAGGCTCCCGGATAAAAACGGGGGTCTTTTTTTGTGACAGGGTTCTTGTGTTTGCGTCACACATACGGTATAATGATCGCAAGTTATTTCAGCGTGAAAGAAGGAAAACGGTTATGAAAAAAATTGTATTTGCAACAGGAAATGCCGGCAAAATGAAAGAAATCCGTGAAATCCTTGCGGATCTGCCGGTGGAAATTTATTCGATGAAAGAAGCCGGCATTTCGGTTGAGATCGATGAGAACGGCAAAACCTTTGAGGAGAATGCAAAAATCAAAGCACAGACCGTTGCCGGATGCACAGACGGCGACACGATCGTGCTGGCGGATGACTCCGGTCTGGAAGTGGATGCCTTAAACGGCGAGCCTGGTGTCTATTCGGCAAGATATATGGGAGAGGATACGTCCTACCGCATCAAAAATCAGAGCCTCGTTGACCGCCTGGAGGGCGTGCCGGTGGAAAAAAGAACGGCACGATTCGTCTGTGTGATTGCAGCCGCCTTCCCGGATGGAACAGTCTGTACCACCAAAGGAACGATTGAGGGAAAAATCGGTTACGAGGAACGCGGGGAGAACGGTTTTGGCTATGACCCGATTTTCTATCTACCGGATATGAGCCGCACGACCGCAGAACTTTCTCCGGAAGAGAAAAACGCAGTCAGCCACAGAGGAAAAGCACTGGCGGCGATGAAAGAACAGATTGCATCATATTTGAAATAAGAAGAGGGAAGAGAATGAGTATGAAATTTCTGATAGTGAGCGATACCCATGGACGGATGTATAACCTTGAGGAGGCCATGGAACGTGAGGAGTTCGACGGCATGATCCACTGCGGTGACGTGGAAGGGATGGATGACCTGATCAAATCCAAGGTAAACGGCCCGTGCTATATGGTCATGGGAAATAATGACTGGTTTTCAAACCTCCCGGCGGAGATTCAGGTGAACATTGATGATTACCGTGCCTTTATCACACACGGTCATAACTACGGCGTATCGCTCGGCCTGGAGGGAATCTATGCGGAGGCGCTTTCCAGGGGTGTGGATATCGTACTGTTCGGCCATACGCACCGGCCGGTCGCAGAAAAGCGTGGAAATCTCTGGATTGTCAATCCGGGCAGCCTCACGTATCCGCGTCAGATGGGAAGAAAACCAAGCTATGCCATGCTGACGATCAACGAAGAGCATGAGCTTTCGGTGGAAATCAAGTATCTGGATTAAAAAACGGGTCGAAAAAGGGCGGAAAACAGCCCAAAATCGAATGAATTATCGCAACTAACATGACTATTCCAAAGAAAACAGGGTAGTACCGGAGCAGGTTCTGACTAATCCTTAAAAAGTTTGTCAAAAAAATACAATTTAGGTGTTGACAGATGAGAAAAGATATGATAAGATCTTTTTGTTGTCCGGTGAGAACAAAACAACACAAAAAACATTTTGAAAAAAATGAAAAAAAGTGTTGACAAACCGAAAACAATGTAATATAATAAATCTTGCGTCGAGCGCGAAAGGGTTAAACGCAAATCGGGAAACCTTGTTTACGGGGTGTGGCTCAGCTTGGCTAGAGCGCCTGGTTTGGGACCAGGAGGTCGCAG
>OGQB01003414.1_pt1 | contig 10299 bp, 6 predicted proteins | sample 1553071 | NCBI WGS metagenome assembly OGQB01 (sample SAMEA2580284, study PRJEB22360) | human gut metagenome | biome: human gut; feature: human-associated habitat; material: faeces | place: Denmark | collected 2008/2010
AAAAAATATAAAGACAGAGACTGGGATTCCTATAGAAACCATACCATCGGATTCGTTTTTCAGAGTTATAATCTGATCCCACATCAGAGTGTGCTGGCAAATGTAGAACTGGCACTGACAATCTCGGGAATCGGAAAGGGTGAACGAAGAAGACGTGCAACAGAAGCACTGGAAAAGGTGGGGCTTGGAAAGCAGCTCCATAAAAGACCAAGTCAGATGTCGGGCGGTCAGATGCAGAGAGTGGCGATCGCAAGGGCATTGGTCAATGATCCTGACATTTTACTGGCAGATGAGCCAACCGGAGCGTTGGACAGCGATACCAGTGTGCAGGTCATGGATCTGCTTCAGGAGGTGGCAAAAGACCGTCTGGTTGTGATGGTCACGCACAACCCGGAACTGGCAGAACAGTATGCCACCAGGATCGTGACCCTGCGTGACGGGAAGATTCGTTCCGATACGGATCCATATGAAGTGGATGAAACGCAGGCAGAACCACTGAAGCATAAAAATATGGGAAAGTCGTCGATGTCATTTCTGACGGCACTGGCACTGAGTTTTAACAATCTGAAGACCAAAAAGGCAAGGACGCTTCTGACTGCTTTTGCAGGTTCCATCGGAATCATCGGGATTGCCCTGATTCTTTCTCTGTCCAATGGAGTCAATGAATACATTCAGAATATGGAAGAAGAGACTCTGTCAGAGTATCCTTTACAGATTCAGAGTACCGGATTTGATATCACTTCCATGATGGTCGGAAATGCATCTGAGATGGCAGCCGATGATGAAAAGGATACGGCAGACAATGAGGATGGAAAAGTCAAAGTCATGCAACTGGTAACCAATATGTTTTCGACGATGGATTCCAATGACCTGAAATCTTTAAAAGAATATCTTGATGAAGGAAAAAGCGGAATTGAAAAGTATACGAATGCCGTGGAATATTCCTATAGTGTAACGCCTCAGATCTTTAAAGAGGAGAAGGATGGTGTCCGTCAGGTACATCCGGATCAGTCTTTTTCTTCTCTGGGACTTGGATCATCGAGCAGTTCCAACAGTATCATGTCATCTATGATGAGTACGGATGTATTTTTTGAGATGCCTGAAACCAGAAGTCTCTACGAAAGTCAGTATGATGTGAAAGCAGGAAAATGGCCGGAAAAATATAATGAGTGTGTCCTGGTGCTTTCTTCTAATGGAAGTATCAGTGATTTTGTAGCATATACGCTGGGACTGAGAGATCCGCTGGAGCTGGATGAGATGATCCGGCAGTTTATGAATGAAGAAACGATTGATGTACCATCCGATTTTCAGGATTACAGTTACGATCAGATCGTGGGAACGACGTTTAAACTGGTGAACAGTTCTGACTTTTATGAATATGACAGTCAGTATAAGGTCTGGAAGGATAAAACAGATAATGCTTCTTATATGAAGAAACTGGTAGAAAATGGTGAGACGCTTCGGATCGTCGGTGTAGTACAGCCCAGGGAAGGAGCAGCAGCTTCTTCCCTGAATCCGGGCATCTGCTATCCGGCATCACTGACCAGGTATGTGGCAGAGCAGGCAGCAGACAGTGAGATTGTAAAGCAGCAGCTTGCAGATGCAGGAGTTAATGTATTTACAAATAAGAAGTTCGGAGAGGAGGACAGAGAGAGCAGCTTTTCAGAAGATTCGCTTTTTACTGTAGATGAAGCAGCATTGCAAAAGGCGTTTAAGATGGATGAGTCTGTACTTGCAGGACTTGGAACAGCATCGGATTTTTCAGGAGTCTTTACATCCGGTGGAAATGCACTGGATCTTTCAGGAATGATGGACAGTGGCAGCCTGGATCTGAATCTGGACGGACTGCCTGCAATGGATCTGCAAAAGCTGTTAAAAGGGATAAAAGTCGAGGTTTCATCGGATGGAATGCAGAAGTTATCTGCCAGTATGCTGGAAGGATATCAGGAGTATGCAAAGACGCATCCGGAGGCAGATTATTCCAATTTACAGGAAGATCTCAGAAATTATCTGCGTTCGGAAACTGCAAGAAAGATCCTTTCGGATAATCTGAAAGACATTTTAAAAGCCAACGGAGATGTCACAGTCAGTGCAGAACAGATACAGGAACTGCTCCGGAATCTCATGTCAGGTTATCAGGAGTTCCTCATTAAAAATGGTTATACAGATCCTGCAAAATCTGATGAGTATCTGACAGAATATCTGCAGACAGCAGAAGCACAGAAGATCATTGCCGACTGGATGGAAAAGATCTATCCGTCGGACCGAGATTTTGAGATCAGCGATGCACAGCTTGAAAAACTGACAGATGAGCTGCTTAACGGTTATCTTGATTATGTAAAAGTGAATGGCCTGCCGGATCCGACAAAGCTGGGAGATCATATTCTTGAATATCTGAATACGGAGGACGGTCAGAAGCGGTTTTCTGAAGGACTGGTTGCAGCGGTCGATATGGATTCGCTGGAGCAGCAGCTCTCCAAAGCCATGGCTTCTTATATGGAACAGGCGATGGGGGCAATGTCAGAATCTGTGGCACAGGCGGTAGAGAAGCAGGTGCAGCAGTTGATGGGGCAGATCACGAAAGCAATGGAAAATTCCATGCAGCAGGCAATGTCACAGCTCGGCACGAATCTGCAGAACGTGATGGAAAATGCAATCAGTATTGATGGGGATGCTTTTGCAGATGCATTTCAGATGAATGTAAGTGAGGAAGACTTAACGGAGTTGTTCTTATCTCTTGGATCAAAGCAGAGTGCATCTTATGATGGAAATTTACAGAAACTTGGCTATGCTGATTTTTCTGAACCATCCGGCATTAATATTTATCCAAAAGATTTTCAGAGTAAAGAACAGGTTGTAAAGATCCTGGATGATTACAACAGCCAGATGGAGGCAGACGGAAAAAAAGAGCAGGTCATCACATATACGGACGTAGTTGGAACGCTGATGTCTTCCGTGACAGATATTGTGGATATCATCAGTTACGTTCTGATTGCATTTGTGGCAATCTCACTGGTCGTTTCTTCGATTATGATCGGTGTCATCACGTATATCAGTGTACTGGAGCGAAAAAAAGAAATCGGTATCCTCCGTGCCATCGGTGCGTCCAAAGGAAATGTATCGCAAGTCTTTAATGCTGAGACATTTATCATCGGTTTTTGTGCGGGACTGATCGGAATTGGTCTGACGCTTCTGCTGCTGATTCCATGTAATGCGGTGATCCATCACTTGGCAGATACAACAGCGGTCAGTGCAGCACTTCCATTTGTCCCGGCAGTGGTTTTGATCTTTTTAAGTATCGGGCTTACTTTACTTGGCGGACTGATTCCTTCCAGAAAAGCAGCAAAGAGTGATCCGGTAACGGCATTAAGAACGGAGTGATAAAATGGAAAATTTGATTTTTAGTCTGAATGCGACTGTTCCTATTTTTCTCATGATGGTACTGGGAATGGTTTTTCGGAAAATTGGGTGGATGGATGTAGAATTTGCGGAAAAGATGAATAAGTTTGTTTTTCTTGTTCCGCTTCCGGTGCTGCTTTTCAGTGACCTTGCAACGGTTGATTTTGAGGAAGTATGGAATATCCGGTTTGTGATCTTCTGCTTTATTGTTACATTTATCAGCATTGCGATTGTGTCAGGTATTTCATTTTTATGGAAAGACAGGACTATTCAGGGAGAGTTTATCCAGTCATCCTATCGGAGCAGTGCGGCACTGCTGGGAATTGCATTTATTCAGAATATTTATGGAAATGCAGGAATGGCTCCGCTGATGATCATTGGAAGTGTCCCACTTTATAATGTGATGGCAGTGGTTGTATTGTCGTTCTTTCAACCGGAAAGAAAAGCACTGGATAAGGAAGTGTGGAAAAAAACTTTAAAGGGGATCGTGACAAATCCGATCATTATCGGAATCGTGGCAGGGCTGATCTGGTCAGCACTGAAGATCCCGATGCCGCAGATACTCAATAAGGCAGTGTCCAGTATCGGAGCAGTTGCGACACCAATGGGACTGATGGCGATGGGAGCAACCTTTGACTTTAAGAAAGCAATGGGAAAAGTAAGACCGGCTGTCACAGCAACATTTATTAAACTGGTCGGATTCGTCGCAATTTTTCTCCCGCTTGCAGCATATCTTGGATTCCGAAGGGAAGAACTGATCGCAATCCTGGTCATGCTTGGATCGGCGACGACTGTGAGCAGTTTTGTGATGGCAAAAAATATGGGACATGAAGGAGTGCTTTCTTCCAGCGTCGTCATGCTGACAACTCTGTTCAGTGCATTTACCCTGACCGGGTGGCTGTATCTTTTAAAAAGTCTGGCACTGATCTGAACAGACTAGACAGGATATAATGGATTTCATTTTTGAAAGCAGGAAAGGAGGATGTCCATGCTAAAGACATTATTAAAAGAAGTAAAAGAATATAAGAGGGCTTCCATAGTGACTCCTGTATTTATGATCGTGGAAGTCCTGATGGAGACGCTGATCCCGTTCCTGATGGCATCGATCATTGATGAAGGGGTCAATGCAGGAAATATGCAGTATATTTACAAAGTAGGAGGCATTATGGTCGTTGCCGCCGCAGTCGGATTATTTGCAGGACTGGCAGGCGGAAGGTTTGGAGCAAAGGCTTCGGCAAGCGTCTGCCGGATTTGCAAAAAATCTGCGTGAGGCAATGTTCAACCATATCCAGAGTTTTTCTTTTGCCAATATCGATCATTTCAGTACGGCAGGACTGGTAACCCGTATGACAACTGATGTGACGAATGTACAGAATGCATACATGATGACACTGCGTATGTTCACGCGTGCCCCTGCCAGTATGATCTGTGCCATGGTGATGGCATTTGCGATCAATGCAAGACTTGCAAGCATCTATCTTGTTGCAGTCATTATATTAGGTACGATCCTTTTCTTCATTATCCGTCATGCAACGGCATATTTTCAGCAGGCATTTCCGAAATATGATGACCTGAATGCATCGGTACAGGAGAATGTCTCTGCGATCCGTGTCGTGAAGGCTTATGTAAGAGAGGAGCAGGAGACAAGTAAGTTTCAGAAAGCAAGTGAAAATATTTACAGAATTTTTGTAAAGGCAGAACGAAATGTTATTTTTAATGCACCGCTGATGATGACAACGGTTTATACCTGTATTATCCTGATTAGCTGGCTGGGAGCAAAAATGATCATAAGTAGTACGCTGACGACCGGGGAACTGATGAGTCTGCTGGCATACTGTATGAATATTCTGAGCAGTCTGATGATGCTGTCCATGGTATTTGTCATGATCTCTATGAGTACAGCCAGTATGCAGCGAATTTCAGAAGTACTGAATGAAGAGAGTGACCTTCATAATCCGGCAGATCCTGTCTTTGAAGTAAAAGATGGAAGAATCGAATTTAAAAATGTAGAATTTGCTTATAAAAAGGACAGCAAAGAGCCGGTACTGACCGATATCAATCTGAAGATCCGTTCAGGAGAGACAATCGGGATCATCGGGGGAACAGGAAGTGCAAAGACCAGTCTGGTCAACCTGGTCAGTCGTCTGTATGATGTGACAAAGGGAGAAGTTCTTGTCGGTGGCAGAAATGTCAGAGAATATGACATGGAATCTCTGAGAAACCAAGTAGCAGTTGTACTTCAGAAGAATGTTCTTTTCTCCGGCACGATTCTGGAAAATCTGCGGTGGGGAAATAAAAATGCCACAGATGAAGAGTGCATAGAAGCGTGTAAACTGGCATGTGCAGATGAATTTATTGAACGATTTCCAAAGAAATATGAGACGTACATCGAACAGGGTGGAAATAATGTATCCGGTGGACAGAAGCAGAGACTCTGTATTGCCAGGGCAATTCTGAAAAAGCCGAAGATTCTGATCCTGGATGACAGTACCAGTGCGGTAGATACAGCTACAGATGCAAAAATCCGCAGAGCGTTCAGAGAAGAGATTCCTGATACAACCAAGCTGATCATCGCCCAGCGTGTCTCCAGTGTGCAGGATGCAGACCGTATCATTGTGATGGATGAAGGCAGGATCAATGGATTTGGAACGCATGAAGAATTGCTGGAGACGAACGAGATCTACCGGGAAGTTTATGAGTCTCAGACGCAGGGCGGCGGTGATTTTGATGAAAAGGCAGGTGAATAAAATGGCAGGAACAATGAGGAAAACTACCCGTGGAGCAAAGGGAAAAGTGGAAAACCCGGGAAAACTTTTTGTACGGCTGATGAAATATGTATTTAAAGATTACCCGTGGCAGTGTATTCTGGTTTTTGTTCTGATCCTGACAGGAGTTATCGCAAATGTACAGGGGACGATGTTTACCAAAAATCTGATCGATGATTATATTACTCCGTTCCTTCTGACGGATTCACCGGATTTTGGACCTTTAGCCCAGGCAATCGGCAGGGTAGCGGTCTTTTATGCAGTGGGTGTGATGGCAACCTATCTGTATAACCGGATCATGGTCAATGTGACGCAGGGAACTCTGAGGAATCTGAGAAATGAATTATTTGAACATATGGAAACGCTGCCGATCAAATATTTTGATACCCATGCTCACGGAGACATCATGTCTGTATATACGAATGATATTGATACACTGCGACAGATGATCAGTCAGAGTATTCCGCAGATCATCAACAGCGGGATCACGATCATCAGTGTCTTTATCAGTATGCTGATCCTGAATATCCCGCTGACGGTGGTTACGATGGTCATGGTGGCAGTCATGGTTTTATGCACGAAGGCATCAGCAGGCCGGAGCGGAAGATACTTCCTGGAACAGCAGGTGAATCTGGGAAAAGTCAATGGATTTATCGAGGAAATGATGAACGGGCAGAAAGTCGTTAAAGTTTTCTGTCATGAGGAAGAAAATAAAGCCGATTTCAAAAAGCTGAATGATGACTTGTTTGTCAGTGCGGATCGTGCCAATACTTTCTCCAATTTTTTAGGACCGATCAATGGACAGCTTGGAAATATCAGTTATGTCTTATGTGCGATCGTCGGTGGAGGTCTTGCATTGAACGGAGTCGGTGGCTTTACATTAGGTGGTCTGGCAAGTTTTCTGACTTTTAATAAAAGCTTCAGTATGCCGATCAATCAGGTCAGCATGCAGTTAAATGCGATCGTTATGGCAATGGCGGGTGCAGAAAGAATTTTCCGGCTGCTGGATGAAAAGCAGGAAGCAGATGAAGGATATGTCACTCTGGTACGTGCAAAAGAAGTGGATGGAAAGCTGACAGAGTGTAAAGAAAGAACCGGACGCTGGGCGTGGAAACATGTGCATCAGGCAGATGGTTCAGTGGATTATATTGAACTGAAAGGAAATGTTGTCTTTGATGGAGTTGACTTTGGATATAATGATGATAAGATCGTTCTGCATGATGTCAGGTTATATGCTGAGCCGGGCCAGAAGATCGCATTCGTCGGATCGACCGGAGCCGGAAAGACAACCATTACGAATCTGATCAACCGGTTCTATGATATCCAGGATGGTAAAATCCGCTATGATGGCATCAATATTAATAAGATTAAAAAGGCAGATCTGCGGCGTTCCCTGGGGATCGTTCTGCAGGATACGCATCTTTTTACCGGAACAGTCCGGGAAAATATCCGGTTCGGGAAGCTGGATGCAACAGATGAAGAAATCGTGGCGGCAGCAAAGCTTGCCAATGCAGACGGATTTATCCGCAGGCTTCCGGATGGATATGATACCGTACTGACCGGAGACGGTGCGAATTTAAGCCAGGGACAGCGTCAGCTTCTTGCGATAGCAAGGGCAGCAGTGGCAGATCCACCGGTTCTGATCCTGGATGAAGCGACAAGCTCGATCGATACAAGAACAGAGCGGATTATTCAGGAAAGTATGGACCGTCTGATGAAAGGAAGGACAACGTTTGTGATCGCACATCGCCTTTCTACTGTCAGAAACTCAGATTGTATCATGGTTCTGGAACAGGGAAGAATCATAGAGCGTGGAACGCATGAACAGTTGATCGAAGAAAAAGGCAGGTATTATCAGTTGTATACCGGAAATGCGATCAGTGCATAAAAAGTGCCGGGAACAGAGAAAAAAGTATCCGCATAAAAAAGAAGAAAAGAATGAAAAAGAATCCTTCAGAGCGAGGTCATGAGTGAAGACACTGCTTTAAAGGATTCTTTTTTGCTGTCAGGCATCCGCAAAAATAGACACGCTGGATTCTTCAATCAGTACTAGTACATGAATACAGCCAGCTTTTTCTGCTCCCAGCTAATGACAGGACCAAGGAAAAATGCAATCGCAAATGTGACCGGACCGACATTTCCACCGGCGATCCATCCCAGAAGAAGAAAAGATGTATCCCATGCGATACGGACGTATTTAAATGGAACGTGCGGTACTTTCTTTGCAAGAATAAATGAAATTGCATCGTACGGTGATGTACCAAGAGCAGCAGTCATATACATGGCGGCTCCGAAAATAAATACAATCAGTGCAGGCAGCAGGATACAGATGCGAACCGGCATGGATTCAAAGAAATGTGCGGGAAAGATTCTGCTGTAGATCCATCTGCAGGTATCGGAGATATATCCGATAAAGATCATATTTGCAATCGTTCCAAAACCGATCAGGCTTGTATCGGACAGGAAAATGATGATAAAAAGGATCAGATTGATCAGAAGCTGGGCTGTTCCAAATGTCAGTCCGACATGGGAGATTACTCCCTGCGTAAATGCCGAACATGGATCTGTACCGAAATGGATCTCGATCAGCCAGGAGAGTCCGAATCCCTGGATGAGAACTCCAAGTATGACCATGATCAGTCTGTTCCTGAATTTTTCAGGTCTTGCAAACCAGTTTAATTTTTTCATAGATACCTCCTCAAGATATAAAAAATAAAGTCACAAAAAATGCAGTAACAGCATATAGCTTATCGTTCCGGCAGCGATGGACAGGAACATATTCCGTTTCCATATTTTTTTCAAGCATCTCGACAGCGACAAACTCCAAAGAGCCACCGTAGATCAGAAAACTCATGCAAAGAGGGTAGACAAAAGAAAACCCAGATGCATTCATGTAGATTCCATAAGCCATTCCGAGAAAACTGAACCCGGCTAAAATAGGGAGAGTATAAGGAAAAGCGGCTTTGAAAGCTTTGCGTTTCATAAATCCTCCTTGAAATCATATCCAACATACGATAAAATTTTTAACAGATGCAAGTATAGCATTAACGACAAAAAATTACAATCATCAGAAAAAGAGGCAGGTATACCAGAAGAAAGGACGGGTATACAGAAAAAGCAGGTGGAACTATGACATTGCAACAATTAAAATATGTCTGCATGGTAGCAGAGACAGGGAAGATCACTGAAGCAGCAAAAAAATTATATATTTCCCAGCCGAGTCTGACAAATGCCATCCATGAGCTGGAAAAAGAGATGAATGTGGTTATTTTTAACCGGACGAATAAGGGCATCAGTCTCTCGGCAGAGGGGGAAATCTTTCTGGGGTATGCCAGACAGGTTCTGGAACAGGCAGCAGTACTGGAGGACAAATATAAAGGAGGACACGGGGAAAAGAAAAAGTTCTGCGTGTCGACGCAGCATTATTCTTTTGCGGTAAATGCATTTGTAGATCTGATCAAAAGGTATGGTCAGGATGAGTATGATTTCAGCATCAGGGAAACGCAGACTTATGAGATCATTGAAGATGTGGCGAGAATGAGAAGTGAAATCGGTCTTCTCTTTTTAAATGATTTTAATGAGACGGTACTTCGCAAGATCCTGAAATCCAATGGACTGGAGTTTCATCTTCTCTTTGTGGCGAGACCGCATGTCTTTATCAGCAGACGGCATCCGCTGGCAGACAGGGAAGTCATTACCAATGAAGAACTGGAAGATTATCCATATTTGTCCTTTGAACAGGGGGAACATAATTCCTTTTATTTTTCCGAGGAAGTTTTTTCGGTTTCAGAGCGAAAGAAAAATATCAGAGTCAGAGACAGGGCAACACTTTTCAATCTTTTGATCGGACTGAATGGCTATACTGTATGCAGTGGTGTCATTGATGAAAATTTAAATGGGAAAGATATCATTGCAGTACCGCTGGCAGATGAGAATGAAATGAAAATCGGATATATCGTGCATCAGAAAAACCGCATAAGCAGACTTGGAACTACCTATTTAAAGGCACTGGAAAAGTATCTGGATCCCAAAGAAGAGCCGGAAAAGGAGTGTCTGCATATGCGGCAGGAATAAGTAAGAAGATGTCGGGGTCAAAAGCCCCCGACTATGATACCTACGGATTGTTACGCACTAC
>OGQB01003427.1_pt1 | contig 10266 bp, 12 predicted proteins | sample 1553071 | NCBI WGS metagenome assembly OGQB01 (sample SAMEA2580284, study PRJEB22360) | human gut metagenome | biome: human gut; feature: human-associated habitat; material: faeces | place: Denmark | collected 2008/2010
GCGGTTGGCTTCGCCCGGCTCCTTCGCCATCAGGAAGTTCGGACGGTGCCCCTTTCGGGTGTCGGCGTACAGCGTGAACTGCGATATTATAAGCAGCGAGCCGCCTACGTCCTTCAGCGAGAGATTTATCTTGTCGTTCTCGTCCGAGAATATCCGCAGACCTATCATCTTCGCCGCGAGCCGTTCACAGTCCTTTTCGGTGTCCTCCTTGCCAACTCCTAGCAGAACCAGGAACCCCTTTCCTATCTCGCCGACGGTCTTTCCGTCTACCTTTACGTCCGCCCTTTCACAGCGCTGTATCACTAATTTCATAATGTACCTCCGGTATTGATGTTACTTTGATTATAACATTATCCCGGTGATTTGTCCAGTCCCTCCAGTATTTCGGCGCGGTAAATGTCGCCGAACGGAATTTTCCGCCGGACTATGCACAGGCTCCGGAACACCGGGTCGAATTCCGACACCAGCCCCACCGCCGTTTCATAGTGATCCTTGTCGTAAAACACGACCCTCAGCATAACTCCCCGCGTCGTTTTCCCGAGCACATCGGAAAGTTCCTGCGCGTCGTCCTCGGAAAGCTCCCGGCGCGGCTCCTTTACGCGCTCCTGCTCCCTTATGAAGTCGTAGTAGCCCCTGAGCGACGCGAACGGCATGAACTGCCGCGCTCTGTCCGCGTGACGTCTTGATTCAGCCCCCATTGTGACCTCCCACCATGTTGTTGCGGCGTATTCCGGTGGCCTTCTCCTGAAGGCTCATCGCCTTTATCAGGGAGTTTTTTCCAAAACGCCGCTTGATGTCTATTATTGCATTCTGCATGTTCTTTTCCTTTTCCTCCGCCGCGGGGTCCATGAACAGGTCAAAAGTGGAATACACGTCCTCCACCAGCCCGCCAAGCCCGATGTTTATGCTGCGTATCGGATATTTCCGGCGGGTGGTGTCGTTATAGAGCCTGACGAATTCCTCCGTCAGCTTCCGGCGCGACCCGGTAAACCCGCTGAGCTTCCGTGTGCCGCCGGTCGGCGGGAATACGTCCTTTGAATACCCCACGGTCAGCGACACCGACCCCGCCGCCAGCTTTTTCTCCACCAGCTCGAGTATCAGGGTGTCTACCATCTCTTTCATGACGATGAACGCGTTATCCGCGCTGTAATCCTCGAAAAGTATCTGACCGTTCGACAGCGACTTCGGTTTCGACTCATAGGCGTGTATCTCAGCCATTGTGCACGGCTCCCTGCCGTGGGCGTGGTCTATCAGGAACTCAGCATTCACGCCGAACTCCTTGTAGAGAATATCCTCGTTCATCTTGGCGACTCCGCCCATGTCGTACACGTCGTATTTCGCAAGACGGCGCGCAACGCCGCTTCCGACGTTCCAGAAATCGGTTATCGGGCGGTGAGACCACAGCTTTTCGCGGAATTCCTTCTCGTCGAGCCAGCCTATGTGATCCGGGACATGCTTCGCGGTGATATCCAGCGCGACTTTTGCAAGGAACATATTGGTCCCGACTCCGGCGGTGGCGCAGATGTGGGTTTCTTCAAAGACCGCGTTCATCAGGGTCTGCGCGAGCTGCTTCGGAGAAGTATTGTACATGGCGAGGTACGGCGTTGCGTCGATGAAGCATTCGTCGATGGAGTAAACGTGGATATCCTCCGGACTGATGTACCTGAGGTACACTCCGTACACCTGCGCCGATACCTCCATGTACCGTTTCATGCGCGGCATGGCGGTGATGTACTGGACGCCGGGAGGAATCTCGAATATACGGCAGCGGTTACGTATCCCCAGAGCCTTCATCGCGGGGGTTATCGCTAGACATATCGCGCCGTTCCCCCTGGAGGGGTCTGAGACCACAAGGTTGGCCGTGAACGGGTCAAGGCCTCTGTCGGCGCACTCCACCGAGGCGAAAAAGCTTTTAAGATCTATGCACATGAATATGTTCTGCTCCATCGTTCCGCCTCCGATTCATCTGTTTACAATATTGTGAACTTTCATATTTTTATTATACACGAACTTTGCCCGTCTGTCACTGGTAATTGTAACCGAATATCCGGCAGAAATATATTCACTATCAACAAATATATGAACAAATCTTTTCTGACGCCAAAACGGCTCAGCACTTGATTTTTTTATCGAATTATGATATACTATAAAATATGTATTTAAAGGGATTTAAAGTACACATCATGGCGGAAAATGTAGCATATCTGTCCTGATTTGTTATGATATAGTGACGTTTAGGTAAAAGTACACAAAAATTGAATCTGAAAATGTGAATTATCAATGCTTTTTATCATTGACAGATTTTGAATTAAAGGTTATTATATTATTGCAAAGAAAAATTCATGCCGCATTGATTTCCTACAAATGGGAAGTGATGCAAAACGGCGTGCTTTGTGAATCGATGCTGCTTTCGCAGCGTGATTCCGAAGTATGAACATGGAAAGGAAGAAACACAAAATGAAAAATGTTTGGAAGAAGGTTGCAGCTCTGACAATGGCTGCGGCAATGACAGTTCCCTTCGCAGGCTGCTCCAACAACGCAAGCAGCTCTTCTGCAGCTGGCGATTCCTCTGCAGCTGGCGATTCCTCCGCGGCAGGCGATTCCTCCGCGGCTGATGGCAGCACCACAGCAGGCGGCACACTGGTAATCGGCGGTATCGGCCCGATCACCGGTGCAGCAGCAGTTTACGGAAACGCAGTTAAGAACGGCGCTCAGCTCGCAGTAAACGAGATCAACGCTAACGGCGGCGTAAACGGCATGCAGCTCGAGCTGAACTTCCAGGACGACGAGCACGACCCTGAGAAGTCCGTAAACGCATACAACACCCTGAAGGACGCTGGCATGAAGCTCCTCGTTGGTACAGTTACCTCCGCTCCCTGCGTAGCAGTAAGCGCTGAGGCTGCAAAGGACAACATGTTCCTGCTTACTCCGTCCGGTTCCTCTCTGGACGCTATCTCCGCAGGCGACAACTGCTTCCGCGTATGCTTCACCGATCCTGGCCAGGGTAAGATCGCTGCTGACTACATCGCTGATAACTCCCTTGCTGCCAAGGTTGGTATCATCTACGACAGCTCCGATGTATACTCTACCGGTATCCTCGACGGCTTCAAGGCTGAGGCTGCTGAGAAGGGTCTTGAGATCTCCGCTGAGGAAGCATTCACAGCAGACGCAAAGACCGACTTCTCCGTACAGATCCAGAAGGTAATGGACAGCGGCGCTGACCTGCTCTTCCTCCCGATCTACTATCAGGAAGCATCTCTTATCCTCCAGCAGGCTAAGTCCGCCGGCATGGACATGACAGTATTCGGCGGCGACGGTCTGGACGGTCTTATCGACCAGCTCGGCGACAAGGTTGACATCGCTCAGGACGTTCTGGTTATGACTCCTTTCGCTGCTTCTTCTCCTGATGAGAAGTCCGCTAAGTTCACCGCAGCTTACGAAGAGCTGACAAACGGCGAAGTTCCGATCCAGTTCGCAGCAGACGCTTACGACGCAGTTTACGCTGTCAAGCTCGCCCTTGAAAAGGCTGGTGTTAACGACGCTTCCATGAGCGCTTCCGATATCTGCGACAAGGTAAAGGTTGCCATGACCGAGATCACCCTTGACGGCGTTACAGGTTCCACCACATGGACCGCTGACGGCGAGCCGACAAAGGCACCTCAGGTTATGAAGATCACCGTAACTGACGGCGTAGGTTCCTACGTTTCCGCTCAGTGATCAAGTGATCATCTGAACTAAAACACAAATTCAGACCCGTATGTATGGTTTCCCCGGTTTTTTTCGGGAGAAACCGTACGGGTCTTATTTGTATAATTAAGGCTATTTTTACGGCAGCTACACTGCCGTAGATCAAAGTAAACCCGGAACTGAGTTTATTTTGATATGCGGCAGAATAAATTTCCGAAAGGAGAAGGTTCTTTATGAGCTTTATTTCTTACCTCATCAGCGGAATAAGCCTCGGAAGCATCTACGCGCTCATCGCGCTCGGATATACGATGGTTTACGGCATTGCAAAAATGCTGAACTTCGCACACGGCGATATCATCATGGTCGGCGGATACGCAGTATTTACCGCTATGTCCACGGCATGGTGTCCGGTGTGGCTCTCGGTCATTATCGGCATCGTGGTCTGCACGGTGCTCGGCGTCGTGATCGAAAAGGTGGCTTATAAGCCGCTCAGAAACGCTCCTCCCCTTGCAGTGCTCATCACCGCCATCGGCGTCAGCTACCTTCTCCAGAACCTCGCACTGCTGATTTTTGGTTCCGCAGCGCAGAATTTCACGTCTGTTGTCGACGGCATGCCGCCGTTCCTCATTGTAACGGATAACGGAGCGCAGTTCTTCACGGCAGCCGAGCCTGGCGTGCGCACCTCCCTCAAGGTTTCAATGGAGACATTCCTCTCCATAGTGGTTTCGCTCATAATCATGGCTGCGCTTACATGGTTCATCAACAAGACCAAGGCCGGCAGGGCCATGCTTGCCGTCGCTGAGGACAAGGGCGCTGCGCAGCTCATGGGTATCAACGTAAACGGTACTATCTCCCTTACATTCGCGATCGGCTCCGCGCTGGCGGGCGTTGCGAGCGTGCTGATGTGCTCAGCTTATCCGCAGCTCAGCCCGTATACCGGCTCTATGCCTGGTATCAAGGCGTTCGTTGCGGCGGTATTCGGCGGTATCGGCTCCATTCCGGGAGCGATGATCGGCGGCGTACTGCTGGGAATAATCGAGCAGCTTGCAAAGGCGTACATATCCTCACAGCTTTCCGACGCGATAGTGTTCCTCGTGCTGATAATAGTTCTGGTGGTAAGACCCACCGGCATTCTCGGCAAGAAGATCCGCGAAAAGGTTTAAGGGGGCGGGAACATGACAAAGACAACAAAGAACAACTTCATAACCTGCGGCATCACCCTCGGATTGTTCGTCATTTTCGGCGTACTCTCAATGACCGGCGTTCTCGGCAGCCAGTATTCCGGACTGCTCATACCGATAGGTATTTACATTATCCTCTCCATCTCGCTGAACCTCACGGTCGGTATCCTCGGTGAGCTTTCCCTCGGCCATGCGGGATTCATGTGCATCGGCGCGTACGTCGGCGGCATATTCTCGCTGATGACCGAAGAAAGCATCAACCCCTCCTGGCTCAGAATGATACTTGCACTGATAGTCGGCGGTATCGCAGCGGCGATATTCGGTATACTCATCGGTATCCCAGTACTGAGACTCCGCGGCGACTACCTCGCTATCGTAACTCTCGGATTCGGTGAGATAATCAAGGCGCTTGCCAACAACATCTACCTCACAATGGACAAGAACGGTCTGCACTTCAGCTTCGCTGCGGCTGTCGCCGACGCCGACAAGGAGACCAGCAAGGTAATACTCGAGGGCGCAAAGGGAATCAAAGCCCCGCAGGATACTAACCTCGTGCTCGTGGTCATCGTGCTGATGATATGCATGGTTATCCTGATGAACTTCATCAACTCCCGCGCCGGACGCGCCTGCATGGCAGTCCGCGACAACTACATCGCGGCTCAGTCGGTGGGTATCAACGTTACCAAGTTTAGACTGATGGCGTTCACGCTTTCTGCGGCTATCGCGGGCGTTGCCGGAGTTCTGTACTCGCACTCACTCACAATGCTGGCTCCGAAGAAGTTCGACTATAACCTGTCGATACTGATCCTGGTATTCGTGGTGCTCGGCGGTCTGGGAAGCCTGCGCGGTTCCGTTATCGCGACCATTATCCTCTACGCCCTGCCGGAGATATTCCGCGAGCTCGGCGACTACAGAATGCTCATCTACGCTATCGTTCTGATACTGATGATGATATTCAACAATGCGCCTGCGTTCATAGCACTGCGCGAAAGAATAGGCATTTCCGCACCGGTCCAGAAGATAAAGGGAATTTTCACACGCAGGAAGAATACAGCGGGAGGTGCGGACAATGGCTGAGACTAAAAACATTCTCGAGGTCAAGAACCTCTCGATACAGTTCGGAGGTCTGCGCGCGGTAGACGGTCTGAACATGACTATCCGCAGGGGGCAGCTCTACGGTCTTATCGGACCTAACGGTGCCGGAAAAACCACCGTGTTCAACATGCTGACCGGCGTGTACAAGCCTACGGCGGGAACTATCCTCCTGGACGGCGAAAACATCACCGGAAAGCCTGCGATAGCTATCAACAAGGCTGGTATCGCAAGAACCTTCCAGAATATCCGCCTGTTCAAGAACATGAGCGTTCTCGACAACGTAAAGGCGGGACTTCACAACCACACGAACTACACCGCGATAGAAGGCGCACTGAGACTCCCCCGCTACTTCAAGGAGGAGAAGCGCATAACCGCAAAGGCTCTGGAGCTGCTCAAGGTGTTCGAGCTTGACGGAGAGGCGCAGCAGCTTGCAGCGAACCTCCCCTACGGCAAGCAGAGAAAGCTCGAGATAGCACGCGCGCTCGCCACCGACCCGAAGCTGCTGCTTCTCGACGAGCCGGCAGCCGGAATGAACCCGAACGAGACAGCAGAGCTTATGAACACTATCCACTTTGTACGCGACGAGTTCAAGATGACGATACTGCTCATCGAGCATGACATGAAGCTGGTCTCCGGCATCTGCGAGGAGCTGACCGTGCTCAACTTCGGTCAGGAGCTGGCACAGGGCGAGACCTCTGCGGTGCTCAACGACCCGAAGGTCATCACCGCATATCTCGGAGAATAAGGAGGAAACGCTCATGTCAATGCTGTCAATAAAGGACTTACAGGTATATTACGGCGCGATAAACGCAATAAAGGGCATTTCCTTCGACGTTGAGCAGGGTGAAATAATCGCCCTCATCGGCGCAAACGGCGCAGGAAAGACCACGATACTCCACACCATCACCGGACTTGTTCAGGCAAAGCACGGTTCCGTTATGTTCGGCGGTAAGGATCTCACCAAGACCCCCGCGCATAAGATAGTTTCAATGGGAATGGCGCACGTTCCCGAGGGACGCCGCGTATTCGCGCAGCTTTCCGTGCTGGAAAACCTCATGCTCGGAGCCTACACCCGCAAGGATAAGGCTGAGATACAGGAATCCCTGAAGCACGTGTTCAAGCGTTTCCCGAGACTTGAGGAGCGCCGCGGTCAAATGGCAGGTACTCTATCCGGCGGCGAGCAGCAGATGCTCGCTATGGGCAGAGCGCTGATGTCCAAGCCGTCGATAATCCTGATGGACGAGCCGTCGATGGGACTTTCTCCGCTGTACGTCAGCGAAATTTTCGATATTATCCAGGAGATAAACAAGAGCGGCACGACCGTGCTTCTCGTTGAGCAGAACGCTAAGAAGGCGCTTTCCATCGCAAACCGCGCGTACGTTCTGGAAACTGGCAAGATCGTGCTTTCCGGCGACGCTCACGAGCTGATGAATAACGATTCCGTCAAGAAGGCATATCTGGGTGAATAACAGGAGGGCGTCATGGAAAAGTTTACAGTAACTATCGCACGCGGCTTCGGCAGCGGCGGGCGGACCCCCCGCCAAAAGCTCCCCGCTACTATTACGTACAGCGTATCGCGCGCGGCTGCGGCAGGGGCGGCAGAACCATCGGCAAAATGCTCGCCGATAAGCTCGGCGTGAAGTTCTACGATAAGGAGCTTATCAGAATGGCGTCTGACGCCAGCGGTATCAACGAGGCTCTTTTCGGTCAGTCCGACGAAAAAACGAAGAACAGCGTTTTCGGAAAGCCCGGGGTTTACAAGGGCGAAGTGATAGCTCCCGAAAAGTCGGGGTTCATCTCCGAGGAGAACCTGTTCAACTATCAGGCTATGGTGATAAAGCAGATAGCTTCTGAGGGTTCCTGCGTAATAGTAGGCCGCTGCGCCGACTATGTGCTCAAAGGAGATCCGTCCGTTATCCGCGTATTCATCTACGCCGATGATGAGACCTGCGTAAAGAACGCCGCGGAGGTAAAGGGCATAGTAGACCGCAAGGAAGCACTCAAGACCATTGCCGCCACCGACAAGGAACGCGCCGCATACTACAAGGCTCACACCGGCAGAGAATGGATAGACGCAAGGAACTACGATCTGTGCCTTAACAGCGGAGACCTGGGCTTTGAAAAGTGCGTTGATATCATCACGGATTTCATCAAAATCAAGCTCGGCTGAACAAGCCGGATTATCTAGTAAAATAAGGGGCTGTAAAATTACAGCCCCTTATTTTATAATGCTCCGAGTCCCTTTAACCGATGGTAGACCTCCCCGGCGGGAAGTCCCATCACGTTGTAATAATCACCCTCGATACGCTTTACAAGCAGCGCTCCGAGCCCCTGAATACCGTATGCGCCCGCTTTGTCCATAGGTTCCCCGGTGGCGGTGTAATCCGCTATTTCCTGAGCCGTCAGCGGGTAGAACTCCACAAGAGTTTCCTCGGCAAAGGTGACGGAGGTTTTCGGTGTTATCAGGGTCACGCCGGTGAAAACGCTGTGTACTCTGCCTGAGAGGCGTCGAAGCATTTCCGCTGCATGTTCCTGGCTTTTCGGCTTGCCGAGGATCTCTCCGTCTGTCGCTACGATCGTATCGGCGGCTACTATTGTATCTGTGATGTTTCCGTCCGGGAACTTACGCGCGGATATCTCCTCCGCCTTCTGCTTTGAAAGCAGAATGACAGCCTCCCGCGGGGATATCCCGTCGGGAAGCGATTCTTCTCCCTGCGCAGGCATGACCTCGAATTCCGGGCAGAACAGCCCGAGAAGCTCGCGGCGGCGCGGTGACTGGCTCGCAAGTATCATCACTTCTTACCGTGAGTGGTGTGCTCCGGCTCGTAGGGGTGCTGTGCGCCGTAGATATCGTTGTAGTTCTTTATGCACTGCTTGATGACCTCCACAGCCTGCTTCTGACCCATTACTTCGTTGACTGCGGTCTCCTTGCCCTCAAGCTGCTTGTACACTGAGAAGAAATGGCGCATTTCCTCAAACAGATGGCTGGGAAGCGCTTCGATTCCTCTGTATGCGTTGTAGGTAGGATCCTCGAACGGTATAGCGATGATCTTTTCATCGTTCTTGCCGTTGTCAAGCATTGTGATAACTCCGATGGGGTAGCACTGAACCAGCACCAGCGGGTCTATAGGTTCGTTGCAGAGTACCAGTACGTCCAGCGGGTCGCCGTCGTCCGCGAGGGTGCGCGGGATAAATCCGTAGTTTGCGGGGTAGTGCGTGGAGGTGTACAGAATGCGGTCGAGCACGATCAGACCGGTCTGCTTGTCCAGCTCGTATTTCTTCTTGCTTCCCTTTTCGATCTCGATAACCGCCATGAAGTCGTTGGGGGTGATCCTGTCAGGATTGATGTCATGCCATATATTCATATTGTCAGTCTCCTTTTAATAGATTTTGCTGATTTTATTATACAACATCGCCGCCGTATTTTCAAGGGCTTATTTTCTAAAATTTCGTCACCGCAGGGAGAGTTTATACATATTATGGTATTGACCACAGAGGACAGCGTTCAGGAGGTGCGGTATGGGTGACATTCTGTTTATCGGCGGCGACAGGCGCATGATCTGCGCAGCGGAGCTTATCTCGCAGAGCGGCGGAGTATGCGCGGTCGGGCTGGGCGGCGATTTCCCTGAGCCTGAAAACCAGTCGGGCGGATACGAGCGGATAGTGCTTCCCGTGCCGTTTTCCCGGGACGGTGAGAACATCACCGCGCCGCTCTCTGAAAGACCGCTTCCGCTAGAACTGCTTACAGACTACGCCGCCGCCGGAGCGCGGACTTTTTCCGGCGGTAACTCTGCACAAAGCTGGAGGCGCTGTGTGAAACTCACGGGCTTCAACTGGTGAACTACATGGCGGCAGAAGAGCTGACGCTTAAAAACGCGCTGCTGACCGCCGAGGGAGCCGTATCTCTGCTGATCAGCGGATATGATGGCGCGCTTTTTGATTCAACCGCCGTTATCACCGGGTACGGCAGGATAGCAAGGTATCTGGCGCGTCTGCTTCAGGCGTTCCGGTGCAGAGTTACGATCGCGGCGCGAAGCCCGCTCCAGCGGGAAGCGGCACTGCTCGACGGCTTGTGTACTCTCCCAGTGAACCTCGCCGGGCTTGCCGCGGCAGGCACCGATCTCGTGATAAACACCGTTCCCGCGTGTATCCTGACGGAGGAGTGTTTCGGCAGAATGCGCTCCGGCGCCATTTACATGGAACTCGCGACCCGCTCGGAGACTCCGGAAAAGGAGTGGGCGGAGGCTCGCGGTGTGAAATACATTGCTGCGGGAGGGCTTCCCGGGAAGTTCTCCCCCAGGAC
>OGQB01003434.1_pt1 | contig 10254 bp, 7 predicted proteins | sample 1553071 | NCBI WGS metagenome assembly OGQB01 (sample SAMEA2580284, study PRJEB22360) | human gut metagenome | biome: human gut; feature: human-associated habitat; material: faeces | place: Denmark | collected 2008/2010
GGCAGCAGTTCTGGCAAACCCGACAGATGTTCTGATTCTGGATGAGCCGACGAACCATCTGGATAATGAGATGGCTGCATGGCTGGAGGATTATCTCAACCGTTTTAAGGGGGTTGTGATCATGGTAACACATGACAGATATTTCCTTGACCGTGTGACAAACAAGATCCTGGAGATCAGCCATGGAAAGCTTTACAGCTATGAGGCAAAATATTCCGACTTTCTGGAAATGAAAGCCCAGAGAGAAGAGATGGAGATGGCTTCTGAACGAAAGAAGCAGAGCATTCTCCGCATGGAGATTGAGTGGGCAAAACGTGGCTGCCGTGCAAGAAGTACGAAACAGAGAGCCCGTCTTGACCGTCTGGAGGAAATGAAAAATTCTACCGCTCCGGTGCGTGACAAGAGTGTGGAGATTGATTCCGTAGAAACACGAATGGGCAAAAAGACGATTGAACTGCATCATATTTCCAAACGTTTTGGTGAGCGGGTATGTATTCGTGATTTTGACTATATTGTTCTGAAAAATCAGAGACTAGGAATCATAGGTCCAAATGGCTGCGGCAAATCTACGCTGCTTAAGATCATAGCAGGTATCCTTGAACCGGACAGCGGAAGTGTTGAAATTGGGGATACCATTAAGATTGGCTATTTTTCACAGGAAATCGAAGACATGAATTCCAGTCAGAGAGTGATCGACTATATTAAAGCTGTAGCAGAATTTATTCCGACAAAGGACGGACTCATCAGTGCATCCAAACTTCTCGAGCAGTTTTTATTTGAGCCGGCCATGCAGTATTCACCAATCGAAAAACTTTCCGGTGGTGAGAAAAAAAGATTATATCTTCTGAAAGTACTTGCTGCAGCACCAAATGTGCTTTTGCTGGACGAGATTACGAATGATATTGATATTCCAACACTGACGATCCTGGAAGATTATCTGGATTCTTTTGCCGGAATAGTCATTGCTGTTTCTCACGACAGATATTTCCTGGACAATCTGGCAGACCGTATCTTTGAATTTGACAGAGAGGGAAATCTGACTCAATATGAAGGTGGCTATACTGACTATCTCGAAGCAAAAAAACGTCGGGAAGGTATGAATATTGATGAATCCGTAGAGATAAAAGCTTCTTCTGTCGGAAAGAACATGATAGAAGAACCTCAGGAAGAAAAATCTTCTGTAAAGACATGGAAACAGAATCGTTCTTCAAAACTGAAATTCAGTTATAAAGAACAACGGGAATACGAAACAATTGATGATGATATTGCTGGGTTGGAAGAAAAAATTGAAAAACTGGATAATGATATCATGGCGAATGCTACAAATTCCGGTAAACTTAACGAACTTACAAAGGAAAAAGAGACTGCAGAAGCACTTCTGGAAGAAAAAATGGATCGCTGGGTTTATCTGAATGACCTGGCAGAACAGATCGAAGCTCAGAATAATAAATAGATGACGTGGGAACACTCTTGATTTTCTGATAATTCTTTAGTATGATAAAGTTTGAAGTTTTTTTGATAACAATATGGATTTAAAATAGATATACAGGAGGATTAATATGGCAGAATTGGTAAAAGTTGTTGTAGATGCCATGGGTGGTGATCTCGCACCGGTGGAACCTGTAAAAGCAGCTGTAGAAGCAGTAAAAGAAAGAAAAGATATCCTGGTCATTCTTACCGGTCAGGAAGAAGTGATTCATTCAGAGCTTAAGAAATATCAGGATTATCCGACAGACAGAATCCAGGTGGTAAATGCAACAGAAGTAATTGAGACTGCAGAACCTCCTGTTTTTGCAATTCGAAAGAAAAAAGATTCTTCAATCGTTGTAGGACTTAAAATGGTAAAAGAACAGAAGGCCGATGCATTTGTTTCTTCTGGAAGCACGGGTGCGGTCCTTGTCGGCGGTCAGGTTCTTGTCGGCAGAAGCAAAGGTGTGGAACGTCCGCCTCTGGCTCCGTTGATTCCAACAGCTAAAGGAGTTTCTCTTCTGATTGACTGTGGCGCAAATGTTGACGCCAGACCATCTCATCTGGTACAGTTTGCAAAAATGGGATCTATTTATATGGAACATGTAGTCGGCATCAAAAATCCACGTGTTGCGATTGTAAATAACGGTGCAGAGGAAGAAAAGGGAAATGCTCTGGTTAAGGAAACTTTTCCGCTTCTCAAAGAAGCAGAAGGGATCAATTTTATCGGAAGCATTGAGGCACGAGATATTCCGGCAGGTTATGCGGATGTTATCGTATGCGAAGCTTTTGTCGGAAATGTTATTCTCAAACTTTATGAGGGAGTCAGTTCTGAACTGATTCACAAAATCAAAGACGGAATGATGAGTACTTTAAAAAGTAAGATAGGAGCACTTCTTGTCAAACCGGCGCTGAAACAGACACTCAAAAGTTTTGATGCGACAGAATATGGTGGAGCTCCGCTCCTTGGATTAAAAGGCCTTGTTGTCAAAACGCATGGAAGTGCCAAAGCTATCGAAATTAAGCATGCAATTTTCCAGTGCGTACAGTTCAAACAACAGAGGATCAACGAAAAAATTGCGGAAAAAATCCAGCCGGCGCAATTTCCGGCCCCAGATAAGGAATAACAGAAAAGAAGGCAGATAAAATGGAACAATTGGAACAGATCATAGGATATACATTTCAAAATAAAAAACTTCTGAAACAGGCATTGACACACAGTTCATATGCAAATGAAAAAAAGTTGGGAAAACTGGGCTGTAATGAACGTCTGGAGTTCCTTGGCGATGCAGTTCTTGAACTGATCAGCAGTGATTTCCTTTATGCAAAATTCACACAGGTTCCGGAGGGGGAACTGACCAAAAAACGTGCAAGCCTGGTCTGTGAACCTAGCCTTGCGTACTGCGCGCGGCAGTTTGGACTTCCACAGTATCTTCTCCTTGGCAAAGGCGAGAATATGACGGGTGGACGTAATAGGGATTCTATCGTTTCAGATGCAACAGAAGCTCTTCTTGGAGCCATTTATCTGGATGGTGGTTTTGAACCTGCAAAGGATTTTGTCCTGAAATTTATCTTAAACGATATTGAACATAAACAGCTTTTTTATGACAGCAAGACAATTCTGCAGGAAATAGTCCAGGAAAAAGGAATTCAGCCGGTAGAATATATTCTGACCGGAGAGAGCGGACCGGATCATGACAAGCAATTTACGGTAAGTGTTCAGGTGAATGGACAGGTTGTCGGAAATGGAACCGGTCATACAAAGAAAGCTGCCGAACAGGCAGCAGCATATCAGGCAATTCAGGAAAAGAAATTCTGATTTTATGCGTGATACATGAGGAAAAGAAAAACTGGCAGGTGAACTATGTATTTAAAGAATATTGAAGTATATGGCTTCAAATCCTTTGCACAGAAAATCAACTTTGAATTTCATAACGGAATTACCGGTATTGTCGGACCAAATGGAAGTGGAAAAAGTAATGTTGGAGATGCTGTCCGCTGGGTACTTGGTGAACAGAGCGCCAAACAGCTTCGAGGCGGTAACATGCAGGACGTTATTTTTTCAGGAACAGAGAATCGAAAGCCATTAAGTTTTGCTTCTGTATCTATTACGCTGGATAACAGTGATCATAAACTTCCGGTAGATTACAATGAAGTCACTGTAACGAGGCGGCTGTATCGTTCGGGAGAAAGTGAATATCTGATCAATGGCAGTGGATGCCGTCTGAAAGACATTCAGGAAATGTTTTATGATACCGGTATCGGTAAAGAAGGGTATTCCATCATTGGACAGGGGCAGATTGATAAAATCTTAAGTGGTAAACCTGAAGAACGGCGAGAGCTTTTCGATGAGGCGGCAGGAATCGTCAAATTTAAACGAAGAAAAGCTACCACTCTGAAAAAGCTGGATGAAGAGCGGCAGAATCTGGTCCGTGTAACGGATATTTTAAGCGAGCTGACCAAACAGCTTGGACCATTGGAAAAGCAGTCTGAAACAGCGCGTATATATCTGGCCAAAAGAGAGGAATTGAAAGAACTTGATGTGAATCTGTTTCTTCTTGATCATCAGAGAACCGGTGAACTTCTGAAAGAACTGGAAGAAAAACTTGAACAGGCGCAGAGAGAACTAAATGAAGCTCAAGCAGCATATGATCAGACCAAAATAGAGTATGACCGTCTGGAACAGGAACTGGAAGATTTAAATCACAGGCTCGATACGTTGAAAGAAGAGCAGCAGCAGAATGCGCTTCTGAAACAGCAGTATGAAGGCCAGGTGCAGGTTCTTGAAGAACAGATCTCTTCGGGAAAACAGAACAGTGAGCATTATCAGAACCGTCTGACAGCTTTAGGGGAAGATCTGGACCGGAGAACGCAGGAAAAAGAAAAACTGGCAGAAGACAAACTGGAACTGCAGAGCAGACTGAAAGAAATTCGGGCCAGTCTTTCAAAGGAAACAGAGGCTCTGGAAAACATCGTTTCAAACGTAGAAGAATGTACACAGGCTGTAGAAGACGGCAAAAACGAGATCATTGAGATCTTGAACAGCCGTGCAACGACCAAAGGAAAAGTACAACGTTTTGATGCGATGCTGGAGCAGCTGAATATCCGTAAAGCAGAGATCAGTCAGCGAATTCTTCGCCTGAAAAGCGAAGAAGAGGTTCTGGAGAAAGAACGTCTTAATGCACAGAAACAATATGATGCAGTAACGGCTGTGATCCATTCGACAAATGAAGAATGTGTACGTCTGGACGGAGAGGTGCAGAAGTTACAGGATGAATTGAAAAAACAGAATTCTCAGATGGAAATTGGTCAGACAGCATACCATCGTGAGGCTTCCCGCCTGGAATCTCTTAAAAACATTACAGAACGTTATGATGGCTATGGAAACAGTATCCGTAAGGTAATGGAGCAGAAGGATAAGGAAGGCGGAATCCTCGGCGTTGTGGCAGACCTCATTCAGGTGGACAAGAAGTATGAGACAGCCATTGAAGTTGCACTCAGTGGAAATATCCAGAACATTGTTACGAAAGACGAGCAGACAGCAAAGAAAATGATTGCTTATCTGAAACAGAATCGTCTGGGACGTGCCACATTCCTGCCGTTGACCAGTGTTACCGGTAAGGATAACAGCAAGCAGGATGTATTCTTAAAAGAAGAAGGCGTAATCGGAAAGGCAGATACGCTGGTAAAACATGATGCAAAATTTGACGGTGTAATGTCCTATCTTCTTGGAAGAGTCTTTGTTATGGACTCCATTGACCATGCGTTGGCACTGGCGAAGAAGAGCCATTATTCTTTACATATGGTAACCTTGGAGGGTGAGTATTTAAGCCCGGGTGGTTCCATTGCCGGTGGTGCCTTTAAGAATACCGGTAATCTTCTGGGAAGAAAACGCGAAATTGACGATTTGACGAAGAGACTGGAAGAACTGAAGAAAACCATTGCATCCTGCAAGGAGCGGAGCGAAGAAATCCGCACTGCACAGGAACTTGCCATGCAGGATATGGAAAAGGTACGAACTGATTTACAGGAACAGTATTTACAGCAGAATACAGCCAGGATGAATGTAGACCGTACCTTGCAGCAGAAGAATGAAAGCGAGAGCGTATTTGAAGGCTTAAAGAATGAGAGCCAGGATATTGAAGAACAGTTGACGGATATTAAGAAGGGCAAGGAACGTACGGAAGAGGAAATCAAAGAAGCAGAAGTACGGGAAGAAGAAATCAAAGCCCAGGCAGAGCAGTTCCAGGTAATTTTAGAAGAACAGATGAAACTGGAAGAGGCTGCAACTGAAGCTGTTTCCAAGGTGCAGTTAGAGGAAGCCGGATTCACACAGAAACAGGAATTCATACAGGAAAACTTAGAACGTGTGGAAGAAGAATTAGAGCGTGTATACAAGAATCAGGAGTCTTTGAAGAATCAGTCAGCAGAATCCAAAGAAGATGCAAAACGTCATGAGGCAGACATTGAAGCCATCCGAAAGACTTGCATCCGATGAAAATTATGCGGCATTGAATCAGAAGCTTTCTGAGAGCATTGCTGCAAAAGAACAGATGTCAGCAGAGTATAAGGGATTCTTTGAACGAAGAGAAGAGATTTCCAAGCGGATTGCAAATCTTGACAAAGAGATTTTCCGACTGAACAGCCAGAGAGAGAAGTTAGAAGAGGCAGGTGAATACCAGACCAATTATATGTGGGAGGAATATGAGCTGACTCCGCATAACGCATTGCTGCTTCGCAATGAAGAATATCAGGATTTGCCGGAACTTAAGAAACAGATTTACGGTATCAAGGATGATATCCGAAAATTGGGTGATGTCAATGTCAATGCCATTGAAGAATATAAAGAAATCAGTGAACGTTATACGTTTTTAAAGACGCAGCATGATGATTTAGTAGAAGCAGAGCAGACGCTGGTGGGTATCATTGAAGATCTGGATACCGGAATGCGCAAGCAGTTTACCGAGAAGTTTGCGGAAATCCAGCATGAATTTGACAAGGCATTTAAGGATCTCTTTGGTGGTGGTAAAGGAACCTTAGAGTTAGTCGAGGATGAGGACATCTTAGAGTGCGGCATCCGTATTATTGCGCAGCCACCTGGAAAGAAGCTGCAGAACATGATGCAGTTGTCCGGTGGAGAGAAATCGTTGACAGCCATTGCACTGTTATTTGCAATTCAGAACTTAAAGCCATCCCCATTCTGTCTTTTAGACGAGATTGAGGCAGCGTTAGATGATTCTAACGTAGGACGTTTTGCAAAATATCTGCATAAATTAACGAAGAATACGCAGTTTATTATCATTACGCACCGAAGAGGAACCATGGCAGCAGCCGACCGCCTGTACGGAATTACCATGCAGGAGAAGGGTGTATCCACACTGGTAAGTGTAAATCTGATTGAAGAAGATTTAGATAAATAAGAGAAATAAACAGAGAAAGAAGTGACAAGATGGAAGAAGAAAAGAAAGAGAAAAAAGGCTTTTTTGCCCGCCTTGTATCAGGATTAACCAAGACAAGAGATAACATTGTATCCGGTATTGATTCTGTATTTCATGGATTTTCACATATTGATGATGATTTCTATGAAGAAATCGAAGAGATTCTGATTATGGGAGACCTTGGTGTACATGCCACAGAGGCAATTTTGGACAAGTTAAAGGAACGTGTCAAAGAAGAAAAAATCAAAGAGCCGGCAGACTGTAAAGAGCTTCTGATTCAGAGTATCAAAGAGCAGATGGATGTAGGCGAGACTGCATACCGCTTCGAGGAAGAAAAATCTGTCGTTTTAGTCATTGGTGTAAACGGAGTCGGAAAGACAACCTCTGTTGGCAAGCTGGCAGGTAAATTAAAGAGTCAGGGTAAACGCGTGGTTTTAGCTGCGGCAGATACCTTCCGTGCAGCGGCAGGAGACCAGTTAAAGGAATGGGCGAACCGTGCCGGAGTAGACATGATTGGCGGCCAGGAGGGTGCTGACCCGGGCTCTGTGGGATACGATGCACTAGCAGCTGCGAAAGCAAGAAAGGCAGATGTCCTTTTGTGCGATACTGCCGGACGGCTTCATAACAAGAAAAACCTGATGGAAGAGCTTCGCAAAATCAACCGTATTCTGGAAAAAGAGTATTCCGATGCATACCGCGAAACCTTGGTAGTATTGGATGCTACAACCGGACAGAATGCACTGGCACAGGCAAGACAGTTTGCAGAGGTGGCAGACATTACCGGAATTATTTTAACGAAAATGGACGGAACCGCAAAAGGTGGTATCGCAGTTGCCATTCAGTCAGAGCTTGGCATCCCTGTAAAATATATCGGTGTCGGTGAAACCATAGATGATTTACAGAAATTTGATTCCGGGCAGTTTGTAAATGCATTGTTTGATGTAAAGGAAGATTCGGGAGAAGAAGGAGAGACAGAATGTTAACATTAGATAAATTTGAAGAAGCAAGTGAAAAAGTAAAAGAAGTAACTTTGGAGACCAAATTAATTTACAGCAATTATTTGAGTGAGCAGACCGGTAACAAAGTATATCTGAAACCAGAAAATATGCAGTTTACCGGAGCATATAAGGTACGTGGAGCCTATTACAAAATCAGCACTTTATCCGAAGAAGAAAGAGAGAGGGGACTGATTACCGCTTCCGCAGGAAACCATGCCCAGGGTGTTGCCTATGCAGCAAAATGCTATGGTTGTAAAGCAACCATCGTTATGCCAACCACAACACCACTGATTAAAGTAAACCGTACCAAGAGCTATGGTGCTGATGTAGTACTTTATGGAGATGTTTATGATGAAGCATGTGCACATGCTTATGAACTGGCTGAGAAGCATGGATATACCTTTATCCATCCTTTTGATGATTTGACGGTTGCAACCGGTCAGGGAACCATTGCCATGGAAATCTTTAAAGAACTTCCGCTGGTTGAGTATATTTTAGTTCCAATCGGAGGAGGCGGACTGGCAACCGGTGTTTCCACTCTTGCCAAATTACTGAATCCAAAGATTAAAGTGATTGGTGTAGAACCGGCTGAAGCAAATTGTATGCAGGCTTCCTTTAAGGCGGGTAAGGTTACAACACTTCCGGCAGTAAATACCATTGCAGATGGTACCGCAGTAAAGACTCCGGGAGAAAAAATCTTCCCATATATTCAGAAGAACTTAGACGATATCATCACCGTAAGTGATGATGAGCTGGTCGTATCTTTCCTTGATATGGTAGAAAACCATAAGATGGTGGTAGAGAACTCCGGTTTACTTACCGTTGCCGCATTAAAGCATCTGAATGTGAAAGACAAACGGGTCGTATCCATCTTGAGCGGTGGAAACATGGATGTCATTACCATGTCTTCCGTTGTTCAGCAGGGACTTATTTTCCGTGACAGAATCTTTACTGTATCTGTACTGCTTCCGGATAAGCCGGGTGAGCTTTGTAAAGTGTCCGGAATCATCGCAAGAGAGCAGGGAAATGTTATCAAGCTGGAGCATAACCAGTTTGTAACAACCAACCGTACCGCGGCAGTTGAACTTCGCATTACATTAGAGTGCTTTGGACCGGAGCATAAACAGCAGATTATCAATGCTTTGGAAAAAGAAGGCTATAAACCAAAACAGGTTCGTACCAGCCTGTAAGGGGAAATAAGAAATTAACAGGACATATCAAATTCCTAAATTGGAAGGAGATATGTCCTTTTCTATGCGTATAGTAAGAAAAACGTTCTTTAATCGAATAGAATAAAAGAACAATATTTACAATCGTTCTTTCATATGATAGAATGAAAGAACGATTTGAAAGAGTGGTGGTATTTGTGGATTATTACATTGATAAATTGAAGTCGGTAATTGAACAGAATGGTGGAATTGCATCCGCTAAGGATTTTCATAAAGCAGGTATCAACCGGTTGCTGCTTTATGATAGTCTGGAAAAACGAATCCTCTTAAAAGAATCTCATGGAAATTATATTTTGGCAGATGAGCAGCCGGATGAATTCCGGGTTATTCAAAGCAGGTCTGATAAATTGATATTTTCCCATGGAACCGCATTATTCTTACATGGAATTTCAGACAGAGTGCCACACAAGCTGGATTTAACGGTTCCTCAGGGAGATAATGTTTCCAGGATAAAGAAGAACTATGAGAATACAAAGTTTCATTATTGTAAGAAGGAACTGTGGGATTTAGGTATTGTGATGTTGAAAAGCCCACAGGGATATGACGTTAAGGCATATGATTTGGAACGATGTATCTGTGATTTGATAAGAGATAAAAAGAGTATCGATGTTCAAGTGTATACACAGGCTCTGAAGGAGTATTTTGGTGGAAAGTGTAATCCAAGAAAGATTATCAAATATTCCAGAGTGTTTCATTTGGAACAGAAGGTTCGGACATATATGGAGGTGTTGAGTTGAAAGAGAGAACACCAGAACAATTAAAGGGACAGATAAGGAGTTTTGCAGAAAAGAAAAAGTTACAGCCACAAGAAGTATTGCAGATGTTTTTAATTGAGCGCTTCCTTGAAAGATTGGCAAAGTCATCATATAAAAATAATTTTATATTAAAGGGTGGTTTTCTAATATCATCAATGATTGGAATCTCAGAAAGAACTACCATGGATATGGATACTACGATAACTGGAATCAATATGGAAGAAGATGAGCTAGAAAGAGTAATTCGAGAGATTCTTCTAATTGATGTTGGTGATGGCATAAAGTTTGAGTTTGAAAAGTTTGAAATAATCAGAGAAAAAGATGACTATAATAATTTCAGGGCATTTTTAGTTGCTCATTATGGAAA
>OGQB01003435.1_pt1 | contig 10250 bp, 8 predicted proteins | sample 1553071 | NCBI WGS metagenome assembly OGQB01 (sample SAMEA2580284, study PRJEB22360) | human gut metagenome | biome: human gut; feature: human-associated habitat; material: faeces | place: Denmark | collected 2008/2010
GGAAAGCCGGCGGATCAGCGATCTGTAAAAAACGTGAGTAAAATTCTCTAGCTGCTCTTCCAATCGTTTATTTATTTTTTATCATATACTCGAAATCTACAGTTGTCCAACTTACAAATTACAACTTATTAGAAATCTGTGCATGTAATCCCTGTAATGAATTCACTTCTTCATTTTGATCCTGATGTGCTTTTACATAAGCGATTCCTTCAGCTGCTGCTTTGGCTGCTGCGATCGTTGTATAATATGGAATCTTCGCTTTGATCGCACCTTTTCTTAGGTAACTATCATCGTTCACGCTGTCTTTTCCGACTGGAGAGTTTACAATAATATCGATATTACCATTTGTGATAAGGTCAAGGATGTTTGGTCTTCCTTCGCTTAATTTATTGACTTTCTCAGCTTCAATTCCAGCTTCTTTGATCAGTTTACATGTGTTTTCTGTTGCAAGGATCTTGAATCCGTCATCTGCGAATGCTTTTGCTACTTCTACAACTTCTTCTTTATCCTTGCGATTTACAGAAATCAGTACCGTTCCTTCTAATGGAAGTTTCGCTCCAACACCTTCCTGTGCTTTGTAGAAAGCTTCTCCATAGGATTTGGATAATCCAAGAACTTCTCCTGTAGAACGCATTTCTGGTCCTAGAACTGGGTCTACTTCTTGGAACATATTGAATGGGAAGGCTGCTTCTTTGACTCCATAATATGGAATTGCCTGTTCTTTTAATTCTGGTACTGGTGATGGTTTTCCTGTTAATTCAGATGTGATGATCTGTGTTGCCAGTGGAACCATTCTCACATTACATACTTTGGATACCAAAGGTACTGTACGAGATGCACGTGGGTTTGCTTCTAATACATAAACTTTATCATCTTCGATCGCATACTGCATATTCATTAGTCCTTTGACATGCATTTCTTCTGCGATCTTTCTTGTGTATTCTTTGATCGTTTCCAGGTTTTCTTCTGAAATATGAACAGATGGAAGAATACAAGCGGAGTCTCCTGAATGAACTCCTGCAAGTTCGATATGTTCCATCACTGCTGGTACAAATGCGTGTGTTCCGTCACTGATCGCATCTGCTTCACATTCCATCGCATGATTTAAGAAACGGTCGATCAGGATTGGGCGGTCTGGTGTTACACCAACGGCTGCTTTCATATATCCTGCCATGCTTTCGTCATCATAGACAACTTCCATTCCACGTCCACCAAGAACGTAGGAAGGTCTTACCATCACTGGATATCCGATCTTTCCTGCGATCTCTAATGCTTCTTCTACTGTTGTTGCCATTCCTGATTCCGGCATTGGAATCTCTAATTTATCCATCATTTCACGGAACAGATCACGGTCTTCTGCAAGGTCAATGACAGATGGAGATGTTCCAAGAATCTTCACACCATTTTTCTCAAGTTCGGCAGCAATATTCAGTGGTGTCTGTCCACCAAACTGAGCGATCACTCCTAATGGTTTTTCTTTATTATAAATACTTAATACATCTTCCACTGTTAATGGTTCGAAATATAATTTATCGGATGTATCGTAATCTGTAGATACTGTCTCTGGGTTGCAGTTTACGATGATCGTCTCGAATCCCATTTTCTTCAGTGCCTGAGATGCATGTACACAGCAGTAGTCAAATTCGATACCCTGTCCGATACGATTTGGGCCTCCACCTAAGATCATGATCTTTTGTTTATCTGTGGATACTGGGTTCTTGTCTTCTGCATTATATGTTGAATAATAATATGCACTGTCTGGCGTTCCGCTTACATGAACCCCTTCCCATGCTTCTTCGACACCGATTGAAATACGTTTATTTCTGATATCTTCTTCTGGAATCTCTAATAACTGACTTAAATATTTGTCAGAGAAACCATCTTTCTTCGCTGATGTTAACATTTCATCAGATGGCATGTTTCCTTTGCATGCAAGAAGCTTTTCTTCTTCTTCAACTAACTCTTTCATCTGCTCGATAAAGTATGTTTTTACTTTTGTCAGTTCAAAGATCTCATCGACAGTTGCACCTTTTCTTAATGCTTCGTACATGATGAAATGACGTTCGCTTGATGGTGTCACTAATTTCTTTAATAATTCTTCTTTTGTTAAAGTATCAAAGTTGTTCGCATGTCCAAGTCCGTAGCGTCCTGTTTCTAAGCTTCGGATCGCTTTCTGGAATGCTTCTTTGTATGTCTTACCGATACTCATAACTTCACCAACGGCACGCATCTGTGTTCCAAGTTTGTCTTCGACACCTTTGAATTTCTCAAACGCCCAACGTGCAAACTTGATAACGACATAATCACCGTCTGGTACATATTTATCTAATGTTCCGTATTTTCCACATGGAATATCCTTTAATGTTAAACCTGCTGCAAGCATTGCAGATACTAAAGCGATTGGGAATCCTGTCGCTTTGGATGCTAATGCTGAGGATCTTGATGTTCTTGGGTTGATCTCGATAACAATAATACGGTCTGTCACTGGATCATGAGCAAACTGTACGTTTGTTCCACCGATCACCTGCACAGAATCTACAATCTTGTATGCCTGTTCCTGTAATCTCTGCTGACATTCTTCAGAGATCGTGAGCATCGGTGCGGAACAGAAAGAGTCTCCTGTATGCACTCCTAATGGATCGATATTCTCAATGAAGCAGACTGTGATCATATTTCCTTCTGCATCACGGACAACTTCTAATTCTAATTCTTCCCATCCAAGAATGGATTCTTCTACAAGTACCTGTCCAACTAAACTTGCCTGAAGTCCTCTTGCCATAACGGTCTTCAATTCTTCTTTGTTATATACCAGTCCTCCACCGGCTCCACCCATTGTGTAAGCTGGACGAAGTACCACTGGATAACCAAGCTTATCAGCGATCTTCAACCCATCTTCTACGCTGTAAGCAACCTCGCTTCGAGCCATCTCGATTCCAAGTTCGTCCATTGTCTTCTTAAACTCGATACGGTCTTCTCCACGTTCAATACTATCTACCTGTACACCAATTACTTTGACATTATACTTATCTAAAATACCCTTTTTATATAACTCTTCGCATAAATTTAATCCGGACTGCCCACCTAAGTTTGGAAGTAAAGCATCTGGACGTTCCTTTGCAATGATCTCCTCTAAACGTTCTGCGTTCAGTGGTTCAATGTAAGTTTCGTCAGCTGTCTCTGGATCTGTCATGATCGTTGCTGGATTGGAGTTGACCAATACGATCTCATATCCAAGTTTACGAAGCGCCTTACACGCCTGTGTCCCCGAATAGTCGAATTCGCATGCCTGACCGATGATGATCGGACCAGAGCCAATGATCAACACTTTGTTAATATCTGTTCTTTTTGGCATAAAAATAATTCCTCCTTTAGACTTTATTATTATTATATAAGAAAATCAGTGAAATCGGAATCATTTTGTGAAGTTTTTTTAACTATATCAACTTTGGATTTTCTTACCAATTCATAAGAATTTCTTAATGACAATTTATAAATCGTTTATATTTGTTTATATTCTGTATATTGAATCTCGAAATGGAAATGATTATACTATAACCATACCTCAAGGAAAGACCTAAAAGATAAGACAATAAAAGAATTTCAGGAAACATCCTACAGGTATAGTTTTTTCATATATATTTTTAATCCTCTCTTTTCAAAAAGGAAACCATCACACCCCAGATGGTTTCCTTTTATTTTTGTCAGATTTTCCCGCCTTGCTTTTCATTTTTGCCTATAATATAATGATGTTTGTTACTTTTTTATAGATTTTCAATAAAGAAAGAAAGAAAGGAACGTATGTTTTTACATACGGAAAAAAACTATGTTGGAAAACTTATTTAAATTAAAGGAGAATCATACCTCCGTAAAAACTGAAGTCATTGCTGGTATTACTACATTTATGACAATGGCTTACATCCTTGCGATAAACCCAAGTGTGCTTTCTGCAGCTGGTATGGACCCTACTGCTGTCTTATTAGCTACATGTATCGCTTCCTTTATCGGAACTTTATGTATGGGACTTACTGCGAACCTTCCATTCGTACTTTCCGCTGGTATGGGATTAAATGTTTATCTTACCTATACCGTTGTTGGTCTGATGGGTTATCACTGGCAAGTTGCTTTACTTGCTGTATTCGTTGAAGGTATCATCTTCATCGTCTTATCTTTGACAAATGTTCGTGAAGCAATCTTTGATGCGATCCCTTTGAATCTTAAGAAGGGGGTTTCTGTCGGAATCGGTATCTTTATTGCCTTTATTGGTCTTCAGAACGCAAAACTTGTTATTGGAAATGACTCTACATTGGTATCTATCACAAACTTCACAAAAGATTTCCATACTGCTGGAATCTGTTCTTTACTTGCAGTTGTTGGATTACTGATCACAGTCATTCTTTACATTAAAAAAGTACCTGGATCTATCCTGATCGGAATCCTTGCTACATGGGTGATCGGAATGCTCTGCCAGGTAACAGGAATCTATGTTCCTGATTTCAAAACAGGTTATTACAGCCTGTTCCCTACATTTGCAATGACAGATTTTTCAAAATTAGGAGAGACTTTCGGTAAATGTTTCCAGTATGACTTGGGCAAAGTCGGAATCTTTAATTTTATCACCGTTGTATTATCTTTCTTATTTGTCGATCTGTTTGATACACTCGGAACTTTAGTCGGTGTCAGCACAAAAGCCGGAATGCTTAACGAGGAAGGTAAACTTCCTGGAATCAAACCTGCATTAATGGCAGACGCCGTTGCTACAACAGCTGGTGCGGTTCTTGGTACTTCTACTGTTACAACATTCGTTGAATCTTCTTCTGGTGTTGCTGCAGGTGGACGTACTGGTTTAACAGCTGTTGTTTCAGGATTCTTATTCCTGATCTCAACATTATTTGCACCGCTCTTTACAGCAATCCCATCATTTGCGACAGCCCCTGCGCTGATCATGGTTGGGTTCTTAATGTTTGGAGCAATCTCTGATATCAAATTTACAGATGACAATATGACAGAAGCCGTACCTGCTTACCTTTGCATCATTGCAATGCCATTATTCTACAGTATCTCTGAGGGAATCTCTATCGGGATCATCTCTTATGTGATCTTGAATGTAGTTTGTGGTAAAGCAAAGAAGATCACTCCTTTAATGTACGTACTTGCAGTATTATTCATCCTGAAATATGCCGTTTTATAAGTATAGAAAAACAGCCGTATCATGATCGATACGGCTGTTTTATTCTTATCTCATATTAAATTAAAATGCTTGTCCTACTGAACGATTCTTCTGACACCCCATACAGCTCTGTAATCAGCATTCCGCACATTGATTCCTGTGTCTTTGCTTCCTGCATGAATGATCTGGTTATCTCCAATATAGATCGCTACATGTCCTACACCGTTCACTACCTGATAGCAGATCAGATCTCCTGGCTGCTTCTCATTCCATGATACTGCTGTTCCTTTATTTCTCTGTTCTGTTGAACTGTGTGGCAGTGAATATCCAAAATGTTTATATACCTGCATCGTGAATCCAGAACAGTCAACTCCATTCGTAAGGCTTTCTCCACCCCATACATAAGGATTGCCTCTAAACTGCATTGCGTAGTCTACAACACTTTGTCCTGTTGCCGTTCCATAAGTTTCCCATGTATCTTCTTCCGGTCTTGACTCAGATAGATACTGTGAACTTACATAACAATAAACTCCACTATATCTTACCGTTGTCCATCCAGACCGTTCTCCATAACAGGTGATCTGCGTACCTTTCTTGTATGATCCTGCCTTTGCTGCACTTGTCGACGCTTTCTTACGGATCGTCAAAGAACTTGCCGTTACATATCTTGTATATGTATCTGTTGTTATATTCGCTGCTTTCTTGTATGATCCAACAACTGGTTTCTTCTTTGACAGATATCTTGTTGCGATATATCGATAATATCTTCCATATTTGATCTTCGTATAAGATCTTTTCTTCTTGTAGCAGCGAACCTTTGCTGCTTTCTTGTATGATCCAACGATCTTTCCCTTATTTGATGCTTTTTTACGAACCACTACGTTATTGGCTGTTACATATCTTGAATAGGAAGCATATACATCATGTGTATGTGAACTCATGGATAAGACCACCATACAACATATACTTACTACACAGGAAATGAGGATTCCAGTAGTCTTTCTCTTCATATTTCCTCCCTTTAGTTCCATTTTTTACCGACTACTTCTAGTTTACTACCTCATTTTTCATATGTAAACCATTTCGTAATATTTTTTTCATAAATTCTTATGAAAAATGTACCTATTTGCAACATTTTTCATCGTTTTGAATCAAATCTTTGATCGTCTGCATGGACAAATCAATCGATGCGATCTCGTCCGCACATCGTTTTAATTCGGAGCGGATCATTATTTCGTCCTTAATATTTTTCTTATACTTCATCTGGTGTTCAAGATTTGCCCAGAAATCCAGCGCGATCGTGCGGATCTGAATCTCTGCATTTAAGCTCAGGTCATTCAGATGAATGATCATATGATAACTTCGATATCCATTTGGCTTTGGATATGCAATGTAATCTTTAATGTTAACCACTTCTATATCATTCTGTAAAGTAATCCAATCTGATACTTTGTAAATATCATCTACAAATGATGTGATCACACGGATTCCTACTGCATCATTTACTTTTGAAACCGCATTTTCAGCATTTGGTTCTTCCCCCTTTTTCAAGAGTTTCTGCTTCATGCTTTCCGGACTTTTGATTCTAGAGCTGCAGTATGCGATCTTTTTCTTATTTTCGTTTGTTTCAAACTGGGTGATCAGATTCTTCAATTGTTCTTCTGCTTTTAATAAAACCGGATACTGTTCTTTATAAAACTCTTCGTATGTCATAAATCCTCCTGTTTTTCATATCTTTAAGATAACCGTGATCAAAAGAGAGTTCCCATTTTCACTTGATGCCACGATCTTCCCATGATGTGCTTCAACCACAGCTTTTGCGACCGATAAGCCAATGCCATAACCGCCGGTCTTGGAATTTCTTGATTCATCAGTTCTGTAAAACCGGTCAAATAAATGATCAATATTTTCTTTTGTCAGTGGCTGTGAGGTATTGTATATAGATAAAATAATATTTTTCCCTTTATGTGCAGCTGTCAGTCTGATTTGTCCCTGCTCGGTACAATATTTGACCGCATTGTCCAGCAAAATGGAGATTAGCTGCCGAATTGTTTTTTCATCTCCTTTAAGTGACAACATCGGTTCAATATCTACCATAAAATTTTTTCCTTTGACCTTGGCAAGTCCTTGAAATGACTGAGCTTCTTCTGATATTACTTCCGAAAATGGGAATTCGATCATCGTTGTTTTTGTCTGTTTTTCTTCCATCCGTGACAAATAGATCAGATCATTTGTAAGACCTGCAAGCCGCTTTGTCTGTACCTGAATATCATCAAGCCATTCATTCTCTCCGTATTCCATCTCTAAGATCGATGTATCTGCATCAATGATCGTAAGCGGTGTCTTGATCTCATGTCCTGCATCTGTGATAAAGCGTTTTTGTTTTTCATAGCTTTCTGCCACTGGCTCGATTGCCCGTTTTGAAAGCAACACCACCAAAATAAAAACGGTGCTAACACCAAAAATAGAAACAAAAAAGCTAGTGACAAGAAAAGTCTGAAATGACATCATGGATTTTGTACAATCCAGAAAATATATTTTTACTCCGTTTGAAATATTTTCTTTCATATATCTGTATTTTGAAATGAATCCACAGTTCTTGTTACTTCTATTGATTTTTTGTGCATATTTAATCGCTGTTTCTTCATCGATCGCTGAGATATTATCGGTATCCGCTTCACATATCTGTCTGTTATTGCTCAAAAATACAGAAAAATAGCGGGACTCAAAGGAAGTTTCTGGTGATATTCCATTTGTCTTTTTATGTTGAGATTTATAGAGATTTTCTGGCAATTCTCCATCATTCTCTTTCAGGAAATCTAAGATCGTATCTGCATTATGACTCATCTCCCGGTAATTCAGCAAATTGATCGATCCAAGAATCAGAAATAATACAATGATCGTTGATGTCATGGAAATCGCTATAAATTTTATTCGAAGTTTTCGGATCATCCTCCCACCTCCAAAATATATTCTGCGTGACTTGCCTCTGTAATCTGAAGATTTGCGTGGAGTGCTTCTAATTTCTTTCTAAGATAAGAAATGTACATCCATACAACGTTCGTCTGTACCTGTTTTTCATCTCCCCAGATTTTTTCCAACAGACGTTTGTGTGTGATACTGTGGCCCTGATTACATAAAAACACCTCCATCATCTGAAATTCCTTATTCGCAAGACGAAAACTTCCTGTTGGTGATGTCAGTTCAAAAGTCGCCCTGTTTAATGTGATATTTCCAACATGCAAAATTGATTCTGTTTGTGTTGTCTGCGTTCTGATCATGGTACGGATTCTTGCCAACAATTCTTTTGCCGCAAATGGTTTTGTGAGATAATCATTCGCTCCAAGATCCAGTCCTTCTACTTTATCGTCAATCTCTGCTTTCGCTGTCAGCATCAGAATTGGAATCAGATTTTTCTTATCTCTGATGGTTTTTAATACTTCCTCGTAACTAACGCTCTTGATAATGATCTTTCATCTTCTGCAAGTAATAACCGCATTGTGGAATTCCTCCTTTTTTGCATACTTCTCTGATTTTTGATTTATTATAGATGGAAAATGTTATGAATTTGTGAGAAATGGAATTGTTCACAGAACTTTGACATTTTTATGTATCTATCACCAGAAAAAGGCATCCAAACTTAGAATTTCTATGCTAAGCCTGAATACCTTCTTTCTTATTATTTTACTTTTATTACTTTTCATGTCCGTTCTGGATAATATTTACTTTTCAAGGTTCATCCGACCAATGCATCTTAGTCGGAAGGCTCATGATTCTGAGAGCCTATAAAAATATAAAGGGCAGAATTCTATCTTCTACCCCTTATATTTTTATATCATTATTTCATATCCTTACTAACAATAAAGACAATCCCTATTGGTATTTTCACTTTTCCTGTTGTAATTTTATCATCAAAAAATAAGTCTTTTTCATAAAGTTGAATACTATAGCTTTGATAAAAAATACATGCTTTGATATTTTTCTTATATCCATTTTTCACATTGACATATTGTGAGGCAGAAATAAGTACTTTATTTTTTGGATGAATATTTTCTTCAACAACTTTTTTTAAAATCCTCAGATTTTTATTATTATAATCTTTATTTACTTGGTATTCTATTGATAATTTTTCACGAAATTGCATGCCACCTTTCGGTGCCTCATACCAAGATGAATAACTTGGTTCTTGTAGTTCCTTTTTTTCATCTTTAACTTTAATATAATATTCTCCAAATCCAATATCTACAACATTTGATTTATCCGTTATTCTTTTATTTCCTATGATTTTTTTATCCAATGGAATATATCTAATGCTTTCAACGTTTGATACATCTTTTATATAGAAAGATAATAAGCTATTTTCCATATCTTTTGATTTTTTATCATTCGCAAATACATTTTCTGTCTTTCCACTTAATATCAACATACCTAATAAACATATAATTACAACTACATATTTTTTTATCTTGTTTTCTTTTATCATGATTTTTTCATATCCAATCGTATGTTATCAAGCAGAAAATATCTCAAATAAATTCTCTGCTTGATTAAAATCCTCTTATTGTCTATTTTTTATAAATCTTCTAATATTTTCCTCACATCTATATCCTAAAATACAAAATAATAATGCTTGTATTCCTCTTCCATAATTCCAAAATTTATTTCTTTTAGTCTTTTATCGTATACAAGCTCTACCTCTCTATCTTCTAATAAGACTTCTGCGGTTTCTACTGCTCTTCCAAGATTGGAAGAATACGCTCTTGTAATCGGAATGTCTAATAATTGTCTTCTCATATCTTGTACTTGTTTTTGTCCTGTCCTGCTCAATGGAGAATCACACCATCCCTGAGTCAGTCGTATTTCATTAAAATATGTTCTTCCATGTCTAACAAAAATAAGTTTCATGCTGCATTCCTTTCTTCTTACGTTGCTTTGATTCTATGCCCATCTTAGCAGAAAAAACTTTTTATTACAATCCTGGTTCATCTACATCTTTTAATAGTTCTGAAATATCTCCACAAATATACCACTGCTCTTTTACTGGAATATACTTAAAAAATAGGTTTCTTTTTTAATATCTTTC
>OGQB01003447.1_pt1 | contig 10224 bp, 5 predicted proteins | sample 1553071 | NCBI WGS metagenome assembly OGQB01 (sample SAMEA2580284, study PRJEB22360) | human gut metagenome | biome: human gut; feature: human-associated habitat; material: faeces | place: Denmark | collected 2008/2010
CGCGATCGTGCGGCAGTCGCTCGACCGCCTGCCCGAACTGACACGCGAAGTGTTCGTCGCCCGCCGCTTCGAGGAGCTGAGCTACAAGGAGATCGCCGAAAAGTACGGCATCACCGTGCGTCGCGTCGAATTCGAACTGGAAAAGGCCGTGAAGCAGCTGCGCGTGGCGTTGAAGGATTATTTGCCCGTGCTGCTTATGTTGCTGTCGGATAATATTTTGCGATCCTGAATTCGAGAGCGTGAATTATTAAAAATATTTTTTTAGCAAATCCAAGTGCGTCTGATTGGGAATCGGGCGCACTTATTCGTTTTTATAGAAACAGACGAAGAGAGAGATGAATCCGGAACTTATCTATAAATATTTGGAAAATACGGCGACCGATGCCGAGACGGAGCAGGTGCTCGACTGGCTCGACGCCGATCCCGCGCATGTGCGCGAATTGGACGAGTTGGACAAAGTGATGGCCGCTTCGGTCATTTACGGTCCCGACGTGCTGTCGCCTGCGCTTGCGAGGAAGGCGGCGCGGCGCATTTCACTGGGTCGCATTCCGCTGCGCCGCATCGTGCGTTATGCCGCGGAGCTGGCCGCGGTGGCGGTCGTCGGCGTCGGTCTCGCGCGGATGCTTGCCGACGACCGGATCGGAGAGTGGGCGCGGCGGACGACGGCGCTCGAAGTGCCTGCGGGGCAGTACCTGAGCATGGAGTTGCAGGACGGCACCAAGGTCTGGCTCAATGCGGGAACCCGGCTGGAGTATCCGCTGGTGTTCGCCGGGGGCGAGCGGCGCGTGAAGGTTGCGGGCGAGGCGATGTTCGATGTCGAGCACGATCCCGCGCATCCGTTCGTGGTCGAGACGTTCGCCTGCGACGTCGAGGTGCTGGGAACCAAATTCGACGTGATGGCCGAGGAGCGCGAGGGATTGTTCTCGGCGGCCCTGCTGCGCGGAAGCGTGAAGGTGACCAACCGCCTGACGCCCGGCGAACAGTTCGTCCTCAAGCCCAACGAGGAGGTGCGGCTGGCGGGGCGGCGGCTGAACCTGAATGCGATCGGCAGCATGGACGACTACCTCTGGACCGAAGGGATGATCAGCATCAAGGGCCTTTCGTTCGGGGAGCTGATGCACAAATTCGAAAAGAGCTTCGGCGTGAAGATACGGATCGACCGCGCCCGGATGCCGGAGGTCGATTACAACCACGGCAAGATCCGCATTTCGGACGGCGTCGATTCGGCGCTGCGCCTGTTGCAGATGGCCTCGGATTTCACCTATACGCGCAGCGAAGACAACGGAACGATCGTCATACGATAACCAATTTATAAACCTGAAAAAAACGAAAAGACTGCCTATGAGAAGAGCCGAACAATGACCCTCACCGGTCGTCCGGGGCAAATTAAAAAAACTTGCAGATGGTCGCAACATCCGCAAGCCGCGGTCGGCCGTTAATCAGCTACCCAGCCTACTAACAACTAACTAATTGCAAAAGTATGAACAAAAAACGTATTCAGCAAATTAAATGCCTGTTTACACTCTTTTTTGTCGTGTGCGCATCGTTCTATGCCACACGGTCATACGCTCAGAATAATGCGGTGACGATCCGTCTGTCGGGCGTCAGCATGGAGCGTGTGATGAATGAAATCGAGAACCAAACCAATTATTTGTTCCTGTCGAACAAGGACGTGGACATCAACAGCGTCGTGAGCGTCGATGTGGAGGCGCGCCCGCTTTCGGAAGCGCTCGCGCAGATGGTGCGCGGAACAGACGTGGTCTACCGTTTCGACGGCAAATACATTCTGCTTTCGAAGGCCGACCGCAGGCCCGTGACCGTGAAGGGCGTGGTGACCGACGCCGACGGCGCGCCGGTGATCGGAGCTTCGGTGATCGTCAAAGGTACGACCGTCGGAGCTTCGACCAATACCGACGGCTCCTTCTCGCTGCAAGTTCCCCCCCCCGCGGAAAATGCGGTCCTGACCGTTACCTACTTGGGCTACGAGCCGGTCGATGTGACCGTCGGCAGCCGCACCGATTTCCGGATTACGCTCCGCGATTCGGCTGTGGCGGTGGAGAACGTCGTAGTGACGGCCCTCGGCATCAAACGTCAGGAGAAGGCCCTGAGCTACAACGTGCAGCAGGTCAAGTCCGAGGAGCTGACGACCGTCAAGGACGCCAACTTCATGAATTCGCTGGTCGGCAAGGTGGCCGGCGTGCAGATCAACAGCGGTGCGAGCGGCCCCGGCGCCAGTGCGCGCGTGGTGATGCGCGGCGAGAAGTCGATCGAGAAGGGCAACAACGTCCTCTATGTGATCGACGGTATTCCGATGTATAACCACAGCTTCGGCGGCGACGGCGGCACCTATGCCAAACAGGCCGGTTCGGAGAGCGCCGCGGATATCAACCCCGAAGACATCGAGTCGATCAACATGCTGACCGGCCCTTCGGCTGCGGCCCTTTACGGCAGCGACGCCGCCAACGGCGTGGTGGTCATCAACACCAAACGCGGCGTCAAGGACCGTACGGTGGTGACCGTCAGCAACAGTACGACCTTTTCGAAGGTCTACCGGCTGCCCGACATGCAGAACAGCTACGGAACCAGTTCGGGGCTGATGAACTGGGGTGAGAAGTCTGCCAGCACGTTCGACGCCAAGAAGTTCTTCAACACGGGAACCAACATCATCAACTCGGTGTCGGTATCGACGGGCAACGAGAAGAACCAGACCTATATCTCGGCTTCGACGACCAATACGGCGGGCATCATTCCCGAAAATACGTACGACCGCTACAACTTCACGGCCCGCAATACCACCTCGTTCGCCAAGGACAAGCTCGTACTGGACTTGGGCGCCAGCTTTATCATCCAGCACGACGAAAACATGGTGACGCAGGGCAAGTATTACAACCCGCTGCCCGCGCTCTACCTCTTCCCGCGCAGCGACGACTTCGACGAAATCCGCCTTTTCGAGCGCTGGGACCCCGTGCGCGGCTATATGGTGCAGTACTGGCCTTACGGCGAGGGCGCGCATTCGCTGCAGAACCCCTATTGGATTCAGAACCGCATGAACCGCGAGACGAGCAAGCGCCGCTACATGCTCAACGCATCGCTGCGGTGGAATATCACCGACTGGATGAACGTTTCGGGCCGCGTGCGGGTCGATAATTCGGAATACCGCATCAAGCAGAAGCTCTACGCCTCGACGCTGACCACCTTCTGCGGAACGAACGGCGGTTACGAAGACCAGACGCAGCACGACCGCAGTTTCTACGGCGACGTGATGCTCAACATCGACAAGACCTTCGGTGACGACTGGACGCTCAACGCCAACATCGGCGCTTCGATCAACGACCAGCGCTACGAGCAGGCCGGCGTGGCGGGCGACCTGCTGCTGACCAACCATTTCGCCATGAACAACCTCAACTATCAGGAGAAGTTCAAACCCCTGCAGGAGGGGTGGCACGACCAGACGCAGGCGATCTTCGCTTCGGTCGAGGTGGGGTGGCGCTCGATGCTCTACCTGACGGTGACGGGCCGCAACGACTGGGCTTCGCAGCTGGCCTATTCCAAAAACTCGTCGTTCTTCTATCCTTCGGTGGGTCTGTCGGCCGTGGTTTCCAACATGGTGAACATGCCCGAATGGTTCACCTTCCTCAAGGTGCGCGGTTCGTATTCGAAGGTGGCGTCGGCTTTCGCCCGCTACCTCTCCAATCCGGCCTACTCGTTCAACAACCAGACCCACAACTGGAGCAAGCCTTCGACCTATCCGGCCTACAACCTCAAGCCTGAGGACACCAAGTCGTGGGAGATCGGCCTGAACGCCCGTTTCCTCAACCACATCAACCTCGACGTGACCTATTACCGTTCGAACACTTACCACCAGACGATCTATGCGCCGCTGCCCTCTTCGTCGGGTTACAACCAAGTGGTCGTACAGGCCGGCGACGTGCAGAACCAAGGCGTCGAGCTGGCGCTGGGCTACAACAACAAGTGGAACGACTTCACATGGAGCAGTTCGTACACCTTTACGCTCAACCGCAACGAGATCAAGCGGCTGGCGGCCGGCGAAGTGAACCCCGTGACGGGCGAGACCATCACCGACAACGAGATTCAGAAGGACTGGCTGGGCGCGAGCAACGTGGCGCCGCAGGTCATCCTGCGTCCGGGCGGTTCGATGAGCGATATTTACGTCAATCACGAGCTTAAGCGCGACCTGAACGGCAACATCGAGATCGATCCTTCGACGGGCAACCTCTCGATCGCCGAAACCGACTTCCGCAAGGTGGGCCAGCTCTCGCCCCGCTACACGATGGGCTGGAGCAACAGCTTCGGCTACAAGGGCATCGAACTCGGTGCGGTCCTCACGGCCCGAATCGGCGGCCTGACCTACTCGGCCACGCAGGGCGTGCTGGACTACTACGGCGCGTCGCAGGCCACGGCCGACGCGCGCGACCGCGGCGGCATTCCGATCAACTACGGCACTGTCGATCCCCAGAAGTACTATTCGGCGATTTCGACGGCCGAGGGCGGTTACGGAGCCTATTACCTCTACAGCGCCACCAACGTACGCCTGCAGGAGCTGAGCCTGCAGTATACGCTGCCGGCGCGGTGGTTCCGCAACAAAGCCAGACTGACGGTCGGATTCGTCGCCAAGAACCTCTGGATGATCTACTGCAAGGCGCCCTTCGACCCCGAAATCTCGGCGGCGACGGACAATGCCTACTATCAGGGCGTGGACTACTTCATGCAGCCGAGCACGCGCAATTTCGGCTTTAACGTGAAACTGCAATTCTAACCGAACCAAAGCTATGAAAAATATCATTAAACTTACCTGCCTCTTATTGACGGTATGCGGTTTTGCGGGTTGTACGGGCAATTTCGACGAGTACAACACCGATCCCTATGCCCTTTACAAGGGAGACCCCGCCGTGCTGATTCCCACCATGCTCGACGCCATGATGTACGTGCAGCAGAACGACTCGCAGATGGTCGATCAGATGGTCGGCTCGCTGGGCGGATATTTCACGCTGTCGAACCGCTGGGGCGGTCAGAACTTCGATACGTTCAATGCGTCCGACGCATGGAACGCCACGCCGTACAATACGATGTTCGAGGATATTTACGCCAACTTCTTCGACATAGAGAAATCGACCAGCAAGTCGGGCCACTACTACGCGATGGCCCGTCTGGTGCGCGCCGCCGTGATGATGCGCGTCGCCGACTGCTACGGCCCGATCCCCTACAGCAAGGTAGCCGACGGCTCGTTCTATGTCGAGTACGACTCGGCGGAGGATGTCTACAAGCATATCATCGAGGACCTCGCGGGCGCGGCGACCACGCTCTACGCCTATGCGCAGGAGTATCCGGCGTCGAAACCGCTGGCTAACAACGATCCGATTTTCGCAGGCGACTATACGGCTTGGGCGCGTCTGGCCAACTCGCTCTGCCTGCGTGCGGCGATCCGCTCGAACGACCGCGAGGCCGCCGAGAGCGCCTGCGGCCATGCCGCCGGCCTGATCGAGACCAACGCCCAGAACGCCATGATGAGTCCCGGCGTGCAGGGAAATCCCTATCAGCTGGCTTCGGCGTCGTGGGGCGACCTGCGAATCAATGCTTCGATCGTCGATTACATGACCGGGTACGACGATCCCCGCTGCGAAGCCTATTTCCAGAAATCGACCTTCGACAACACCCGCTATATCGGCATGCGCGCCGGTACGGCCGGATTCGAGAAATCGGCCGTAAGCGGTTATTCGCTGCCCAACGTGCAGTCCGGCTCGTCGCTGCCGATTTTCGTGGCCGCCGAGACCAATTTCCTGCGCGCCGAGATGGCGCTCAGAGAGTGGACCGTAGGCGGTACGGCGCAGTCCTACTACGAAGCCGGCGTGCGTCTGTCGATGGAGCAGAACGGCGTGGCGGGCGAGGACATCGACACCTATCTGGCCGATGAAACGCTCGTTCCCGCCGGACATCTGAACGATCCGCGCGGCGCGAAGTACAACTACGACCGTCAGACGGACGTCAAGATCAAGTGGAACGACGCGGACGGTACGGAGAAGAATCTGGAGCGCATCATCACCCAGAAATGGATCGCAAACTTCCCGATGGGACTCGAAGCGTGGGCCGAATTCCGCCGTACGGGCTATCCCGAACTGGCGCCGGCCATCGACAACCTCAGCGGCGGCGTTATCTCCGACAACTTCCGCGGCCTGCGCCGGCTGCGCTATCCCTATACCGAGCGTAACCTCAACAAGAGCAATTACGACAAGGCGGTGGCATTGCTGGGCGGTACGGACAACGAGTCGGTCGATCTTTTCTGGACGAAGAAAAAATAGTGTCGAAACCTAAACGAAAGCATACATTATGAACATAAAGAAAAATATATGGGCATTGGCGGCGGCGCTGCTTTTCGCGACTGCGTTTACCAACTGCAGCGACTGGACGGAGGTTGAAGCCGAAAAGAAGGTCGATTACGGCAATACCGAGACCTCGCGCCCCGAATCCTACTACCAAGCTCTGCGCGAGTGGAAAAAGACGGATCACTCGATTTCGTTCGGGTGGTTCAGCGGCTGGGGCGATCCTGCCGTTCTGACGGCCAGTATGCTGATGGGACTTCCCGACAGTATGGATATGGTCTCGTTGTGGGACAATTCGAGCAACCTTTCGCAGGGCAAGATCGAAGATCTCCGCATGGTGCAGCAGAAGAAAGGGACCAAAGTGCTGATGTGTACCTTTATCCAGTATGTCGGCAAGGGGTTCACTCCTGCCGAATATGATGTCGATGAAGCGACCCGCGAAGCGTTCTGGGGCTGGGTGGACGACGATGAAGCGGCCATCAAGACCTCGATGGAGAAATATGCGCAGGCTATCGCGGATACCATTTACAAGTACAACTACGACGGTCTGGATATCGATTTCGAACCGAATGTCGATGGAGTTGTGGGCAAACTCGATGAAAACGATACTTATGTGAGATGGTTCCTCGATATTTTGTGCAAGCACCTCGGCCCTCAGTCCAATTCGGGTAAAATGCTCGTTATCGACGGCGAACTCTGGAAGGTTCCTGTGAGCGCGGCGACTTATTTCGACTATTTCATCGGACAGGCCTATTCGGTTTCCGGCGGCACTCCGTCGCCCAATGCCGGACAGAGCGAGTCGAATATGGACTCGCGCCTGACGCAGATAATCAATAGATTTGGGGGCGTGATGTCCGAGGAGGAGATCACCAAGCGCTTCATCGTTACGGAAAACATGGAGAGCGCCATTGACGCATTGAACGGCGGTTATTTCTGGACGCTTCGCAACGGAACCAGACTCGACAAGGCCGAGTGCCCGTCGTTGCTGGGAATGGCCAGATGGCAGCCCGTCAACGGCTTCCGCAAAGGCGGTTTCGGCGGTTACCGGTTCAGCAACGAGGCGGTGAACAAACCCTCCTACAAATGGATGCGAACCGGAATTCAGGCGCAGAACCCCGCAGTCAATTAGTCCGAACAACCAAAAGCAAGAAAAAGATGAAAAACAGCATTAAAACAGCAGTTCTCGGTCTCGCGGCGCTCGTTTCGGGATTCTCGGCCTGCAACGATGCCGATTACGATACGCTCGGAGTGCACGCCTTCGTCAGCGAGAGCGCGTCGAATAAAAGCACGAAAGTGACCATTACGGAACTGGGCGCCGACGCCGAAATCACGGCCTGCCTGAGCGAGGCCGCAACGAAAGACGTAAAGCTGAAATTCGTGGTCGATTCCGAGGTGCTGGACCGTTACAACCAGAAGCAGGCTTCGAGTTTTCTCGTACTGCCCGAAGAGATCTACGAGATGGACTCCGAAGTGACGATCAAGGCCGGAGAATTCAGCGCTCCTGCAACCAAGATCCATATCAAGCCGCTGCCCAAGGAGTATGTCGGCGAGAGCTATGCCCTGCCGCTGCGTCTTGTCAGCGCCGACGGGTCGGTTCCGGTGACCTCGGTGACCTCGACCTATGTGATTACGACCGAAGCGATCGTCGTCTCGTCGCTCCCGATGTTCGTCGGCGGCGCGGGACTTGCCGCCGACGGTTTCCCCTTGACGCTTCCGCAGTTTACGGTCGAGGTGCGTTTCCAAGTGAGCAATACGGCCAACCGCAACCGTGCCGTATTTACCAACGGCGGTTCGGTGCTGCTGCGCTTCGAGGACCCGCAGAACGACACTTCGGACCATAAGGCCCATTCGCTGGTGCAGTTCCAAGGCGACGGCTGGTATCTCAATCCGTCGTTGTCGTTCACGCCCAACAAATGGCAGCATCTGGCGCTGACCTATGACGGAACCAAGGTGACCCTTTATGTCAACGGCACTTTTGCCGGAAGCAAGGAGGGCGTGTGCGATCCCAACTTCGGATCGGCCAACTGGTTCGGCGGCGATGCCGGCGGCGGACACGGAACCGGCGATTCGTGGTGGAGCGGATGCAAGATACTGATGTCCGAGGCGCGTATCTGGTCGGTATGCCGTACGGAAGCGCAGGTGCAGAACAACATGACCACGACCAGCGCCAAATCGCAGGGCTTGGAGGCTTACTGGCGCTTCAACGAAGGCGAGGGCAATACGTTCGAGGACTGCACGGGCAACGGGCATACGCTGAAGACGTCCAAGACCCCGACGTGGGTTGCCGGCATCAAGTCCACCGATACGGAAACGCCGTGGCCTTAATCCCGTAATTATGGCGCAGGCGCGCCCGGTGCGTGCCTGCCGCCATGCGGTTCATTGAAATTGTTTGTTAAATACGATTACATTATGATGAAAAAATTGAAATATCTTTTGGCCGGAGTTCTCGTTTCTGCTGTTGCGGGTTGTTTTGTCGCATGCGACGACGATGAGTATGCAACAGACGAATGGACGGCCGACTATGTTTATTTGGAACGTCTGAAGCTCGGAATCGGCTCTTTGGAGTTCAATCAGACGCATTCGTCTTTGGGAATTGCAGGCGATACGGAGGTCTCGATGCCGTTTGCGGTTTGTCTTGCCAAACCATGGAAGTCGGATGTCGCCGTGAAGTTCGCTTATACGATCGAAGGCGATATGCCGGAGGAGATCGTTACTTTCCGCGAAGGCGGTGCCGTCGTGATTCCTGCCGGGGAGTTGGTAGCCAGAGATACGATGGATCTCAGGACGGATTGGAGTTTTGTTCCGCAGGAGGCTGCCACCTACAAAGTGACGGTCGGGATCGGATCGGTGCAGCCTGTTTCCGGACAATTGCGTATTTCTTCGAAACAGAAGGAGCTGTCCGTTCAGATAAACAAAGCCAAATCCATGGATATACAGGCCGGCGTGAAACCTTCGGGCAGCCGGATTGCGGATTACAGCGGTTGGTCGGTTTATGCTACCAATGTGGATGATAATAATGCAGACTGGGGAGCCCATCAACCTAAATTGATCAATGGGAATACCGGAGATTATATATGGTTCAATACTCCCCATCTCGGTGTAAAAATCGACATGGGTGCTACAAAGACTGTTACCGGATTGGAGACGTTCAGTGCTTACGGTGCGGCTTATGCGATGAGTTCTTGTGCTGTTTATACCAGCGATGACGGGGCCGGGTGGAAACTCGTAACGCCTGAAGAGGGCTTGTCGATGACGCCTGCCGGAACGCAGTATGTTTCGTTTATCGCGCCGATAACCGCTCGTTATATAATTTGGCATATGTATGGGTCGGCGCCTCTCAGCTCCGAGATTTATGTTTATTCCAAATAGAGGTGGGCTTTGAATAGTTTTTGAGGGGAAGCCGTCCGGTCCGAGACCGGGCGGCTTTTTTGACCGAGAGGGCCTGTGGGATATGGTATATGGGCGATTATCGGCCGGAGCGTGTGCAACGGAAGCGAAAAAAACGTACATTTGTGTCCATGAATGAACGGCATATAGACATAAACGAATTCGATTACGACCTGCCCGACGGGCGGATCGCCAAATTCCCGCTTCCGGAGCGGAGCTCTTCGAAGCTGCTCGTTTACCGGGGCGGGGAGATCTCGGAGGCGCATTTCGCCGACATGGGCGACGTGCTGCCCGAGGGACAGCTGCTGGTATTCAACAACACGAAGGTGATCCGGGCGCGGATCATCATGCACAAGCCTTCGGGGGCGCGGATCGAGGTTTTCTGCCTCGAGCCCCACGACCCGGCCGACTACGAGCGGGCGTTCGCCGTCACGGGAACCTGCCAATGGTCGTGCATCGTGGGCAACCTCAAGAAATGGAAGGAGGGCTACGTGGAGAT
>OGQB01003448.1_pt1 | contig 10222 bp, 8 predicted proteins | sample 1553071 | NCBI WGS metagenome assembly OGQB01 (sample SAMEA2580284, study PRJEB22360) | human gut metagenome | biome: human gut; feature: human-associated habitat; material: faeces | place: Denmark | collected 2008/2010
CTTTGGTACGTTTTTCGGGATTATTCGCGTTTACACAGTTGTTTTTTCAGACCCTCGGACATATTAAAATCCCCCGAAATCTGCGTGATTTCGGGGGTAATTTCGTTCGGAAATCCGTTCGGGAATCTATGTTCGTAAAAGCACCGTTTTGCGGACTATTATGCAGCCGCATTTGCATTTATTCTGTCGATAACGTTCTTTATTCCAATCCAAACAGACATATCTGAGAATATTACCAGGACGCTGCTCTTATCCATGAATAGATTTTCTTTGGATACTAAAACTCTTGAATAGTTTTACCATGTTACTATCAGACAACGCCTATGCCACATTAAACTCAAATAATCACAAAATAAACAATGCTAAGACTAATCTTTTGCAAATGGTTTCAGCGTCATAGAAAAATTGAAATACTTAAGTTTTACCAATAATATCCTTTAAGCTAACGCCATCACCATCTTTCCATAGAGCATTTCCACTCAGAGACGCTCCTCCAACAAATGCTGCGGCTGCTGATGGACTTGAAAATAAAATATCGTTAGTAAGCACATTACTCTTATCAATTTTATTTGCATATTTTTCACGGTCTTTGATGGTTCGTTCGGGGCAGCTCTTCGCTAACGATGGATTGATAACGCTGCCCTTAAAAACTACGAATCCGTCACTAGTGCGTTTACCAGTGGCTTTTGCTTTACTGTACTCTAAATAAAGATTAGGTTCGTTATCAGCGGGATCTGCGATAGGAGCAAGCGGTTCAAACACCTTATGCCCTAATGCGCCCATTACAATTTTAGCATAATCGATAAATTCCTCCAGCTCACTTTCGGTTTCTTCTGTAATATTTCCAGGGTTTGGATCATTTCCGTTCTTCACCGAATATCGACCAGCTTCAATCGCCATATTGCAGAAACGATTTTCAAGATAACTTATCTCTGTCGGTCCAAATGAATTATTCGTGGTAGTAAACATAATCGCTTCGGTCCAATAATCAATAGAATTGTGAGGTTCCTGAATACGAAGCAAAAGCCCCTTGCCATTTTTCCTGATACCGGCTTGTCCTATGTAAAGCACGGGATTATCGGAATTATCTGTTCCAAAAAGGAAATATACACCGGTTTGTTTTAAAAAGTCTATATTTTTGCATTTATCAAGCGCTGTTCTAGGAATCTTATATGCAATTCCAGTCCAGTTTGCCAGCGAGCATTTTATTCTGCCACTTGGCTCACCATCTATCAAAAATAGCTTAAGTGTTTTACCTCTTGACATATTATTTCCTCCGTATTCTTATTTCAATTAAAACTATTATTATCATATCACATTTTTGTAATTATTTCAAGCATATTTGGATTATCACCTTTCATCAACGTAAGCCGTTTCGTTGATTATGTTTAGCTTAATCCCGAAAGAGAACGCATTACCAGATCAACGTCCTGATTTTCGAGTTCCTGAATGATGTGCAGATATGTTTTCTGCGTTGTTGTCATGCTGGCATGACCCAATCTTCGGGCAACGCTGGCGATCGAAACCCCTGCAAATAGCAGCAATGAAGCGTGTGTATGCCTCAATCCGTGTATGGATATTTCAGACAGCTTTAACTCCTTGCAGTGGCGGCTGAGAATATCGTTCACAGTTGAGTTGTAGACCTTGCCGTTTACGAAAATCGGCTTATCTTCGGGAAGTCCCTTGACAAGTTCGGAGAACTGAATAACGGTCTGCCAGTCTATCTGGATTTTCCTCACGGACGACTTATTCTTTGTCGGAAGAAAGCCGCCGTTGCCCTTGTAATCCCATGTTTTGCAGATGGACAGCATTTGATGAGCAAAGTCGAAATCTTTCGGGGTAAGCGCTAGCGCTTCCGAAAATCTCATACCAGTTTTGGCGACCAAAAGAATGAACCAGTCCCAGTTGACGCCGGATTTCAGATCGAGCGAGGACAGGAGCGTATGCAGTTCAAACTGATTCAGATACTTGATTTTCTTCACGGCAGGCGCTTTTCCCTTGATTATCGCCTTTCGCGTCGGGTCACGGTCGATAAGCCCCTCGTCAACAGCGTCAAGAATTGCCCCTTTCAGCTGATGGTGAAAGTCCATGGTGGTCTGGCGCTCATGGTGAACCGCATAGTCGTTAAGCAGCTGCTGATATGCGATTCGGTTGAGGTTTCCAAGCATAAGGTCGGGCACAAGTTTTCTTATCCAGGATATCGTCATGTAATATTTATCCAGAGTGACCTTCCGGATAGCCCCCTCTTTGTAGACCTTGACCCATTTTTCATAGTAATCACAGAATAATTCCGTGCGTTTAACATCGTTTAGCAATGATTATTACCTCCATTATGTGTTGAAACGGCTTACGCTGATGAAGGGTGATAAGGTGGTCGAGGGTGCGGAAATAGGCGCCGATTTGGCGTTGTTCTTCTCTTGTTGGATAGGTTATTTGTACTGTTTCTAAATCACTGTTATGAAGATGAACAACAGATTTCCCCTGTGCCTTTTTAGCAAGACTTTTCTGTTGTTCTCCATTGGAAATTGACAGAGCTAAAAAAGTCGGCTCAATAGCACTATTAGGATAAATAATGTTTAAGTCACCACCCAGCAGAATCCCTGGTTTAGACACAAATGAAGCCCTTGCAATATCCTCAGCAGTTTCGCCGGAAGCAGGTACTATTACCTCGCTGCCTTTACTATAAATTGAGCCTTTTTTTGCCTCGGCAAATGTATCGACATCATTGATTGTAGTTTCGTATTTTGTATATAATCTGCCATATAAAATAATGGGGGTTCCTTCTGCTTTAATATCAGTTTTTGAGTAACCCGAACCCTTAGCAAAAGAAGCCAGTTCTTTTAACTTCCGCTGTTCCCAAGCGTAAAAAATTACAAAAAATGGGGCTAAGGAAACCTTAGCCCCATGAAAATATACTATATTATCCATTTGTGCTTTGCAAAGCCAATTTCGCGTCGTCAATTCTGTAATTATCGTCACGCAAAGGAATGATTTCATCAATCAGCAAGTCCGCAAGAGCTTTCTTGATTGCCTGATGATACTTGAACTTCGAAACCCCATCGTGTTCGGCGGCGTATCGGTCGAAATCCGCAGACTTCTTAAGATTGTTAAGCCCCGGGATTTCCGTATCGCCGAATTCGTAACGGTCAGCGGAGTAGGATATTGCGTCTAGTGCAACACACCATTTTTCAGCGAATTCTCTGAGGACGCTTTCGATTGTTTCCTTACGCATATCCGCAAGAATGTATGACACTCTCTTATCCTTGAATTCATCGGGATTTTCACGGATATTATTCCATAATTCCTGCATAAGGGCACCGAGTTTCGGGTTTGTGGAAAGCAGTTCCTCTATGTACTTGTTGATTTCGCCGAGAAGATTCTGGAAGTGCTGTTCGCTGCGCTCTTCATCGGTTGCAGAAACTACCGTCTGAATCAGGCTGACAATATAATCGTAGTCGATTTTCTCCTTGCTGTACGCTTTGAGTTCGTATTCAAAATCAATGGGATCTTCTCTACCATCAGGACCAGGTTCAGGGGGATATTTTGCTTTTATGTTCAGATACCATGCAGCATATTTTTCATACTCGTCCTGAGTGATTCCGTAGAAATCCGCAGGATTATCGGCATAGCCGGTAAACGCCTTGAGATTTGCGAATACCTTATCAAACTCCTGGAAAGCCTTTGCAAACCGCAGCTGACCTTCTTTAGGAAGTGCAGCTATCGCGTCCGGAGTTTCAGCTGTAACACGGACATAAGCCAGCGACTTTCTGAATTCCGCCAGCACCGTATCCCAGTCCGGTGCCAGAACAGAAGCCTGACCTCCTGCTGAATACAATATCAGAGCCTTGTCAACTGCTTCCTTGAACTTGTGCGGTGACTGGAATGTTACGATTTGTCCGGCTGTCTTGGGCTTGTCAAAAAGACGGTTTGTGCGCGAGAATGCCTGAATAATATCATGCGGGTGCATTGGCTGCCTGTCCATAAACACAGTTGAAAGGCAGGGCGCGTCAAAGCCGGTAAGAAGCCGGTTCACGACTATTACAAGGTCAAGCTGCTCGTCGCGGCTCTTGTACTTTGATTTCTTTCGTGCAAGTCTGTCGTTCAGATTGGCGTTGTATCCCTTTATCTCGCCAATGCCGTATTTAGTGCCGAACATGGCGTTGTAATCATTGAGTGATTCCTGCATTTTCGGCACGTTCAGATCTGCGCTTTCGCTGTCGTCATCGCTTGATACAGAGTAGGTTATTGCGAATTTCGGGAAATCGGGCAGCACACGCTTGGTTTCTTCGCTTATCTCGATACTTGTTTTACCTTCCTTGACTTTCTCCAGCAGCTCATAATATGCCTGCGCCCTCTGAATGGAATTTACGGTCAGAAGAGCTTCGTATGTCTTTCCTCTGCCGTTGGCGAAACCGAGTTTCTCCCTGGATTTGTTGATGATAGTATCAAGGACCTGGAGCATATGAGTTTCTGTCTCGTATATAGCCAGATTCTCGTTTTCGTCGTCCTTTTTCAAATCCTTTGCGCCGAGGTGCTCCGTCTGAAAACCTAATACCGCCTCGTCGCGGATAGCTTCCTTGACGGTGTATTTGTGCAGGCATTCGCCGTAAAGCTGGTCTGTCGTCCTCGGTAGATCGCCCTCTGCGGGGTAAGCATTTACATCGAAACGCGGCGTACCAGTGAATCCGTACCACAGGGAATTGCGGAAGAACTGCGAGAGTAATCTCTGCATTCTCGGAGTTACCGCGCGGTGGCATTCATCAACAACAAACGCAATTCGGAGATTCTTTATGCGATTGTAAGCCGGAGTACCCTCCTGCAGGCGCTTTTTGACAGCGATAGACAGCTTCTGGATAGTTGTTACGATAACCTGCTGATTCTGGTTTTTCAGCTTATTTATGAGGTCGCCGACATTATCTGTCTCATCGACATCGACAACATCGTTGTTTGCATAGGACTGGAACGCCTGCGTTGTCTGCATATCAAGGTCTTTTCGGTCAATGAGGAAGATGGTTTTCTCAATGCTCGGAATGTCGATCAGCAGATTTCTTGCAGTCTTGTAGCTCGTCATTGTTTTGCCGGAACCGGTGGTATGCCAGATGTAGCCGGATTTTCCCTGACGCGAAGCCTTTCCGACTGCCTCGATAGCGTGGATCTGATAGGGACGGAGCAGAAGCAGTTTCTTATCCTCCTGGTCAAGAACTACATACTTCATTACCATCTGATGCGCTTCGGGAATTTTAAGCACCTGGGAAGCAAATTTCAGATAGTCTGTAACCGGAGTATTTGCAGTATCCTCCCAGCCGGAAAGGAACTTTTCATTGAGCTGTTCCTCGCTCGCCGCCGCAAAATACTTCGTATCTACTGCATTGGAAACCACAAACATCTGCACAGCAGAGAACACACCCGTAAACTTGCCCTCACGGATATACTTCTTTATCTGTCTGAAACCGTCCATGTAGGAATGCTGACGGTTTTTCAGCTCGATATGTATAAGCGGGATTCCGTTTATCAGCAGCGACACGTCAAAGCGGCGGTTCTGGTCGTGAATATCGCACTCGTCGTCCTTTAGCGCCCGGTACTGATTTATGACTTCGTACACGCTGGAACCGCCTGCAATGTCGTCACGCTTCAGCACGGTGAGCTGTACGGTTTTGGTGTCCCTCTGGACGGAAACGTGCGCAACTCCGTTTTCACCAGCGATCCATTTCGCAGCGTCATAGAAAGTTGCAAAAGAAAGCTGGTTCTTTACCTGCTCAAATTCGGAATCGGTGAGGGGTTCGCCGTCAAGCTGCTCCTTATTTCCGCGCTCAAGTATCTGCCTGATGTTGTCCCAGAGCTTGTTTTCGTCGTTCAGGTCAGGGCGGTATGTCCACTGGCTTTTGCCCTGGGTAAGCTGGGTTATTAACTTTTCTTCGATAGTCTGTTCCAGTTCAGCCATTACAGTACACCTTTCATTTCAATTCGTCGGTTTTGAATGCAGTATATCCCTCGTAATAGTAGCTATGATCAATGCCTTTCATGTAGATTTCCCGGTCGTTTACTCTGTCGGTAAGCGCGGCATTTAACACGACTTTGATTTCTGTGCTTCTGATGGGACTGCGCTCCATGGCAAGCAGATAATCTTCCTTATCGACTTTGCTCCAGTCAACGACTTTGCCAAGCTCCGCCTTGAAAATCAGGTCGAGCCAGATTCTTCCGCTGCGTCCGTTTCCCTCGCGGAATGGGTGGGCGATGTTCATTTCAACGTATTTATCAACGATTTCGTCAAACGTGGACTGCGGCATTTTCTCGATATTCTCGAGCGCAACTTCAAGGTACATCACCGGCGCAAACCGGAAATTTCCCTTTGCGATATTCACGGTTCTGATTTTACCGGCAAAGTCGTAGATCTCATCAAAGAGATATTTATGGATTGCTTTCAGAGCGGAAAAACTGCCGGGTTTCAGCGTATCAAGTATTCCGTTTTCAAAAAGCTCTGCTGCTTTTTTCTTACTGATACGCTCCTCTTCACGGGCAAGCTGGGCTGATTCGGTGATTCCAAGTTTGTTTTCAAGTGCCATTTTTGCACCGCCTTTCAGATAAACATCTTCTGGAGCATTGCTTTTTTCAGCTTTTTCAGCGTTTCCAGCTTACGCTGATGAAGGGTGATAAGGTTATCTATCTTGTCGAGGTATGCTCCGATTTTCCTCTGTTCTTCCACGGATGGCATACTCATTATGCACTCGCATAATTTGTCATAATAGAAGTAAAGACGGACGCTGCCTTCTTGTAAACGCTCTATCCAATCCTGAAATGCCTTAGTCTTAAACCAATGTTTCAGGAACTTATCATCAACATATTCAGCAGTCTGGAAAACCTCGTAAAGTGACGAAACTATGACGTTTTCTGCACCTTCGTAGTATCCCAAAGAGCCGACATTTATTCTTGCGGGATTGTAGGCAAATGAGTTTGGCTTTACTACAATATACATTTTTCGGTCAACATCTTTCATGTAGCCAAAGTCATCATGAGCTTCACTTTGAGCGATAAAACCCTGATTACTTGTAATGGCAAATGGCTCTAAATCAAGGTCATCTTTGTTCCGTTCTCCTGCCGGAAAAGTGAAATCACTGAACTTACGCTGTTCCCAAGCGTCAGTGAAACCTGCGAACCGAATTTCCGGAAAACAGCTTCCGTTTTTTGGAAACATTTTTTGAAGCATGGATTTCTTCAATTTTTGCAGTGTTTCACACTTACGCTGATGAAGGGTGATAAGGTGGTCGAGGGTGCGGAAATAGGCGCCGATTTGGCGCTGTTCTTCGATTGATGGAATAGAAATAGTCTCTTTTAGAAAATCATCTGCTACAAGATTGGTCATCATAGTTGAAGCCTTGGTACAACGAGTCATTATTCTTCCCATAACGCCCTCGTTGTTTATCATGTATTTCCAAAAGAACAAATCATAATCAGTAATAGGTCTAAAAACGTCAAAAACGTGTGATACAATGCCATCTCCGATTGTATTTTCTACAAACCTTCCGTGAGCATAATTCTTACTTTTGTTTCCTTCAAAAGCAATATCGCCCATTCTCATTATATTATATGTTTTCATATAATCATCGCTTGATTCTTTGGTGTCTGCTTTGAAATACATATTTGCAACCGATATTATTTTATCTGTACCAAAGCTCAAGTCATTCTTTTCAGCAACTTTCTTATACAGTTGTGAGAACTCACGCAGTTCCCAAGCATCAGTAAAACCCTTGAACCGTATCTTCGGTGCATTCTGTTCATTTTTCATCAGAATAAGCCCTCCAGAGTTTTCATAAGTTCGGCGATTTCTGCCTTTGCCTGCTCATCGGAAGCCGTAAGCTCGGCGAACTGGGAAAGCAGCTCGTTCTGTGCCGTCTTTATCTCCTTGTCCTGTGCCTGCAATTCGCTGGCAATATCCGACAGGCTGATTTCCTCTTCCTGCTCGAATGTGTCAACATAGCGCGGAATATTGAGGTTGTAGTCGTTGCCTTTGATTTCATCGTAGCTTGCAAGGTGCGCTTCCTTCTCAACGTCCTTGCGGTCGGCATAAAGCTGAATTATGTGGTCGATATTCGCCTGAGTTAATTTATTCTGATTCTTGCCCTTTTCAAACTGGCTGGAAGCGTCGATAAACAGAATGTCACGCCCCTGACGGTTCTTTTTCAGAGCAATTATCGTTGTCGGGATAGAAGTGTTGTAGAACAGGTTAGCAGGCAGTCCGATAACCGCATAAATTGCGCCGCTGTCAACGAGCTTCTGTCTGATTTTTCCCTCGGCAGCTCCTCTGAAAAGCACGCCGTGGGGCAGAATTATCGCCATTGTACCGGTGTTTTTCAGATGATAATAGCCATGAAGCAGGAACGCGTAATCCGCCTTTGATTTTGGTGCAAGTACTCCATAATCAGAGAAACGGGAATCGTTCAGAAATCCCGGCGCAGCAGACCAGTTTGCAGAATAGGGAGGGTTCATCAGAACCAGATCAAAGTCGGTTTCCTCATCGGTAGGCCAGTCGGCGTCAAGAGTATCGGCGTTTCTGAGGGTCTGGTTTTCCGGGTCAACTCCATGCAGGAACATATTCATTCTTGCGAGGTTGAATGTGGTAGTGTTCAGCTCCTGACCGAAATAGTGGATATAGTTCGGCTGGTTCGAATACTTCTTTGCGTTCAGCAGCAGCGAGCCGGAGCCCATTGCAGGGTCGTATACCAGAAGTCCCTGCTTGTCCTCCTGACCTTTGATCGCTATGCGTGTGAGTATCTGCGAAACCTCCTGCGGTGTATAGAATTCGCCCGCCTTTTTGCCGGTTTCACTCGCGAACTGTCCGATAAGATACTCGTAAGCGTCGCCGAGAATATCGCCCTCATGTCCCAGGAGATTTGCGTTGTTGATAGTCTTGACAAGTTCAGCAATTATGCTGGACTGCTTCTGTTCACCCGCACCGAGCCTTGTTGAATAGAGATCAACGTCGGCAAAAAGGTTTGCAAATATGCTGTCGGACTGCTGAACGTTGTTGAACGCCTTTTGCAGCGTTTCGCGCTGGAATGCGTTGTTGTTCGCCGCCTCCGCAATTTTGGTGTATGTAAGTTCGGGGTCTATCGTATAATGATAGCTTTCCTTGATGTCCTCGAGAAGTTCCTCGGCGTCCTCAGTAGAAAAAACTTCCTCATAGGCTCTCTGGGCGACTGTCATGTTTTCGGGTTCCTTGTTGTTCAGCAGGTCGTAAACATGGGTCAGGAAGCTGTCGGAGAGGTATTTATAGAACACTATGCCTAACAGGTAATTCTTGTACTCGTTAGCGTCCATTTTTCCTCGGAGAATATCCGCGCCTGCCCACAGAACGCTCAGAAGATCTTTGCTGTTTTCGTTTTCAGCCATTGTTTTTTACTCCTTATGTATTTATTTAACGTTTTTTACGCTGGATTTCGGTATAAGTATATATTTATTATATTATACCATATATTTGACAAATTTACAATGCCTTAAATGACACATTTTATATTTTTTCACGAGGTATTTATAGCGGAGTAGATTGTCGTTTGATTGGTTTGGCTGTAAAACTTGGGAACTGCGTGAGTTCGATAAAATATTCTTTGAATACTCTGAAAAGAATCATGAAGAACTTCCGCCGCTTACAATTATTCAGGGTAAAGGCACAATACTAAGAGATGAATCAGACCGCAATTTAATCTATGATAAATCAGGGTTAAAGAACTATAAACTCGTAAATAAGAATGACTTTATTTTGCATCTGCGTTCATTTGAGGGCGGTTTGGAAATGGCTAATTCATGCGGAATTGTCAGCCCCGCTTATCATATTTTCCATGGCGAAAAAATAGATTCAAGATTTTATTACCCATTTTTTAGGTCAAAATATTTCATCGCTGTTTTGCTAAAGCCCCATGTTTATGGCATTCGAGATGGTAAAAGTATAGACGTTGAAGGAATGAAAAGTATAACAATTCCTTATCCATCACTTGAAGAACAAACCCGAATCGGGCAGTATTTTGAGCAGCTCGACCACCTTATCACCCTTCATCAGCGTAAGCAAAAAAAGCCATTTTTAAGTTATAACAACCACAATATACAAGCGTAAGTGCTATTTTGAGCAATATAATGATGTTGTATAATAAAACTTGACACCCCACGCTCAAAAGAATATACTAAAATCAGGAGGGTGAAGGACATGTCAGAAGCAAAGAAATACGACAGG